>Ga0182024_10008639_pt1 | contig 21360 bp, 23 predicted proteins | sample P32metaG_FD_120480 | JGI IMG/M metagenome (GOLD analysis project Ga0182024, IMG submission 120480) | Permafrost microbial communities from Stordalen Mire, Sweden - P3-2 metaG (Illumina Assembly) | ecosystem: Environmental > Terrestrial > Soil > Wetlands > Permafrost | place: Sweden: Stordalen...
CCAACCTGCTTGCGGGGACATAAGAATCCTTTCGGTGGAGGGTTGAAACGAAAAATCCCCCGGGCGGAATTGCCCGGGGGACTGACAGAGACGGGGTCTCTACCGAAGGCTTATCACACAAAAATGGGGGGCTGTTGCAGAGGCTGCCACCGTAGGGCGTACAAAATCGCATTGTCGGGCGACATCGCACTTCCTATGCTTCACCCACTGGTTGTTGGCGACATTTGCCGACAAGGCCAAGCCTTTCGTTGCAAACAGCTGTGGGAACCAGTTCCGGGCACCTAAAGTTGCCTACAGTTGCCGACAAAACACGTGTCAGAATACTGTCACAATACGCCGGAAGCGCTTGTTCAAGAAATGCATATTCGCATTGTTATTGTTTGTTTATTTGACGTTTTAGCGGATTTTCCAAGTTTGGCAAATACGTTTTCGATTCCCGTGCGCGCTACCAAGTTTCTTTTCCTCACTAATCCATTGCAAATAAAGTGGTTAGTGAGGTTTTTTACTGCCGAAAATAAAACGCATATTGACATTTTCCTACAGTTTCCCTACTGTATTACCACCTTATGAAAACATCATCCAAGACCGAAAAAACGAAGGCGTGGCGCGTGGAAAAGGCCGGCAACACCACCGTTGCCATTTACCGCCGCGACAAATTCCACAAGGCCAGCGGCAAGACGTATCAGGTTTATGAGGTTGCCGACTATTCCACCGGCAAGCGCCGTATGCAGAGCAAATCAAACCCCGCCGAAGCCATTGCCGAAGCGCAACGCCTTGGCCGCTTGCTGGCGTCTGGCGAGACATCCGCCGCGAAGCTGGGGGGCAACGAGGCCGCAAGCTATGGCCGCGCCGTTGAACTTTTACGCGCGGGGGGACTGGATACACCGCTTGAACTGGTTGCCGCGCGCTACGCGGACGCCGTGAAGATTCTAGGCGCGGATTTGATTGTCGAGGCGGCGAAGTTCTACGCGCAACGCAACCCGGCCACGCACCCGGCTTTGAGCGCATCCCGTTGTCGTGGGAAGGTGGGTTCGCCTTTCGAGAAGGAAGAGCGTTATCACAAACTTGTAACCCGCCAGTCGGAAATTGAGGAACAGCTTGATCTCACAAAAAATCAGGCCCCAAGCCAAATTGAAACTCCCGACAACGGAGAAAACGACGTGGAGATCGGACTGCCGAAGATTGTTGAAAAAACGGAAAAGCCGGCGCGGAGGGTAAGAGTAAAAGTTTAACCCCTAATCTCGCATGACGACCGACAAACAACTTCGCGGTATCAAGCTTGCAGACGTTTTGGAAATGCGCCGTCTGGATCAAGCGCTCAACGTCAAAGAGTTTGCCGTTCTCGCTGGTATTTCCTATTCGGTTGCGCGCGAATGGTTCCAGATAAAAGGATTCCCGCGCGTTCAGGGGGTCGTGTTTTGGACTGATTTTGTTGAGTTGCGTAATTCTCAAAATGGAATAAACATCTTTCTCAAAGCTTTCAGCAGCCGGACGCCTCCAATCAATCCGCTGAATTCAAACGTCCGGCCACCGCCGGTCTGCCCGCCCGCGCCGCTCAAATTCTTCTCGAAGCGGCGAAATAAAAACCACCCGGAATTTTGACTTCGATAATTTTGCCCTTTTCTGGGCGCAAATTTGCCCGCCATTTCAGGCAAAAATAATTTGAAAATTCTTCAATTCTCCTGCACTCTTCCTGCACAACTGTGCAAGTTGTTGAAGCTGAATGGAGCGGGCGAAGGGAATCGAACCCTCGTGTGCAGTTTGGAAGACTGCCGTTCTACCATTGAACTACGCCCGCAACGCGCAAATCATACCGCCCGCGCTTGCCTTGTCAATCCGCCGCCGCTAGACTCGGCGCGATGAATTCGCTGCTTCTCACCGGCGGGCGCGTGGTTGATCCCGCCAATCATTTCGATGCCATCGCCGACGTTCTCATCATTGACGGCAAAATTTCCGCCGTCGGCAAAAAACTTTCCGCACCCGCCGGCGTGGAAACTTTTGACGCGACGGGGAAAATTGTTTCGCCCGGCCTGATTGATCTGCACGTCCACTTCCGCGAACCCGGCCAGACGGCCAAGGAAAACATCGCCTCCGGCACGGCGGCGGCGGCGCGCGGCGGCTTCACGTCCGTTGTCTGCATGCCAAACACCTCGCCGGCGATTGATTCCGCCGGCACCGTCGCGCTCATCCGTGAACGCGCCGAACGCGAGGGCGTCGTAAATGTTTTCGTCACCGGCGCGATTACCAAAAATATCGCCGGCGAGGAACTTGCGCCCATCGGCGGATTGAAAAAGGCCGGCGTGGTCGCCATCACGGATGACGGCCATTGCGTGCAGAACAATGACCTCATGCGCCGCGCCTGCGAATACGCGAAAATGTTCGGCCTGCCCTTGATGGATCATTGCCAGGATTACTCGCTCGTGACCGATGGCGTGATGCACGAAGGTTATTGGAACCTCGCGCTCGGCCTGCGCGGCTGGCCGGCGGCGGGCGAGGAGATGATCGTCGCGCGTAACATTCTGCTGGCGGAACTCACCGGTGCAAAAATCCACTGCCAGCACCTGAGCGCCGCGGGCAGCGTCGCCTTGATTCGCGAAGCCAAAAAACGCGGCGTGCCGATTTCCGGCGAGGCGTGCCCGCATCACTTCACCCTGACCGACGCGGCGGTGGCCGGCAGCGAAAAATTCTGGCCGGACGACGGCAAGCAAATTTCAAATTTTAAATTTCAAATTTCAAATCTTCCGGAGTGGCCGGCCTACGATACGAATTTCAAAATGAATCCCCCGCTCCGCTCCGCTGCTGACCGCGAGGCGATTCTCGAAGGCCTGACGGACGGCACGATTGAAATTTTATGCAGCGACCACGCGCCGCACTGTGATTACGAAAAAGAAGTGGAGTTCGACTACGCGCCGTTCGGCATCACCGGCCTCGAAACCGAACTGGCGCTCTCGTTGATGCAGCTCGTCCACACGAAACGGATTTCACTGACGGATATGATCGCGAAGTTCACCGTCAATCCCGCTCGCCTGCTGAACCTGCCGAAAGGCACCTTGAGCGCCGGCGCGGACGCCGACGTGACGGTGTTTGATGCCGATCAGGAATGGGTTTATCGCCCGGAAGATTCCGCGAGCAAATCCAAAAACAATCCGTTCTTTGGCTGGAAACTCAAGGGTAAAGCCGTCGCCACCATCGTCACCGGAAAAATTGTCTGGTCGGAAATCGCCAGTCTGGCAACCGCCTGACCGGCAGCATCAATTTCAGCCCGCAGCCGGCGTTTCTTCATCCTTCGTTTTTGCGGCTTCATCCAATTGAAGCTGTTCCGGCGGCACGGTGGCCAGGCCGGCATCCGCTGTAATGGGTGCAGGCGGACGATCCACCGGGATTCGCCGCAATTCATCCGCCGCTGGCAAATCTTCCAGACTGCGCAGGCCGAAATATTCCAAAAACAACGGCGTGGTGCTGTAAAGCGCCGGCCGGCCGACCACTTCCGCGCGGCCGCTCTGCACCACGAGGCCGCGTTCCAAAATCGTCTGCATCGTGCCGTCAATGTTCACGCCGCGCACCTGCTCCACCTCGGCGCGCGTCACCGGCTGGCGATACGCGATGATGGAGAGCGTCTCCAGCGCCGCCTGCGAGAGCCGCGACGGACGGTTTTTGACGCCGACCAAAGCCTTGAGCCACGGAGCAAATTCCGGCTGCGTGACGAACTGCCATGCGCCCGCGACACACACGAGCCGGAAGCTGCGCGCGGCCGTTTCGTGTTCGCGCGCGAGTTCTTCGAGCGCGGCGGTCACGTCGTCCTCCTTCGTTTTCTTGAACAGCTTGGTGTCCTCGCGGGCCTCTTCCGCCGTGGCGGCGGTGGCCAGAACGTCGCGCAGCTCCTTTGCGGTCATCGGTTTTTGGGCGGAGAACAGCAGCGGTTCCAGGATTAATTTTAATTCCATCTTGAATTTTAGATTTGCGGTTTACGATTGCGGAGCGTCAGGATTTTCCGGCGCGGGCGCGGACGGAGCTGCCGCAGCCGGTTCAGTGGCGGCTGAATTTTCATCCGGTGAAACCGCCGGCGCAACGGCACGGCCAATTTCAATTTCAGCGAACGGCTCCGGCTGGACACAGGCGAGCTGCTTGAGGCGGATCAATTCGAGCAGCGCGAGAAATGTGCAGACAACTTCGGCGCGGTTGGCGGCGGATTCAAACAACTCGGAAAATTTCACGGAGCCGCGCTCAGTGATGATCTTGAGCACAAACTCGATCTTTTCGCTGACGGTCCATTTATCCTCGTAAATCTCGCGCGAGCCAGAAGTCTTTTCCTGAAAGCGCTTGAGGACGGAATTGACCGCATTCAGCAGATCAAAAATGCCGACTTCCGGTTTGACCGGCGCGTCGGTGTTTTCAAATTCAATTTTCCCCGGCAGGCGCGGATAGATATTTTCCTGGCGTTCCTCCAGCGACTGCAACTGCGCGGCGGCGTCCTTGAATTTTTTATATTCAACGAGCTGGCGGATGAGTTCCCAGCGCGGATCTTCGCCTTCATCCTCGGCTTCGACGACGACCTGCTGATCCACCGGCAGCAGTTCGCGGCTCTTGATATACATCAGCGTCGAGGCCATCACGAGAAATTCGCCGGCGACCTCAAGGTCGAACGCGCGCATCAAATCAATGTATTCGATGAACTGCGTGGCGAGCCTGGTGAGGTTGACTTCATAGATGTCCACCTCCTCCTTCTTGATGAGATAAAGAAGCAGGTCGAGCGGGCCTTCAAAAACCTCGAATTGAACTTTGTATTCGGCCATTAAACGGGCAGTAAGCGTAGATTGAAGCGGGCGGCTTGGCAATGCAGGAACGCGCGTCCAGCTAATTGCTCGACGCGGCTGGTTTTTTGCGCCACATTGCTGGCATGAATTCGGACGAGCGCGAAATTTTTCATTATCTCCAGACGTGGGGATTGGAATTCATCGGGGCCAAGGAGGTCAGCCGCCGGGCCAGCACCAAAAAACGTTATCACGACGATCCCGACTGGGCGAAGCCCCTGTTGATGGGCATGGCCGAACGCGGCGTGCTGGAAAGCGACGCCATGGGCCGGTTTCGCATCAAGCCCGAACGCAAAAAAGGTCACAAGCAACGCTGGGTGTCGCCGGAAATCGAAAAACTTCTCAAGGAAAACGGCGTTGAGGTCGAAGGCGGCACGGACAGCGGCACGGCCTCGGACGAGCACTACGACCAGCTCTGATGCTTGCCGCGCTGGTCACCACACTGCTCTTCGCCACCTCGGCCGTTTGCGGCTACCGCACCGCCCGGCAAATCGGCGGCCTCGAGGCCAATTTCTGGCGCATCACGCTGGCCACCGTTTTTCTGACCATCTGGGCGTGGACCTTTGGCGCGGGATTTGCCGGCGCGCCGGAATGGTTCATCCTGAGCGGACTTTTTGGCATCGGCCTGGGCGACTCCGCTTATTTTCAAGCCCTGCCCCGGCTCGGCAGCCGGCGCACCGTGCTGGTCACGCAATGTCTCACCGCGCCGTTCGCCGCGCTCATCGAATGGCTCTGGCTCGGCACCAGGCTCAATCTGCCGGAAATTTTTTGCGTGGCCGTCATTCTCGCCGGTGTCGCCATCGCGCTCGCGCCGGGCGATCATCTGAAAATTTCCGCGCGCGATTGGCAAATCGGCCTCACCGCCGGCCTTTTTGCCGCGTTCGGCGGCGCGCTCGGCGCGGTCATCATCCGCAAAGGCTACGCCGCCATTCAATCCGCCGGCCTGCAAGTGGATGCCGGCACCACCGGCTACCAGCGCGTGCTCGGCGGCATTTTGATTCCCACCATTGCACTATTCATTTTCAAATGGCGTTCCGCCCACGCGCACGGCGGCTGGTTTGAGAAAAAGACCTTGGCCGTCTCGCGTGAAAAATGGGGACGCATCTGGCCGTGGGTTTTGGCCAACGCCCTCGCTGGCCAGACGCTCGGCGTGACCTGCATGCAATGGGCGCTCAAGACCACGCCGGCCGCGGTCGTCGCCGCCATCATCGCCACCACGCCGCTCGTGCTGCTGCCGATGACCCGCATCGTCGAGGGCGAAAAAATCGGTTTCCGTTCGCTGGCCGGCGCTCTCATCGCTGTCGGCGGCGTGATTGGACTGACATTTTTCCGTTGAACCGCTTTTTTAAAATGCCCCATGAACCTAAAATGAATGACGATCTGCAATCCGCCGTTGAAACGCTCGGCCTCGAAAAATTCCGCCACCACATTTTCCTGTGCGTGGACGCGGATGAGCCGAAGTGCTGTCCGCGCGCACAGACCCTCGCGTCGTGGGATTTTTTGAAGTCGCGCCTGAAGGAATTAAAACTCGTCGGCCCGAATCCGCTGGTGTATCGCACCAAGGCGAGCTGCCTGCGCGTCTGCACGCGCGGCCCGATCGCCGTCGTCTATCCCGAAGGCGTCTGGTATCACAGTTGCACGCCGGAAGTTTTGGAGCGCATCATCCAGGAACATTTGATCGGCGGAAAAATTATCGAAGAACTGACCTTCGCCCAAAACCCGCTGTACTGAGCAACTTTTCCTGGAATTTTTTATCTGGACATCCGGCGGCAATCGGCGCAGTTTTTCTCAAACAGAAAAATCGCGGGGGTTTTATGGCAAGATTACTAGTCAAAACCGAAGGCTTGGGGATTCAGTCACTGGAACTGCGCATGGGCGTCAATCACGTCGGGCGCGATCCAGACTGCGAGCTGCCCCTGCGTCATCACTCCGTCTCGCTTCTGCATTGCGAGCTGTCATTGACCAGCGACGGGGTTTACCTCCGCGACTGCGGTTCCACTAACGGCACCTTCATCAATGGCGAGGCGGTCCGCGAGGCATGGCTGATGCCCGGCCAGGAATTGAAATTCGGCGGCGTGGAATTATTCGTTGAATCCACCGACGCAATCATCGCCATCCCGCCGGCCCAACCGGTTCCGGAACCACCGCCCAAGGCGATCCAGGAAAACGGCGAATTTTTTTGCGTCCGGCATCCCGATCGCAGAATCACCTTCAAATGCACCCACTGCACCGAGGTCATGTGCAATGCCTGCGTCCACGTGATGAAACGCCAGGGTGGCCAGCCGCTTTACCTCTGCCGCGTCTGCAGCCACAAGTGTGAACGCATCGAAGTCATTCTTCCGCAAAAGAAAAAAGGCTTCCTCGGCTTTCTCCAGGACACCGTCAAGCTCAAGTTCAAGCACAGCGCCCGCGAGAAAACCTAGGCGTGTCCGGCCAGAAATTTCCCGGCCATTTTTTCCAGCGCGTCAATCCAAGCCGGATGTTCATTCATGCACGGAATGCGCGTGAACTCCTGGCCGTTCCCGGCAATAAATTGTTCGCAGCCACGGATCCCAATTTCTTCAATCGTCTCAAGACAGTCCGAGACGAACGCCGGGCAGATCACGAGCATCCTCTTTTTGCCTTCCGTTGCAAGGCGTGGCAGTTCGTAATCCGTGTAAGGTTTTAACCATGGATCTTTGCCCAGCCGCGATTGAAAAGATACCGACCATTTGCCCGCCGGCACGCCGGCTTTTTCGATGAACAAAGCCGCCGTCTTGAAACACTGCGCGCGGTAACACGTCGCCAGCGCCGGACTCGGCGTCTCGCAGCAATTCGGCGTGGCGAGGCAATGACAGCCCGTCGGGTCCGATTTTTTGATGTGCCGCTCAGGGATGCCGTGAAAGCTGAATAGCAGATGATCGTATTCCTTCTTGAAAAAATCCGCCGCGCTCGCCACCAGCGCCGCGATGTAAGCCGGCTGGTCAAAATACGGTGGCTGCACCGTGATTTTCATCTGCGGCGCAAATTTCGCTGCAACTTCCTGCACGCGCACGACGGCGGTTTCGTAACTGGACATCGCGTAATGCGGAAACAGCGGGATCAGCAAAACGTCCGTCGCGCCTTTCGCCGCCAGCTTTTTCACAGCGGATTCGATGGATGGGTTTTGATACCGCATCGCCAGTTCCACCGGCACGCTGACGCCCTTTTGGAGCAAAGCTTGAACGTGTTTGCTCGTGACCACCAGCGGCGAGCCTTCCTTCGTCCATACTTTTTCGTAAGCGTGACCGGATTCCTTCGGCCGGTTGATCAAAATCATGCCGACGACAAACCGTCGCACCAGCCAAGGCGCATCAATCACGCGGCCGTCCATCAAAAATTCATTCAGATAACGCCGCACATCCGGCACCGCCGGCGAGTCCGGCGAACCGAGATTGACGAGGAGAATTGCTTTGCTCATAACAAAAGAAGTTTGCCAATCCGCTCGGCAATGTTCACGCCGGAAACAATCGAATCGCCCAGCGAAACGCCGTCGCGATAATGCCCGGCAAAAAATAGATTCCGAGCTTTGGCTTCGATTTCATTCAGCAGCTCGCGATATTTGCCGTAGCCGACGTTGTATTGCGGAATCGCTTTCGGCCAAAACGCTGTGTGAACAAAAGTCGGCTGGCCCTTTACGCCCAGCAACACGCGCAAATCCGCCAGCACCACTTCCACAAGCTTGTTCGTCGGCAGCGAAGCGAGTTCGGGATAGCGCGCGCCGCCGACATAGCTCGTCAAATTCAAATGGCCTGCCGGCGCACGGTTCGGAAACAGTGCCGACGAAAAAATCGTGCCGAGAATTTTGAAGCCCTCGATTTTCGGAATCAGCATCCCAAAACCCTGGCATGAATGCGCCACGTCTTCGCGCCGGAAACCTAACACGACGCTCGCCACCGGCGGATAACTGATTTCAGAAAACGCCGAAAAATCCAGCGGTGATGGCGCTTCGACTTTCAGCTCCGCCAGCCGGTGCGCCGTGCCGCAATAAATCACCGCGCCAAATTCTGCCTCGCCTGCCGCCGTTGTCACACGCCAGCCATTGGCAGTTTGTGCGAGCTTTGTCACCGGCGTCTTTAGTTTCAACGAATCGCCAAGCTGTGCCGCCAGCGTGTCCGGCAAAACTTGCAAACCTTCGTCGAAGGAAAATTTCGCCGCGCGGTCTTTCGCCACTTCGCCGGATTTCTTCCGGTCCCGCGCGCCGAAAATCTGGCCTTTGATCATCGAACCGTAATTGTCCTCGAGCGCCTTCAGTTTCGGAAACGCGTGCGGCAGCGAGAGCTTGTGCGGGTCGCCCGCGTAAATTCCCGCGACGAGCGCATCAATCGCGTGATCAAGGAATTCCTGGTTGAACCGGCGGACGACAAATTGAGCGATGCTTTCTTCCACGCCATCGCGGCGCGGCTTGATGAACGGCTCGCGCAGCACAGCGAGCTTGGCCTTGGCGGTGAAAAGTTTCGTCGTAAAAAATCCCGGCACGGAACCGGGCATCTCAATCGGCCGACCATAACGCACGACGTTACGCGCCTCGGCTTTCGGATCGGAGTTCATTCGGCGCGCTTCGAGGCCGGCGTCGCGCACGAGCTGCGCGATTTTCGGTGATGTTTCGAGAATGGTGTTTGGCCCGAACTCGGCGAGAAAGCCATCCTTGCGGATGGTTTGAATCACGCCGCCGACGCGCCCGCTCGCTTCATAAGCCGCAACCGGCACGCCTTTGCGTTTCAGATAGAACGCAGCCGTCAACCCCGTGATGCCAGCACCGATGATTGCGACGGATTTCATTTCAATTTCGGAGAAAATAAACCAAGCCGTCTTATTGTCGAGAACGCTTGCCAGTCGCACAAAAATTTTGGGCATTGAATTATCAGGACTTTGTGTGCATATTATGCGCGTGAAAACGATGGCAAAGCGACAGACCAAGACCGAGGCCGAATTGCTCGACCACGCGACGAATAATCTGTTGCGCGCGGTCAAGCAGAAGATTCTCAAGAAAGCAGGCCGCGTGGATTACGACAAATTGCGCAAGGATGGTTACAGTGACCGGTTTCTGGCAAAAGTCGAAGCGGCTTGAACCTTTTCATTCATTTTTTCGCAGCCGCATAAATTCCATTACGGTGATGTCCAGCAAAGGCGCAGCCCGCTTCGCATATTTCAAAGCATCCGAATAAATCATTCCCCGCGTCAATTCGCGGACAATTTCGCGCGTCGTCAAGTCATTGGCTTTGGCAAACTGGATAGCCGCAGCTAAATCGGTGTAACGGAGAATCTCGTCGCTCATTATGCTTCTCCGCCTTCTTCTTGAGTTTGAGATGTATTGTAGGAATCAATCAATTTTTCAGCCTTGTCAGTTGCATAATATTGATCGCCTTCTTTCGCCAAATAGCCCATTACTACGGCACGAGCATATTGTGATGGTGCTGGGGTCTTTGCTTCCTTAGCAGCACGAAACGCCTCGGTAATATCTTTGAAGTTGAACCGTGTCATTTTTCGTTCGCGCTCCAAATACACAGCCAATACGGCAAGCCGTTTCGTCATTATCTTGTAATTGTAATTGCGTAAATACTGTTGAGGCGCTGTTGGTTTTCCGGGCGGTTGCGCTCCCGCTGGCTGGGATTGCCGCGCTACCTCTGGCGGCGAAGCCGCAAATTGAGTGTGCGCGATGTCAAGTATCTTGCAAACCACATCGATTACTTTTCGCCGAGCATCCGGCTCTAAAGGCGTTAAGTCTTTGACGACGTTATTGATTACATCCATTTCTTTTGTAACATTCATACAAACGATAATAACACACAGTAATAACATTACAACAATTATTTTTCATTGATTGACAACGGCTTGCGTGAATCTTGACGCCAAACGGAAACTTTTACGGAACGATATTTTCTTCAAGCGTTTCCACAAACCAAAATGATGCGGCGCGACGACGGAGGAGTGGCCGGGGGCGTCGGCGACAAGTTTTGGGATTTCCGCGACAGTCCCAAAGCAAAAAAGAAATTAAATCGTCTTGGAATGCCGCCGCTCATTCGCCGCGCCGAGCGTGTTGTCGAAACACATCGCGATGTTGCGGATGAACAGGCGGCCAGCGTCGGTCACTTCCAAGCCGCCGGGCTTGAGCTTCACCAGTCCATCGGCGGCAAACGGCGCGAGCGCGGCGAGTTCCTTGGCAAAATGCTGCTCGAAGTTGATGCCGAGCTTCGCGCTCATCGCGGCGAAGTCGAGCGAAAGGTCGCACATCGTCCGCATGATGGTTTCGCGGCGGATTTTGTCCTCGTCGCTCACGATGTAAGCCTTGTGCAACGGCACGTTGCCCGCGTCCACGGCGGCCTGCCACTTCGGCAATTCCTTCTCATTTTGCCAATAGACATCGGGTGTCTGCGAGACGGCGCTCATGCCGAACGCGTAAATGTCCGAGCCGGCGCGCGTGCTGTAGCCCTGAAAATTCCGCTGAAGCTGCTTGTTGCGCTGCGCCACGGCCAGTTCGTCGTTCGGCTTCGCAAAATGATCCATGCCGATATAGACGTATTGGTTGTCGGCGGTGAGCCGTTCGATGACGAGTTTGAGGACTTCCAGTTTGCTTTCCGGCGTGGGCAAAATTTTTTGCTCCAGAATTTTCTGCGACGGCTTGATCCAAGGCACATGCGCGTAGCTGAAAACGGCGAGCCGGTCGGGCTTCATTTCCAACACGGTGTCGAGCGTTTCGTTAAATGACTCAGGCGTCTGGAACGGCAGGCCGTAAATTAAATCCAGATTGATCGAGCCGTAGCCGAGTTCGCGCATCCAGTCCATCGCCTGCTGCGTCATCTCGCGCGGCTGGATGCGGTGAATCGCCTCCTGCACTTTGGGATTAAAATCCTGCACGCCCATCGAGGCACGGTTGAAACCGATTTCGCGCAATGCGACCATGTGCTCGCGCGTCAGCCGGCGCGGGTCAACTTCCACGCTCGCTTCGATGTCCGGCGAAAACGTGAAGTGCTTGTGGATGATTTCGCCGAGGCGACGAATTTCATCGGGCCGCAAAAACGTCGGCGAGCCGCCGCCGAAATGAAGTTGAACCGCTTTGCGTTCCGGGTTCAACATCGGCGCAAGCCGGGCGACTTCGCGGCCAAGATAATCAATGTAATCGCGGCCTTTGTCGTGGTTGAGCGTAATGACGGTGGTGCAGCCGCAGAACCAGCAGAGTGTCTCGCAGAACGGGATGTGAAAATAAACCGAGAGGTCGCGCGGCGTGCGGTTGTTGTCTGAAATTTTTCCGGAAAGCTGTTCCCACGTCACGGCGTCGGTGAATTTAGTGGCGGGCGGATAGCTGGTGTAACGCGGCCCGGCCACGTTGTATTTTTTCACCAGATCGAGATCTACATTCAGCGTTTTCATCACATTTTATTTCGCGCGAGGCTGCGAAGGGGGACGAAGGAAAAATCTTCGCTGACTTCGCGTTCTTCGCGCGACAATTGATTTATTTGAAATTTTTCACAGTATCCACCAACGTGGCGATGTTTTCCAGTTTGGCCACCGGCGTCAAACCGTGGCCGAGATTGAAAATGTGTCCATGCCGGCCGCGCATAGTTTCAAGAATTTTTTTCGTTTCCGCCGCGACAACTTCCGGCGTGGACTCGGCGATATGCACTGGCGAAAGATTTCCCTGCATGGCGATGTGTGCTGGAATGATTTTCCGCGCTTCGGCGATGGAAGTCTGCCAGTCAATGCCAAGCGCGTTCGCGCCGCTGGCAATGAGATCGGGCCAGTTGCCATGCGTGCCGAGCGAGAAATTAATGACCGGAACTGTTCCGCCGAGATTGGCAATGATTTGATCCGTCCAACGACCGGAAGCTTCCTGAAATTCCGTCGCAGCCAAATGGCCGCCGTGGCTGTCGAAAATTTGCACGGCATCCACGCCGGTGGCGATTTGCATCTGCAAATACGCGGTGACGGCGGCGGTCAATTTCTCCGCAAGCGCGTAATAGGTTTTTGGTTCTTCGCGGAACATTTGCAGCGCGCGGCTGTATTTCGGCACGCTCGCGCCTTCCATCATGAAGGTCGCCAGCGTCCACGGCGAACCGCTGAAGCCAAGCAGCGCGGTTTGATCACCCAGTTCTTTGCGGAGCATTCGCAGCGCTTTATCCACATAACTCAACCGCTCGACAATGCGCTCGACGGAAAGCTTTTTGATGTCCGCTTTGCTCGTTACCGCAAAATCCATCACCACGCCACCGGTTTCCTTGAAATGATAGGTTTGCCCCATCGCTTCGGGAATGACGAGGATGTCGCTGAACAAAATCGCGGCGTCAAAACCGAATCGGCGCACCGGTTGCAACGTCACTTCCACCGCGAGTTCGGGATTCTGCACGAGCTGGACGAAGGTGTAAGTCTCCTTGAGCTTGCGATATTCCGGCAGCGCGCGGCCGGCCTGGCGCATGAGCCATAGCGGCGGACGATCCACCGGCTGGCAGCGGGCGGCGCGGTTAAAGCGTTCGCGGGCAGTCAAAACGGCTTTCGGAGCCGGCGGTTTTGGTTCAGCAACATTCATCGGATAATTCAACGGTCCACATCATAGCAGCTTCCGGCCGGAGAGCAGCTTCGCATATTTTGTCAATGGCACCGCATTTTTTGGTTAGCCGGCCATTGCTCGCACGGGCGACAGTTCCACCGCTTCCTGATTTTGATCATTTGCGGCATTGGCTGAAAATCTAACGGACGAACCGGAATTTGAACAGGCTGCACCGGTAAAATAATTTTGCAACTTTGCGCGGAACCCGGTTTTTAATTTGAAGCGATGGAAAACCAACCTACAAGCGCGAGTGAATCGCTTTGGCGGCGGAAAATTTCCGCCATCGAACGCGCGGACTTGCGCGCGCGGCCCGAGCTGGAGCTGGAAGCGCGGCTGACCGATGCGCTCGCCAAGATTTCCGACGTGCCGGTGCCGTCCAATTTCACCGCCCGGGTGCTGGCTGGAATCGAACTGGAAGAGGCGCAGGCGGCGCGGACGCACGGCTGGGTTTTAAACTGGCGGCGGCTGTGGCCGCGCGTCGCCGCAGCCGTTGCGGTTTTGATTTTTACTGGCATCAGCCTCCAGCGTTACGAAACCAGTTCACGACGCATCGCGCTGGTGAAAAACATTGCCCAGATAGCAATGACGCAACCGCCGCCCAGCGTGGACGCCCTGGAAAATCTCGACGCCATCCAGCGAATGAGCCAGCCGGCCCACGCGGACGGCGAACTGCTGGCCGCGTTGCAATGAGCCGGGTACGCCAGTCAATTTATTGTCTGGCCGCCTTGCTGTTGGCGGTCACGGTCTATTCACAACCGCCGCCCATTTCGACCAACTCTTCCGCCAGTCAAAAAAAACACGCACCAACGATGTCGTCGCCGGTGGATTATTTCCGGCAGTTGCTGGCGATGTCGCCCGAAGCACAGGAGAACGCCCTGACCAACCACCCACCCGAAGCCCGCGCCCGCATCCTCGCCAAATTATCCGAGTATGAGGCGCTGGATCCGGACGAACGTGAGCTGCGCCTGCGCGCGACGGAACTGCGCTGGTGGTTGATGCCGATGCTTCGTGCCCCAGCGACGGATCGCGCCGCCCGGCTGGCCCAGGTGCCGGCCAATTTGCGGGAACTCGTCGAAGCGCGCCTGGAGCAGTGGAGCATTTTGCCGCCGCAGCTGCAGGAAGAATTTTTGGAAAACGAGAAGACGCTGCATTATTTCGCGCTCGTCGAGACGACCAACCCGCCCGCGGCCAGCGCCCAGCAGCAAAAAATTGCCGACCAGTTCAGCCGGTTCTTTGAACTCACGCCTGAGGAAAAAGAATCGACGCTCAACACGCTTTCCGAAGCCGAACGCGCGCAGATGCAAGAAACCTTGCGGTCCTTTGAAAAACTTCCGCCGCACCAACGGCTCATTTGCGTGCGCAATTTCGCGAAGTTCGCCAGCATGAGCGAGGCGGAACGCGCTGAATTTCTCAAGAACGCTGAAAGCTGGTCCAAAATGTCGCCGAAGGAACGGCAGAGCTGGCGCGACCTCGTCCAAACGGTTCCGATCTGGCCGCCGCTGCCGCCGGGACTCGATCCACGCGATGCGGTTTCGCCCACCGAACCGCCGATGCCCACGCCCAACGTGGCGACGAATTTGAACTGACCCGCAGTTTCAATTTTCAATTTCCTTCGCCGCACTCTAACTTTCCACCGTGCATCCGATTGCCTTTTACTTTGGTTCGTTGCCCATCCGCTGGTATGGCGTGATGATGGCGCTGGCGTTTCTCGCCGGGCTGTGGACGGCCACGCGCCGCGCCCGGCTCGTGAATGTCTCCGGCGACGTCATCGCCGACGTGACACTGTGGTTGATGGCCGGCAGCATCATTGGCGCGCGGTTTGTTTATGTGACGACCTACTGGAAACAGGAATTTGCCGGCGGCCCGTTTTCCGAAGTTTTCATGATCCAGCACGGCGGCCTGGTTTATTACGGCGGACTCATCGGCGCGACGATTTCCGGCCTCGGCTATCTCGCATGGAAAAAACTTCCAGTTTGGAAAATCGCCGACATTATTGCGCCCAGCATCGCACTTGGCAGCTTTTTCGGGCGCATTGGCTGCCTGCTCAACGGCTGCTGCTACGGCCGCGCCTGTGATTTGCCGTGGGCAATCCATTTTCCACCAGACCACGAAACACACGGGGCGGGCGTTCACCCGACAGAAATTTACGACGGGCTGCTGAATTTGATTCTTTACGTTTTTCTCGCGTGGCTGTTCCGGCGCAAAAAATTCGACGGCCAGATTTTTGCCACCTACTTGATCATCTATGCGGTTTTCCGATCCATCGCCGAATATTTTCGCGGCGATTATCCGGCCGACCATGTCCATGCCGGACTGACCTCGGCGCAACTCGTCAGCGTGCCAATCTTTGTTGTGGGCCTCACGCTGGCGGCGTTGCTCTCCCGGCGCTTGCACAAAAACGAGGATGGAAAATAGAGGATTGAAGATGGCAAAAACGCCCGACCACCATCCGCCATGCTCCATACTCCATTCTCGCCCCATCTTCCTCGCCGGCCCGACCGCCTTAGGCAAATCGGAAATCGCGCTGCTGCTGGCGGAAAAAATCGGCGGCGAAATCATTTCCACTGATTCGATGCAGGTTTATCGCGGGCTGGACATAGGGACGGCCAAGCCGTCGCCCGCCGAACGCGCCCGCGTGCCACATCACCTGATTGATGTCTGTGATTTGCACGAAGCCTTTGACGCCGCGCAATTCGTCCTGCTCGCCAAACAGGCGTTGGCGAAAATCCTGTCTCGCGGGTGCGTGCCGATCTTTTGCGGTGGCACCGGGCTTTATTTCAAGGCTTTTCTCGACGGCCTCGGCGAAGCTCCCGCCACGGACAAGAAGTTACGCGCGGAACTGGAGGCCACGCCGCTGGAGATTTTGCTGGCTGAATTGCGCGAGCGCGATCCGGCGTCGTTTGAAAACATTGACCGGCAAAATCCGCGTCGCGTCGTCCGCGCGGTGGAAGTCATCCGGCTGACCGGCAAGCCGTTTTCAGCGCAGCGCGCGGAGTGGAAATCTTCCGTTTCAAACGAGGATGGAGGATTGAAGATGGCAGATGGCAAACCGCACGTCCGACCATCCTCTATCCGCCATCCGCCATCCTTGCCCATCTTCTGTTTCACCCGTCCGGCGGCGGAAATGCATCGGCGCATCAATGTCCGCGTGGATGAAATGTTCCGGCGTGGACTGGTGGCAGAAACGAAGCAGCTGTTGAAGCATGGGCTGGCTGAAAATAAATTTGCGATGCAGGCCATCGGCTACCGGCAAGTGGTGGAGCATTTGCGCGGCGAGCGTTCGCTGGCGGAGACAATTGAGCTGGTGAAAATCCGCACGCGTCAGTTCGCCAAGCGGCAACTGACATGGTTCCGCCGGCATGGCAACTGTGAATGGATTGAATTGGCGACGGACGAATCGGCGGCGGACACAGCGGCGGGATTATTCAAATGAATTTCAATTCTTGGCTTTGCGGCTGGGCAGCTTGGCGGTTAATTTGTCCGCATGATTTCACGGATCCGATCTGAAAAACTATTTGCCGAGGCGCTGAAATATATTCCCGGCGGCGTCAATTCGCCGGTGCGCGCGTTCCGTGCCGTGGGCGGCAATCCCTTTTTCGTCAACCGGGCCAGCGGCTCCAAGGTCTGGGACGTGGACGGCAATGAATTGATTGATTACGTCTGCACCTGGGGCCCGGCGATTCTCGGCCACGCGCATCCGAAAATTATTTCGGCGGTGAAAGCCGCGGCGGAATTTGGCACCAGCTTCGGCATTCCGAATCCCCTCGAAGTCACGATGGCAAAGCTTATCTGCGAACTGGTGCCGAGCGTGAAAAAAGTGCGCATGACGAGCAGCGGCACGGAGGCGTGCATGAGCGCCATCCGACTGGCGCGCGGTTTTACGCGGCGCGACAAGATCATTAAGTTCGACGGCTGCTACCACGGCCACGTGGATTCGCTGCTGGTGCGGGCCGGCAGCGGCGCGCTGACGTTCGGCCAGCCGGACAGCGCGGGAATCCCGGCGGCGTTCACGCAACACACCATTGTCGCGCCTTACAACGATGTTGAAGCGGTGAAGGCGATTTTCGCGGCGAACAAAAATGAAATCGCCGGCATTATCGTGGAGCCGGTGCCGGGCAACGCGGGCCTATATCTGCCGAAGCCTGGGTATCTGGAATTTTTAAGCGAGATCACCAAAGCGCACGGTGCGCTGCTGATTTTTGACGAGGTGATGACGGGCTTCCGCCTCGCGCGTGGCGGCGCACAGGAGCGTTTCAAAATCACACCGGATTTGTCCACCTTCGGCAAGGTCATCGGCGGCGGGCTGCCGGTTGGCGCGTTTGGCGGGCGGGCGGAAATCATGGATTGTCTCGCGCCACTCGGCCCGGTGTATCAGGCCGGCACGTTGAGCGGCAATCCGATTGCGATGGCGGCAGGCATCGCGAATCTCGAAGAGCTGATGGGGAAAGCGGAAAACGGAAAACGGAAAGCGGAAAACAAATATGCGTTGCTCGAAGAACTCGGTGCGCAGTTGGAAGCGGGAATGAAAGATGCGGCCAAGTCCGCGAATGTGCCGGTGCAGTTCAATCGTTGCGGCTCGATGTTCTGCGGCTACTTCACGGGCGAGCCGGTTCACAACGTCGGCGACGCGCTGAAGAGCTACCGGGAACGGTTCAAGAAGTTTTTCCACGGCATGCTGGACGAGGGCATTTACTTCGCGCCTTCACAGTTTGAGTCGGGCTTTATTTCAACTGCGCACACGGCGGCGGACATCGAGAAAACCGTCCGAGCCGCTGCAAAAACATTGCGGACGTTGTAACCTTTTGGCGACACCGCCGTCTCACCCAATAACCCGCCGTAAAAAAACACGGCGGTTTGCACCTGACAAACAAAATAAAATAAATATGAAATTGAATAAAACACTTGCTCTGGCCGCGCTCGTGGCCAGCAGCCTGGTTGCCGGCAGCGTCGCGCTGCAGGCGCAGGACAACACCAACACTCCGCCCGCCGGAGCACCGCCCGGCGGCGGCATGCGCGGCCGTCCGAACTTCGAGACCATATCGAAGCAACTCCAGCTGACCGATGACCAGAAGCCCAAGGTCAAGGCGGTCTTGGATGACTTGCAGCAGAAACTCCGAGATTTACGTGCGGATACCAGCATTGAGCCGGCTGACAAGCGCGCCAAATCCAAGGAAATCCGCGATGCCGCGACCGCGCAGCTAAAAGACATCCTGACAGCGGATCAATTGGCCAAATGGCAAAAATTGAGCCAGCGCCAGCGGCCGCCAGCGGCGGCACCGGTGGCTCCGCCGCAGCAATAACCCGAAAACAATCTCACGAGGGACGGCCAAAAGCCGTCCCTTTTTTTGTTTCACGGATGCGGCTGGTGTGCCTGCCAGAATGAAAACACTTGTCTCCACCAAGCCGGCGGCTGACCGGCAACATCGTTGTGGTGGGTGCCGGGAAAAACCTGAATTTCTTTTGGCCCGGCATAACCGTCCGCCAGCCGGAGACCGGACGCCGGACCGATGATTTCATCCGCGCCGGCGACGACAAATTTCACCGGGCCGTGGTAGCTCTGCAAACACTCTTCGGGATTGAAACGGTCCAGCAGTAAAAAATAGGAAGGCAAAAACCAGATCTGCCGCTGCGCCACCGACGCGAGATTGTGGTAAGGCACGAACAACGCCATGCCCGCAATTTCCCGCGGATGATTTCTCGCGAGTTCGCAAGCCACTCCCGCGCCGATGGATTCGCTCACGACATATTTCGGCGAGTTGGTCGAAAGCAATTGAAAGGCTTCCTCGGCGGCGGCGACCAAACTCTTTTTGCTGGGCGAACCTTCACGAGCACCATAGCCGGGATATTCCAAAACGAAAACGTCCACCGCCGCCGCTTCGTGAATCGGTTGCGCGAGGTAATCGCGTCCGATGGCGCAACCGGCGTTGCCATGGACAATCAGCACGCTGCCCGCCGCCGCGCCGCGCGCGGGAATTTTCCAGCCGATGATCTGGCCGGAACTATTTTTCCATGGAACAAAACCGTGCTCGGCTCCCGCCTGAACCACGGCGTCCGCCTGGATTTTAGTTGGAAAATAAAGCAGCTTTCGCTGAAACGCACAACCGCTGATACACAGCAGCGTATAACCGCAAGCGAAGGTAGTTAGCATGAGCCAGCGGGTTCTTTTCCAGCGCGGCATCGGCGTGGCTCAAGTTCGTAATCGGGTCAGGTCGCGCCCGATTCTTTTTTTTGCGCCTTCGTTTCCAAGATAACTTCGGATGTTATCGTTAACATGCCGTGCGCTGATTGATCCTTCTTCTGCGCCTTCACTTCGAGATAAAGATCGCGCAGTTGCTTCGGCGAAACTTGCGATGGCGAATCCGTCATCAGGCAGGTGCCTTTAGCGGTTTTCGGGAACGCAATCACGTCGCGGATGCTTTGCGTGCCGCAGAGAATGGCGATAAGCCGGTCGAAGCCGAGCGCGATGCCACCGTGCGGCGGGGCACCATATTTGAAGGCGTCAAGCATGTAGCCGAAGCGCAGCTTCGTTTCTTCCGGTGGAATGGCGAGCAGTTCCTCAAAAATGGTTTTTTGCACGTCCGGCTGGTGGATACGAATCGAGCCGCCGCCGAGTTCCACGCCATTGACGACCACGTCGTAATGCTGGCCACGAACTTTCTTCGGATCGGTCTTGAGCAGCGGAATGTCTTCAGTGACCGGCGCGGTGAACGGATGATGGCTGGAATACCAGCGGTTCTGCTCGCGATCAAATCCGAGCAGCGGAAATTCAATGACCCAGAGAAAATTAAATTGCCTCGGATCAATCACCAGCTTGCCTTGCGTCTTCAACACATCGGCGCAATACAAACGAATCTTGCCTAGAATTTCGCAAGCATTCAGCCATTGATCAGCGGCGAAGAGAATCAAATCGCCTTCCTGAATCGCGAGCTTGGTTGTGAGCGCAGCTTTCTCAGCTTCGCTGAAGAATTTCACAATAGGCGATTTCCACTCGCCGTTTTCGACCTTGATGAATGCGAGACCTTTCGCGCCAAAGCTCTTGGCGTATTCGGTCATCGTCTCGATCTGGCCCTGCGTCGCACCGGCCATGCCTTTCGCATTGAGCGCCTTCACCACGCCGCCGTTGGCGATGGTGCCGCTAAACACTTTGAACGTGCTCGCGCGGAAATCTTCCGTCATGTCCACAAGTTCCATCGCGAAACGCGTGTCCGGCTTGTCAATGCCGTAACGGTTGAGCGCTTCCTCGAAGCTGATGCGCTTGAACGGCGTCGGCACGTCAATGTTTAATGCAATTTTCCAAACACGTTTCAGCAAACCTTCGATGAGCGCGTAAATGTCTTCGCGGTCAATGAAGCTCATCTCAATGTCCACCTGCGTGAACTCCGGCTGGCGGTCAGCGCGCAAATCCTCATCGCGGTAGCAGCGGGCGAGCTGGAAATATTTTTCCACGCCGGCGACCATCAGGATTTGTTTGAACTGCTGCGGAGACTGCGGCAGCGCGTAAAACGTTCCCGGCTCGCGTCGGTTCGGCACCAAGAATTCCCGCGCGCCTTCGGGCGTGGACTTGAAGAGCGTCGGCGTCTCGACTTCGAGAAATCCCTGTTCGTCCATGTAACTGCGCGTGGCAATGGCCACCTTGCTGCGCAGTTTCAAATTGCGCGCCATTTCGGGCCGGCGCAGGTCGAGGTAGCGATATTGCAGGCGTAATTCTTCGTTCACCTTGCTGGCGATTTCCGGATCGTCCACCGGGAACGGCAGCACCTCCGCCATGTTCAAGACTTCGAGCGCGGTCACGCCGACCTCGATTTCGCCGGTGGGAATCTTGGCGTTGTTCGTGCCTTCGGGACGCGCGCGGACTTTGCCGGTGATGCTGACCACGCATTCGCTGCGGAGCGCCGCGGCCTGCGCGAATAGCTCCGGCGTCAAATCGGACGGATCGAAAACCGTCTGCGTGCGGCCTTCGCGGTCGCGGATGTCAATGAAGATGAG
>Ga0182024_10008640_pt1 | contig 21354 bp, 15 predicted proteins | sample P32metaG_FD_120480 | JGI IMG/M metagenome (GOLD analysis project Ga0182024, IMG submission 120480) | Permafrost microbial communities from Stordalen Mire, Sweden - P3-2 metaG (Illumina Assembly) | ecosystem: Environmental > Terrestrial > Soil > Wetlands > Permafrost | place: Sweden: Stordalen...
ATGCCAATAGCCATTTCTCGCGCTTCATGTTTTCCTCCCGTCTGGGCCCGCATCATCTTCATCATCGAAAATGTCGGGCGAGAGACTATGGTTGTTATCCGGGATTCCCCGGATGACGCCAAGCCTTTAGGCTTGCGCGTATCTCCTAATTCCGCGCGTTAGGTGATACCCTTCCGGCGAGTGCTGTCACCGAGGGCGACGCTGATCTAATACGGGCCACGCCGAGCCACAAGGGGCCACCAAATCGGCCGCAAGATGTGTCTAACGGATGTGACTAACTTGCCTAATTCCGCAGTAATATCAACGGTTAGGGCCACATCGTCACTTCGCTCCTCGCAATGACGACGCTTCACGCCGCCTTGGCGCCCTTCTCCGCGATGCCGGCCAGCGTGCGTAAGATTCCAGCGGTGCCTTTGAGCCGTGCCGGCGGCGTTTCCCACTCGTCGAAGAAGACCACTTTCATATCGGGCCGCACCCGTGCGCCCTCGGGGTGCTTGGCGATATAGGCGATCAGGCCTTCCGGATTGTTGAAAATATTATCGCGGAAGGAGAGCACCGCGCCTTTCGGGCCGACTTCGATCCGCTCGACATTGGCGCGCCGGCATAGCGCCTTGATGGCGACGACCTGGAGGAGGTGCTCGACTTCTTCCGGCAGCGGACCGAAACGGTCGACCAACTCGGCGGCAAAGCCCTCGATCTCGCGATCATCCTCGATTTCGGCGAGCCGGCGATAGAGCGCCAGCCGCACCGGCAGATCGGCGACGTAATCCTCCGGGATCAGCACCGCCGTGCCGATGGTGATCTGCGGCGACCATTTGTCGGCGACCGGCGCGCTGATGCCGGCCTTGAGGCTCATCACCGCCTCTTCCAGCATCTGCTGATAGAGCTCGAAGCCCACTTCCTTGATGTGGCCCGACTGTTCGTCGCCGAGGAGATTGCCGGCGCCGCGGATGTCGAGGTCGTGCGAGGCAAGCTGGAAACCCGCGCCCAGCGTATCGAGCGATTGCAGCACCTTGAGCCGGCGTTCCGCCTGCGGCGTGATTTTGCGGTTCGCCGGCAGTGTCAGGAGCGCATAGGCCCGCAGCTTCGCGCGCCCGACGCGGCCGCGCAGCTGATAGATTTGCGACAAGCCGAACATGTCGGCGCGGTGCACGATCAAGGTGTTTGCCGTCGGAATGTCGAGGCCGGATTCGATGATCGTGGTCGACAACAGCACGTCGAACTTGCCGTCGTAGAACGCCGACATCACGTCCTCGAGCACGGTCGAGGGCATTTGCCCATGCGCTACCGCGACACGCACTTCCGGTACGTTCTTGTCGAGGAAGGCTTTCGCCTCGGCGAGGTCTTCGATCCGCGGACAGACGTAGAAGCATTGACCGCCGCGATAGCGCTCGCGCAACAGCGCCTCACGCACCACGATCGGATCGAACGGCGAAACGAAGGTGCGCACCGCAAGCCGATCGACCGGCGGCGTGGCGATGATCGACATGTCGCGCACGCCGGACAGCGCCAGCTGCAGCGTGCGCGGAATCGGCGTCGCGGTCAGCGTCAGCACATGCACCTCGGCCCGCAATTGCTTGAGCTTCTCCTTATGCGCGACGCCGAAATGCTGCTCCTCGTCGACGACGATAAGGCCGATATCCTTGAACTTGATCGCCTTGCCGAGCAGCGCGTGGGTGCCGATGACGATGTCGATTTGGCCCTCGGCGAGACCTTTCTTCACCCTGGCGAGTTCGGCCGCGGAGACCAGGCGCGAAGCCTGGGCGATGTTGACCGGATAGCCGCGCAAGCGGTCGGAGAACGTTTTCATGTGCTGGCGCGCGAGCAAAGTAGTCGGCACCACGACCGCGACCTGCTTGCCGTTCATCGCGGCGACAAAGGCGGCGCGCAACGCCACCTCGGTCTTGCCGAAGCCGACGTCGCCGCAGATCAACCGATCCATCGGGCGTCCCGAGCCGAGATCGGCGAGCACGGCGGCGATGGCGGCCTGCTGATCGTCGGTCTCGTCATAGGGAAAGCTGGCGCAGAACTCATCATAAAGCCCGGTTTCGACGGCGAGAACCGGCGCTTCCCGCAACTGCCGTTCGGCGGCAACCTTAATCAGCTCACCCGCGATCTCGCGGATGCGATTCTTCATCCGCGACCGGCGCGCCTGCCACGCGGAGCTGCCGAGCCGGTCGAGCTCGACGCCGGCGTCTTCCGAGCCGTAGCGCGACAACAGCTCGATGTTCTCGACCGGCAGGAACAGCTTGTCGCCGCCGGCATAATGGATTTCCAGGCAATCGTGCGGCGCGCCCGCCGCCTCGATGGCACGCAGCCCGACGAAACGGCCGATACCATGATCGACGTGGACCACGACGTCGCCGGCGGCGAGGCTCGTCGCCTCGGCGATGAAATTTTCCGCGCGCTTCGACTGGCGGCGCGGGCGCACCAGCCGTTCACCCAAAATGTCTTCTTCGGTGATGATCGCCGTGTCGGCGGTCTCGAATCCGGAGTCGATGCCGAGGACCGCAAGCGCGATCTGGGAGCGCGGCAGCGCCAGCGCCCGCGGCCAGGACGCAACCGTCGCCAGATTGAGAAGCCCATGCTCGGCGAGGACATGCGCCATGCGCTCGCGCGAACCTTCGCTCCACATCGCGATGACGACACGCTTGCCGCCGGCCTGGAGCGGCTCGACGTGGTTCCTGACCGCGTCGAACACGTTGGTGTTGGCCTCGTTGCGTTCGGCGGCGAAGTTGTGGCCGGCCCGCGCGCCGATCTCGATCGTATCCGAGCCGGCTTCCGGCGTCGCGAACTGGGTCAACCGCGCCAGCGCCGAGCGGTCGAGGCGTTCGCGCCATTCGGCTTCGGCGAGATAAAGCCGGTCGGGCGGCAATGGCTTATAGGGTGCGCCGCCGCCGGCCTGGTCGAGGGCCTCCTTGCGGGCCTGATAATAATCGGCGATCTGCGCCAGGCGCTCGTGCGCGGCTTCTTCCGCAAGCGGCTCGATCGCGACCGGCGTCGCTTCGAGATAGTCGAACAGCGTCTCCAATTGCCGGTGAAACAACGGCAGCCAATGCTCGATTCCGGCGGCGCGGCGGCCCTCGCTCACCGCCTCGTAGAGCATGTCGTCGGGGCCCGCCGCGCCGAACGCCGCGACGTAGCCGGTGCGAAACAGCCGGATCGTGTCCGTGGTGAGCTGGAACTCCGCCATGGGCACGAGGTCGAGCCGGCGCAATTCCTCGGTCGTGCGCTGCGTTTCCGGATCGAAACTGCGGATCGATTCCAGCGTGTCGCCGAAGAAATCGAGCCGCACGGGCGCGTCCATGCCGGGCGCGAACAGATCGACAATGCCGCCGCGTATCGCGTAGTCGCCGGCCTCACGCACCGTCGCGGCGCGGCTAAAGCCGTTGAGTTCGAGCCATTGGATGACGCCGGACATCGCCAACAGATTGCCGGGCGCGGCCGCAAGCGATTGCCGGCCCAGCGTCTCGCGCGGCGGCACGCGCTGCAGAATGGCGTTGACCGTGGTGAGCACGATCGCGGGCCGTTCACGGCCTTTGACGCGGGCAAGGCGCGCCAGCGCCATCATCCGCTGCGCCACGACGCCGCCATGCGGCGAAACCCGGTCGTAGGGCAGGCAATCCCAGGCCGGGAATTCCAGCACCTCGATATCCGGCGCGAAGAAGCTGAGCGAGCGCGCCAGCATCGCCATGCGCGGACCGTCGCGGCAAATGACAGCGAGGCTGATCGCCGGCGCCGCCGAACCGGCGGCGATCGAACGTGCAAGATCGGCCAGCACCAGACCTTCGGCGCCGTCGGCAATGCCGGAAAGAAGGAGCGGGCGGCCGGGAGAAAGACGCTGGGCCGGCGACCGCGCCGGTGATCGTATCGGCGCTGTCACCGTTCCTCCTCGGCGCGGACTTGGCTCGCCTTCGTGTGGAACGCTCTCAGTTTGGCGAGCACGGCAGTGTCGTAGTTCGCCGGAACGTTGTCGGCGCCGATGACCCAGGCGTAAAGCTCGGCATTGGGTGCTTCGATCAGCCGCTCGAAGTCGTCGAGCTCGGCCTCGTCGAACTTGTCGATATGGGCATCGGCGAACCGGCCGATGATGAGGTCCATCTCGCGTACGCCGCGGCGCCAAGCCCGGAACAGGAGCCTGCGCCGCCGTTCGTCCAACCCTTCGCTCGATCGCTCGGTCATCGTGCAAATCCGACTGTAAGTCCAACGCCAAAAGCCCGGACGCGGCCGGGCGAGGCGTATATAGAGGACGAGAACTTAAATGTCAGCGGGAGTTCGATGCGCCCGTCGGTGCTCAATCCGCTCTTTGCGCCGTTGTCGGCCCTGTCCGGCATCGGGCCGAAGCTGGAGAAGCTATTCCAGCGCCTGATCGGGCGCGAGGGTGAGCCACCGCGCATCGTCGATCTGCTTTTTCACATGCCGACCGGTTACGTGGACCGGCGCAACCAGCCGAAACTTTCCGCCGTCACCCCCGATACGGTCGTCACCGTCGCCGTCACTATCGATCGCCACCGGCCGCCGCCGCCGAACCGGCCGCGTGCGCCCTACAACATCGAAGCCAGCGACGACACCAACACGCTGACCATCACTTACTTCAATGCACGCAAGGACTATCTCGAAAAGCTTCTTCCCGAGGGAGAGCTGCGTTACGTTTCAGGCACCGCGACCTTCTACGACGGTCACTTGCAGATGCTGCATCCGGACCGCGTCGTCGATGCGGCCGGCTTTGCGAAACTGCCGCTGATCGACCCGGTTTATCCCCTCACCGAAGGACTGCACCCAAACCAGCTGCGCAAGGCACTCGAGCTTGCGCTCGATCGCGTGCCGGATTTGCCCGAATGGCAGGACAGCGCATGGCTCAAGCGCAACGCTTTTCCGAACTTCGCCGAGGCATTGCGGAGTGTGCATCGGCCGGCGACGCCGTCCGACCTTGAACCGCAAAGCGCAGCCTGGTCGCGGCTTGCCTATGACGAATTGCTGGCCGGTCAGCTCGCGCTGGCGCTGCTGCGCGGTCACATGCGCAAACGAGCAGGCCGCGGCAGCGCCGCTGAAGGACTTTTGCGCGCACGGATCATCGCCGCTTTGCCCTACTCGCTCACGGCCTCGCAAGAGCGCGCGGTCGCCGACATCATCGCCGATCTGGCGCAACCCAACCGTATGCTGCGGCTCCTGCACGGCGACGTCGGCTCGGGCAAGACGCTCGTGGCCCTGCTCGCCGCCGTTACCGTGATCGAAGCGGGCCGCCAGGCGGCCTTCATGGCGCCCACGGAAATTCTGGCGCGCCAGCATTTTTCCACGATCGCCCCGCTCGCGGCCGCCGCAGGTATCCGCCTCGCCATCCTCACCGGGCGCGAGCGCGGGCGCGAGCGGCCCGAGATTTTGTCGGCGCTGGCCGCCGGCGAGATCGACTTTATCGTCGGCACGCACGCTTTGTTTCAGGACGACGTCGCCTTCCATGATCTCGCGCTGGCCGTGGTCGATGAGCAGCACCGCTTCGGCGTGCATCAGCGTCTCGCTCTGGCTCGTAAGGGCGAGGCAGTCGATCTCCTGGTGCTCACGGCAACGCCGATCCCGCGCACGCTGGTGCTCACCTACTTCGGCGACATGGATGTCTCGGAGCTGCGCGAAAAACCCGCCGGCCGGCAGAAGATCGACACCCGCGCGTTGCCGCTGGACCGGCTCGCCGAAGTCATCGAGGCGGTCAAACGCGCGCTGGATGACGGCCGCCGCGTCTATTGGGTCTGCCCCCTGGTCGAGGAATCCGAAAGCGTCGACCTCGCCGCGGCCGAGGACCGCTACCAAGCTTTGAAAGAGCGCTTTGGCGACACCGTGGAATTGATCCACGGCCGCTTGCGCGGCCCCGAAAAAGACCGCGCGATGGCGCGTTTTGCCACCGGTGATGCACGCATCCTGGTCGCGACGACAGTGATCGAGGTCGGCGTCGACGTCCCGCAGGCGAGCGTCATGGTGATCGAACACGCCGAACGCTTCGGCCTCGCGCAACTTCATCAATTGCGCGGCCGCATCGGCCGCGGCGCGGAGCGCTCGACCTGCCTTCTGCTTTACAAAGCCCCGCTCGGCGAAACGGCGAAAGCCCGCCTCGCCATTCTGCGCGAGACCGACGACGGCTTTCGCATCGCCGAGGAGGACTTACGATTGCGCGGCGAAGGTGACGTGCTCGGTACGCGCCAAAGCGGCATGCCCGGCTTTCGCCTCGCCCGCCTCGAAGTCCACGGCAAGCTTCTGAGCACGGCGCGCGAGGACGCCGCCCTCGTGCTCAACCGCGACCCGAAGCTCCGCTCCACACGCGGCGGCGCGCTACGCCAGCTGCTCTATCTGTTCGCGCGCGACGAGGCGATCAGGCTGTTGGGGGCGGGCTGATTTGTCCGCCCATGGTAGCGAACGGATCGGGTCCGAACCGGTTCGGACCCGATGTACCTCGCTTACAATCCCAATAAATCAGCCAGAAGATGCCGATGCCGGTGAAAACAAGAAGCAGCCACCAGCCGGTCCTGTCGATATCGTGGAGCCGGCGCACGTTCACCGCAAAGGTCGGCAAGAACGTCACGAGTTCGAAGATGCCGTTGAGCGGCGACCCGGTTGGGCCGCTGGAGGGAAACATCGCGCCATCGAGGATCCCGGTCGCTAGTCCGCCAATCACGGTGAACAGAACCCAGAGCCAATACTCCGATCGGATCGCCCGGCCGGAGAAAGTGACGTATTTTGAAAAGCCCGATGCGATCGCCTGGCCGAAGTTCATGCCGCCAGCCGATCCGGGCCGAACCTGTTCGAGCCCTCCGTGCCCTTCGTGCAGTACCAGACGATCAGCACGATGGCGCCGATAAGCGGGATCAAGACCAGAAATATCCACCAGCCGCTACGGTCGAGATCGTGAAGCCGCCTTATCGCAACCGACAAGCTCGGCAGGAAGGTGGCGAGACCAAAGATGCCGGTCGTTAATTGAAACCCGAGCGCATAATCAATGATCGACGTAACAATTTCGCAGAGAATGATGAACAATACCCAGTACCAATACTCGGATCGTATCGCCCGACCCGAGAAGTTCACGTAGTTCGAGAATCCGGATGTAATTGCCTGGCCGAAGTTCATGCGACCCCCCTGAGATGCCCTTATTCAACGACATCATGATAGCACACGGGAAGTGGCTGGCGAATACCGCGCCCTATCTTGCCGGACTGGCCGCCGTTTTTTGCGCCGTCTGCGCGGCGCGGGCGGTTTCAGCAAGCGCGGCGAGTTTATTCTGCGGATCCTCGACACCGGGTTGGATGATGCCGGCGGAGATCAACAGCGACATTGCCTGTTCGACCGTAATGTCGAGATCGATGACATCTTTCCGCGGCGCGTAAAAGAAAAAGCCGGTCGTCGGATTTGGTGTACACGGCAGAAAGGCCGACACGTGCTCCGTCTGCGGCAGATGCGCGACAATGGCGGGACTCGGCGGATGCGTGAGGAACACGAGCGACCACATGCCGGGCGCCGGAAATTCAACCAGGCCCACGCGCCGAAAGCTCGATTCCGAGCTGGAGAAGAGTGTCTGGAAGATTTGCTTGGTCGTGCGATAGATCGGCCGCACGATCGGCATGCGGCTCAAAAGGCCCTCGCCGAAATCGACCAGCCTGCTGCCGACGAAATTGGCTGTCAGGAAGCCAAGCAACGTCAGCGCCACAAAGACAGTGATCAGGCCAAGGCCCGGAATGTTGACCGGCAGATAGGTCTCGGGGCGATACGCCACCGGAATAACCGGCCGCACCAGATTATCGACCCAGGTGACGAAATACCAGATCAGCCACAACGTCACCGCCACCGGCCCGGCGACGACCAGTCCGGTCAAAAAATAGTTGCGAATGCGGCTGACCAATCCGGGCGCAGGCTTGGCTGCACCGGCGGACGCTCCCGCGATATGGTTCCTGTCGTCAATCATGAGATTCGGTGGCACGAGCCGGTTTCGCGACATCTATATAGGGACGCGACGTGTCCGCACAGAGGCACCGGCGGCAAGCGCCGCGTTTATTCGACCGTCACAGACTTCGCCAGATTGCGCGGCTGATCGACGTCGGTGCCTAGAGCGACGGCCGTGTGATAGGCGATGAGTTGCACCGGCACGGCATAGACGATCGGGTCGACCGTCGCCGGCATGGTCGGCAGCGTCAGCGTCGCCAGCTTTTGTCCCTCGGCGGCCGCCGCGCCTTTAGCGTCGGTCACCAGGATCAAGCGGCCGCCGCGAGCGGCAACCTCCTGCATATTGGAAACGGTCTTTTCGAATACCCGGTCGTAGGGCGCGATCACGACCACCGGCATGGTCTCGTCGATAAGCGCTATCGGGCCGTGCTTGAGCTCGCCCGCCGCGTAACCTTCGGCGTGGATGTAAGAGATTTCCTTGAGCTTAAGCGCGCCTTCGAGCGCAATCGGATAACTTGTGCCGCGTCCCAAGTAGAGTACGTCGCGGCATTTGGCGAGATCGCGCGCGAGATGCTCGATCTGCGGCTCAAGCGAGAGCGCCTCGGTCAGGTGCCGCGGCACCTCGATGAGCGCGTGCACCAGCCGCTTCTCGTCGCTCTCGGAAAGTACGCCGCGGGCACGGCCCGCCGCGATCGCAAGCGCGGCAAGAGCCGCCAATTGACACGTAAATGCCTTGGTGGACGCCACGCCGATTTCCGGTCCGGCGAGCGTTGGCATGACGATGTCGCTCTCGCGCGCAATCGTCGACGACGGCACGTTGACGATGGAAAGCACGTGCTGCTTTTGCTCGCGCGCGTACCGGAGCGAAGCCAGAGTATCGGCGGTTTCACCCGACTGTGAGATGAAGATCGCGAGCGAGCCGGGATCGAGCGGAGCTTCGCGGTAACGAAACTCCGACGCGATGTCGACCTCGACCGGCAGATGCGCCAAACGCTCGAACCAATACCGCGCGACCATGCCCGCGTAATACGCCGTGCCGCAGGCGGCAATCGAGATTCGCGTAAGCGCGCGGAAATCGAATGGCAGCGCCATCGGCAGCGCGACGCGCTCGGCCACCATGTCGAGATAATGCGCCAGCGTGTGGCCAACGACTTCTGGCTGCTCGTGGATTTCCTTGGCCATGAAATGGCGATGGTTGCCCTTGTCAATAAGCATTACCGAAGCTTGCGACTTGAGCATAGCGCGGTGAACGACCTCGCCTTTGGCATCGTGAACTTCGGCGCTGGCGCGATGAATGACGGCGCAGTCGCCGTCTTCCAGGTAGCTCACCGTATCGGTGAACGGGGCAAGTGCGATTGCATCTGAGCCGATATACATCGCATCCTCGCCGAAACCGATTGCCAGCGGCGAGCCTTTGCGTGCGCCGATCAGCAAGTTCTCCTCACCCGCGAACAGAAAGGCTAGCGCGAAGGCTCCGCGCAGCCGCGGCAGCGACGCGTTGACCGCTTCGACCGGCGAGCGGCCTTGCTTCATTTGTTCACTGACCAGATGCGCGATGACCTCGCTATCGGTCTCGGTCGCGAACTTGGCGCCCTTCCCTTCCAGCTCGCGCCGCAATTCGCCGAAATTCTCGATGATGCCGTTGTGCACGACGGCGAGCCGGTCGGTCGCGTGCGGATGCGCGTTGTTCTCGGTCGGCCGCCCATGCGTCGCCCAGCGGGTATGGCCGATGCCGATCGTGCCGGAGAGCGGCTCGCCCGCGAGTTTTTGTTCCAGATTTTTGAGCTTGCCCTCGGCGCGGCGGCGCGTCAGAACGCCGTGCTCGAGCGTGGCGACGCCGGCTGAGTCATAGCCGCGGTATTCGAGGCGCTTGAGCGCATCGATGAGCAGTGGCGCGACCGGCTCGTGGCCGATGATTCCAATGATGCCGCACATCCGTCTGGATGGTCTCCTCAACCGCCGCCGCAGCGCGGCCCGCCAAGTCGTTAACCGTTAAAGCGCAATAACGCGCAATCCTAGCGGATACCAAATAAAAAAACGTTTCGGACCGTAACAAGCTCGACGGCATGCGCAATTGCGGAATAACGGGCTCAATCGCCCGAATGCGCCTTCTTTTTGCCGAGCGATTTGAGGGAGCGCAAGCGCGCTGCTCCACCTTCCTTAATGACCTGGCGCCCGCGCGCCACCGCCAGCGCGTCCGCCGGGACGTTCTGCGTAATCACCGAACCGGAACCGATATACGCTCCATCTCCGATCTCGACCGGCGCGACCAGCGCCGAGTTGGAACCGATGAATGCGTCCTTGCCGATCACGGTGCGATGCTTGGCGCCGCCGTCAAAGTTGCAGGTGATGGTGCCGGCTCCGACATTCGCGTTCGCACCGACCGAGGCGTCGCCGATATAGCTCAGATGATTGGCCTTGGCGCCGGCCTCGATCACCGCCTCTTTGACCTCGACGAAATTGCCGACGCGTGCTTTTTCGCCGAGCCGCGTGCCAGGTCGCAGCCGCGCAAACGGCCCGACCGACGCTCCTTTGCCAACGTGAGCGCCGGCAAGATGCGAGAACGAGCGAATGACGGCGCCATCCTCGATCGTCACTTTCTCGCCGAATACTACATAGGGCTCGACCACAACGTCCTTGCCGAATTTGGTGTCGGCACACAGAAACACAGTCTCCGGTGCAACGAACGTCACACCCGCATCGAGCGCGGCCTTGCGCAGGCGCTGCTGCGCGACGGCCTCCGCTTCGGCGAGCTGGCTTTTGGTATTGATGCCGCGCACGTCGTCCTCCTCGGCTTCGACCGCGACCGCGCGGAGCTTCATGCCGCGCGCGACCTCGACCGCATCCGTCAAATAAAATTCGCCTTTACGATTGCGGTCGCCGATCCGCTCCAGGATGGCGAGCGCATGCGCTCCGGCAAGCCCCATGATGCCGCCGTTGCACAAATCGATCGCCTTTTCGGCCGCGCTCGCATCGGCCTCCTCGCGGATGGCAATGAGCTCATCCTCCGCGACGACGAGCCTTCCATAGCCCGACGGATCGGACGGCCGAAACGCCAGCACCGCCACGGCGGCGTCCGCGGCCAAAGGCGCGCGCAACCGAGTCAGCGTCGCCGCCCGGATCAGGGGCGTGTCACCATAGACAATAAGAATGTCGTCCGGATGTTGCTGCTTGATCGCGGATTGCGCGGCCAGCACCGCATGCGCGGTCCCGCGCCGCTGCTGTTGCACGAAACATTCGGCGCCAGCGAGAACGCGCCGCGCCTCCGCGGCGACGGTTTCTTGACCGGGGCCGACAACAACGGCTGCCGCGGTGACGCCCGCTTCGGCGATTGCAGCGAGGACATGTGCGAGCAGCGAGCGCCCGGCGATCGAATGCAAAACCTTGGGCGAAGCCGAACGCATGCGCGTTCCCTCCCCGGCCGCAAGCACAATCGCAAGGCAGGTCCGACCCTTCATCGAAAGAGGCCTCCGCGGCGCTCTCATAGAGCATGATCCGGCAAAGTGGAAACCGGCCTTCCGAGAGGATCATGCTCAACCGAACAAGCCGGAGCAGCCGACAAGAGGTTCTAAAAGTGGAATCTGCTATTTTTACCACTGATTCGGCTGGCGATACCCGGGAGCAGCAGCAGGATGCTGGGTCGAGACCACCATCTCAACGTGACGTCAAAGAGCGTTGCGGCGAAAACGACCCTCACCGTGCAGCGGCTTTGGCGCCAAGCATTGTGGGGATCCGCGGCGGCCGCGGCTCTCCTCGTCGCCATTCTGAGCGGCCGCAGCGACATCGGCGGACAGAAAGCCGCGAGCGTTTTCGCTTTTTTGAAGCTCGCCCCGTCATTGTCGCAGTCCAGCCAAGCTCCGCCGCATGCATTCGATGCGGAGTTGGCGATACGACAGCTCGCGCAGGCTGTGCGCACCCTGACGGAAGACCGCGATCGGCTCATGACGCGGCTCACCGCCGTCGAGCACGATATGGGGGATATGACCGGATCGATCAAAGAACAGATCGAGACGGCCAAAACGGCGAGTGCCCACGCTACGCCTTGGCCCGACAGCGCACCGCCAGTGCCGATGACGCCGGCGGACATCGCGGCGATGGTGACACCGGTTGTCAAACCAGCGGCAGACGCAGCCGCTTCCGGCTCCCCCGCTTACGGCGCCGATATCGGCAGCGGCCTTTCCGTCAAAGCGCTGCATACCCGCTGGGCGGGACTACGCTTGGCTCATCCGCAGCTGTTTGAGGGCTTACAGCCGGTTGTGAGCCTGAGGGAAAATCAACAATCCAACCGGATCGAGTTGCGCCTGGTGGTCGGGCCGTTTTCCAACGCCGACGCGGCGGCGCAGTTGTGCGCCTTGCTCGGCACCTTCCACCTATTCTGCCAGCCGACCATGTACGACGGCCGCCACCTCGCGCTCCAGTGATTGGCGCAGTATGATCGGCGTATGCCGATATTGACCACGCGCCGCCCACTTTTCCTGCCGACGACACGCCAGACGAATTGGCTCCTGGTCATCGCTTTCCTCTCCCTGGGCGAGGCGATGTACCTGCGCTATCTGGCGATCGAAACCAGCACGGTATCGCTCGCCTGCCAGGCCGGGCTCGACACGTGGCTGTGCGGCACGTTCCGGGTGACGATCTGGCTCTTCAATTACGAAGTTTTCGGTGCGGTTGCGCTGGCGGCCGCGTTGCTCAACCTGCTGCGGCCTTCGCTCGTTCTGGCGGCTGTTGCGCTCGCCGCGGCGGCATTCGGCGTCGTGCTGCATAACGCCGACCTCTCCGCGCTCGCGGCCGGCGTGCTCATTCTGAGCTTGGCGCGTCCCGCCCCCGCACCAGGATGAAGACAAGTACGGCCAAGCCGGCGCAGAACCAGACCGATTGCCAGTTTGCGAAGCCTTCGTTGAAAAGAATGTAGCCCGCCGACAGTGCGAGTACGGCGGCGGCCACGGTTTCGGCCATCCCCCGCGAGCCCGCCGGACGAGGCGCAAAGAACAACAAGGCAAGGAAGGGCACGGCGGCCGCGGTCAGGGGCGCAAACGGTATGTCGCGGTAGCGCGGATCGAACACCAGCCCGAGCGCCGCCTCGACGGCAACAAGCAGCAGAGCGACCTTAGTACCGCCGAGCGCCCAATCGAATCTATCGCGCCGCTCGCCCGCGCGGCCAAGGAACGAGGCGAATGTCGGCGCCGGACGGCCGGCCGCGCAGGCGGCGGCGCAGACGATCGGGGCGGCCGCTGCGGTCGCCGCGAAGGCAAGCGAACGCAGCCAGCTGCCGAGGCTGAAACTTTCAATTGGAACCATTTCGATCGTCCAACCGAATAAAACGGCGGGAAGTAACGTCATCACGGCGATCTTGCCCCACACATACGCGGGAAGCTCCTTTCCACGTCCGGCCACCAATGCGCCGGCAAAAGCCAGCGCGGTCAGGAATATCCCGGCCAGCGCCAGCGCCAGCCAATGCGGATGGTCGGATACGGACCCGTCGAAGCTGAATTTCGGCGCGTTTGTCGCGCGGTCCATGATGCCCCAATAGCCGCCGACCGCGCCCTCCAGGGCGCGTTTCCACGGTTGGTCGAATGCCTCGATGATATTGACCCGAAAATTGTCGCGTTGCGCCAGCGCCACCGCGTCGATGATGGCGCGCGCTTGGTTCGACGGCGAGGACCGGGCGCCTTCACGCATACGGCCGGCGCTCGGCCAGCCGAACTCGCCGATGACGATCTCCTTGTTCGGGATCGCGGCGGCGACCTGGCTGCGGATGGCAGCCAAATGGGCGCCCGCATGGGAGGCCGGGATCGGAAAGTCCTCCCAATACGGCAACACGTGAATGGTCACGAAATCGACCGCGTTCTGCACGTCGGGATAGCGTAGCCAAAACTCCCACACGTCGGCGTAGGTGACCGGCATCGACACCTGCGCCTTGATCTCGCGGATAATGGCGATGAGGTTCGTCGCCGACATTTCGCCGCGCAGCAGTACTTCGTTACCGACGACCACCGCTGTTATGACGTCGGGATAGGCCTTGGCGTAGGCGATCGTAGTCGCGATCTGGCGGCGGGTCTTTTCCGGGTTGTTCGAGACCCACACGCCATGCAGCACCTTCAATCCGTACCGCCTGGCGCTTTTCAGAACGTCGTCGCGGCCATCGTCGACCGAATAGGTCCGCACGCAGCCGGTATATTTGGACAGGACCGCGAGGTCCTCGTCGATCTGCTGGGGCTCGACTCGGGTGCCCTCGACCAGCGGGTTCTGCGCGCCGCGAAACGGCGCATAGGAAAGGCAATAGAGCTTTTGCCCGGCGGCCAGCGCGGACGGCGGCAGCTTGATAGGCGCGCCGAGCCACCACCACGCCACGCCGATAGCAAGCGCGGTGAGCGTAAACGACGCAAGCGCCGGACCGATCGAAGAGGGTTTTCGCGGGCGGGACACGCTCTGCCATTAACCTTGCGGCAGCGCGATGCCAAGCTTCAAGCGCCGCGCCGCGATCCGCGCTGGACAAAACCGGGCGGTTGGGGTGATGTTCGTGCTGGCCACGCTCGGAGATGCCGTAATGAAAGCCTAATCCGATGGCCTAGGGAACGTCCTTTCTCGGCTCACGTCGGCCGCCAACTCAAGTTGAACCATGTTCCATCGTTCGTTCAGCGTTGCCGGCGGCGTGTGCGCGGTGCTCCTTCTTCTCGCCGCAACGACTGGTCTTCTGGCTCCTTCCGCATTCGCCCAAAGCAACGATGCCAAACCCGGGGACAAAGCTCCGGTGGCGGGTCAAGAGCCGGCCAAAGAGGCCCAGAAAGCCGACGAGTTCGCGGAAGCGCAGCTTGCGCTCAACGGGCCGGCCGGCAATCCGGAATGCGTCTGGCTCGGCCGCCGCGTCGTCAGCCTGCTCTGGCGGGATGACCTCGACACCGCCTTCCGCCATCTCGATCTCTACGACCGGTTCGGCTGTCCTGCGGCGCATATTCAGGCGTCGTTCCGCTGCCTTATCCTACATGGAAGCAACATCGACCCGAAGGCGGCCGACACCCTCAACGGGCGCGTCCAGTCCTGTTGGATCAATCCGTTGATGCCGCCCGCTCCCCCTGCCCCGCCTGCAGCCGCCGCCACGACAGCGCCGGCCGCCAAGAACTAGCGCCCGTCCGCCTTCCTGATCTGAGAGGCGCGCTAAAAAAAACGCGGAACAAAACGCGTTGTCTTGAATTTGCCACCACTGAGGGCTACGTCTAATTTTGCCGCTCATTGGTAGCCTCTTCATATTCATTGCCAAGCCTCGGGGACAGGTTTGGCCAAGTGTCCTCGCCCCGCGTGGTTGAAATTCGATGCGCACCGTCGCTGCCGTGCTCGCGCTTGTAGCGTGCGTGCATGCCGGCTTGTGGGCTTCACTACGGACTAAAGAAACGGCGCCCGATTTTACTGGGCAGCTGGCCAGCGTTTCCTACGCTCCGTTCGTCGCCTCACAGCATCCCGACTTCGGCGACCGCCCGACGGTCGAACAGATCCGGGCGGACCTCAAGGCCATCGCCCCCTATACCCGTGCCATCCGCACCTATTCGGCCACCGGCGGCGCCGAACTGGTCCCGCCGATAGCGGCCGAATTCGGCCTCAAAGTCACGGTCGGGGCCTGGATCGACAAGGACAAAGATCGCAACGAGCGGGAAATCCGCTCGGCGCTCGATCTCGCCCGCCGCAACAGCAACGTCAACGCCATCGTGGTCGGCAACGAGACCACGTTGCGCGCGGAAATGAGCGTCGACGACCTCATCAAGCTCATCCAACGCGTGAAGCGATCCAGCCCGGTCCCGGTCACTACAGGAGAAATCTGGACAGTATGGATCGACCATCCGGAGCTTGCCTCGGCGGTCGATTTTATCGCCGCGCACATCCTGCCCTACTGGGAGGGTTTTGACGCCTCGCGCGCGGTCGATCACACCATCGAATTTTACGACAAGCTGCGCCGCGTGCATCCGGGCAAGCGGATCGTAATCGCCGAGTTCGGCTGGCCGAGCGCCGGCTACAACTACCATGGCGCCAATCCCGGCCGCATCGACCAGGCCGTGATCATCCGGGATTTCGTCAATCGCGCCGAGGCGTATGGCATCGACTACAACATCGTCGAAGCGATCGACCAGCCCTGGAAGACCTTTGAAGGCGGCGTGGGCCCCTATTGGGGCCTGTTCGATGCTTCGCGTCAGGCGAAATTCTCCTGGACCGGGCCAATCACCGATCCGGACTATATCAAGCGCGCCGGACTGGCCGTTCTTCTCGGCCTGCTCTTGTCCCTGCCGATCCTGGCGATGAGCGGGGTAACGCTGGCGCAAGCGCTGACGCTCGCCACATCGGCCAACCTAGCGGGGGCCTGGTTTGCGGCCATCGTCGCCTTCTGGAAAGGGCATTACTTCGTGCCGGGTGCCGCCTTCGCCCTCGGGCTCGGCGTGCTGCTTTTGCTGCCGCTCGTCGCCATCGCGCTCGCCCGCATCGACGAGATTGCGGCCATCGCTTTTGGCCGCGCGCCGCGCCGGCTGGCCAGTTCGCCACCCTTGGTGCCTGACGTTTTTGCACCGAAGGTTTCGATCCACGTGCCGGCTTGTTGCGAGCCGCCGGAGATGCTTCGCGCGACGCTGGATGCCGTGGCGAAGCTCGAGTATCCAAATTTCGAGTGTGTGGTGGTTATCAACAACACACCCGATCCGGCGTTCTGGCGGCCAATCGAGGAACATTGCCAGACGCTCGGCGAGCGCTTCAAGTTCATCAACATTGAGAATCTGCGCGGCTACAAAGCGGGAGCGTTGCGGCTCGCGCTCGAACACACGGCGAGCGACGCGGAAATCGTCGGCGTGATCGACGCCGACTATGTCGTGCAGCCGGACTGGCTCAAGAATTTGGTGCCGCTGTTCGCCGACGCGCACGTCGGGCTGGTTCAATCGCCGCAGGATCATCGCGATGGCGACCGCTCGGTCATGCACCATGCGATGAACGCGGAATATGCCGGGTTCTTCGATATCGGCATGGTCCAGCGCAACGAAGTCAACGCCATCATCGTCCACGGCACGATGTGTCTGATCAAGCGCGCCGCTATCGACGCCATTGGCGGATGGTCGAGCGAAACGATTGTGGAGGATGCCGATCTCGGATTGACGCTGCTCGAACACGGCTGGATCACGCACTACACCAACCACCGTTATGGCTACGGGCTGCTTCCCGATACATTCGACGCCTACAAACGGCAGCGCCACCGCTGGGCATTCGGCGGACTGCAACTCCTGCGCAAGCACTGGCAACAACTGTTACCCTGGACGAACGGCCTCTCGCGCGAACAGAAGCGCGAATACGGTCTCGGCTGGCTCAACTGGCTGGGCGCGGAAAGCATTGGCGTCGTCGTCGCCCTTCTCAACATTCTTTGGGTACCGATCGTCGCGTTCGCCAATATTGCCGTGCCGGATCGTATTCTCACGATTCCGATCCTGGCCGCTTTCGCGATCTCGATCGCTCATTTTGTCGCGCTCTATCGGTTGCGGGTGCGGGCAACGCCGGGGCAAATGCTGGGCGCCGTGTGCGCCGCCATGTCCGTGCAATGGACCGTCGCGCGTGCGGTCGGCATCGGCTTATTTAAGGAACGCCTGCCGTTCCTGCGCACGTCCAAGGGCGGCAACAGCCGTAAGGGTCCCGATTTCCCCGCCTTCTGGGAGGCCGTGATTGCTGGGCTTCTCCTGATCGGGGCACTTACGCTCGTCGTGACCAACTACAAGCAGGTTCACGAAATCAACATCTTCGCGGCTGTTCTCGTGGTGCAGAGCCTGCCGTTCCTGTCGGCCGTCGCCATCGGGCTGATCGAAGGCAGCCGCCTCAACTCGTTCGCCTACTGGCGCGGTATCGAGGCGCGGGTTCTGGAATTGCTGCCGCGATCCAAAGCCGTCGCCGAGCCGTCGAAGCTGCCAGCTGAGAACAGCGTCGAAGCTGCGCAATAAGGTTACAGACCGCACAGACCTGGCGTCGGCGCTTAGGCGGCATGATGCGGCCTCCGGCCTAAACAGAAAAGGTTTATTGGGGGGCACGAAATGGCATTGCTCGGCTCGGCTGTGATCTTTTTCTGGCTTCTAGCCTTCGTCCTGCTGTTGGCTTGCCTCCTGAGTTTTTTTACCGTCAACACTGCCCAAGTCGCGATTGTCACCAGATTTGGAAAATTCCGTCGCGTCGCCGAACCGGGCCTGAACTGGAAATGGCCGTTTATCGACAGGGTTGCCGGCAGGATCAGCCTGCGCGTGAATCAGATTACCTTGACGATGGAAACGAAGACCAAAGACAACGTGTTCGTCACCATTCCCATTTCCGTCCAGAACAAAGTCCGCCCCGAAAAGGCTTATGATGCCTTCTACAAGCTGTCCGATCCCACGCAGCAGATCAAAGCTTATGTCGAACAGGTCATTCTCGGCCATGTCCCGGGCATGACGCTGGATGAAGTGTTTGCAAGCCAATCGGGGATCGCCGCGGCCGTGAAGCAGGAACTCGATGCCGACATGGCCACCTTTGGCTATGAGATCGTCAATGTGTTGGTCACCGACATCGTGCCCGATGCCAAAGTGAAGTCGGCTATGAACGACATCAACGCCGCCCAGCGCGAACAGGTCGCCGCCAATGCCCGAGGCGAGGCTGAAAAGATTCTCGTGGTGAAAAAGGCCGAAGCGGAAGCCGAGAGCAAGGCGCTTCAAGGTCAAGGCATTGCGAACCAGAGGAAGGCCATTATCGAGGGTCTTCGAGGTTCGATCGAGCAATTTCAGAAATCCGTCGCTGGCGCCTCCACCTCGGAAGTCATGCAGCTGGTGCTGGTCACTCAATATTTCGACACGATCAAATCCATCGGCGAAATGGACAAGACCAATACGCTGTTCCTGTCGCACTCTCCGGCAGCCGTGCGCGACATTTCCGATCAGATCCTGCAATCCATGCTGGTCGCAGAACGCGCGAAGCCTTAAGCGCCGCTTGGTTACGACGGCAATCAAGACTCTGCGGAATTAAGGCTTTGCGGAATTAAGAACTGGCTTTAGCCCGCGAGCGCCGTTTCGGCGAGCCGGACCCAATACGAGGTCCCGACCGGAATTGCCTCGTCATTGAAATCGTAGGCCGGATGATGGAGCATCGCGCTGTCGCCGTTGCCGAGATAAATGAAGGCGCCCGGCCGCTCCTGCAGCATATAGGCGAAGTCCTCGGCGCCCATCAGCGGCGGAACATCACGGTTGACCTTATCCTTGCCGGCAATCTCGTCGGCGACGGCGGCGGCGAACGCGGTGCGGCCTTCCTCGTTCACCAGCACCGGATAGCCGGTCGAAAAGGTCACATCGGCCTTGGCGCCGTAAAGCTGCGCCGTCCCCTCAACGACTTCCCGCAACCGCTTTTGGAGAAACTCCCGGACTTGGGGAGACAGACTGCGTATCGTACCGCGCAGCTTCGCGTGCTGCGGAATGACGTTGTCCGCTTGGCCGGCCTCGAAGACGCAAATCGAGATGACGGCGGCCTCGAGCGGATCGACGTTACGCGCCACGATCGATTGTATCTGATTGACGATCTGCGCGCCGACCAGGACGGTGTCGACGCCAAGATGCGGCCATGCCGCGTGGCCGCCTTTTCCCTCAAGGTCGATCGCGATCGAGTCGGTCGAGGCCATCATGGGACCCGAACGGATCGCAAATTCTCCGACCGGCATGCCGGGAAAGTTGTGCATGCCGAAAACCTCTTGGATGCCGAAGCGATCGAGCAGGCCGTCCCGCAGCATCGCTCTTGCACCGGCACCCCCCTCTTCCGCCGGCTGGAAAATCATGACGGCGGTGCCGGCAAAATTGCGGATGTCCGCGAGATATTTAGCAGCGCCCAGCAGCATCGCGGTATGGCCGTCATGGCCGCAGGCGTGCATTTTGCCGGACACGGTTGACTTGTAGGCCAGATTGGTCGCCTCTTCGATCGGTAGCGCGTCCATGTCCGCACGCAAGCCGACCACCTTGCCGCCAGCCTTGCGGCCACGGATGACGCCGACGACGCCGGTGCGGCCAATTCCGGTGACCACCTCGTCGCAGCCGAAGCTTTTGAGTTTGTCGGCAACGGAAGCCGCCGTGCGGTGCACGTCGTAAAGAAGCTCCGGGTTGGCGTGGATGTCCCGCCGCCATGCGGTGATTTCGGCGTGCAGGTCGGCGACGCGGTTGACGATCGGCATGGTGCTGGTGCTCGGTTCGGCGCTGGCCCGGCCCCGAACACATAGTCTAGCAAATGGCGTCCTGGTTGCGACAGCCGCCGTCGGCCTTCCGCGCGGGAGCCGTTTTTCGCGCAAATCGATGCAATATGAGCGTGAGGCAGTGCCGGCGCGCGCAGGAGGCTGGCAAACCTAACCGCTTTTGCGTATGGAGTGCGCGCACGAGCCGGTAGCTCAGTTGGTAGAGCACGTGACTTTTAATCACGGGGTCCTGGGTTCGAGTCCCAGCCGGCTCACCATCATTAAAATCATGAAATTGCTCAATATTATCCAAAACTGGAGTCGCGATTTTTAGGTTGTTATTTTTTCCATGCACACACTGTGCACACAAAAGCAGAAGTAACGAGAGCCGGGCCGTATTTGAATGAGAGGGTGCGTCAGCCGCTATCCGTGACCATTATCGTCGACGATCCGAATCCGGAATCGCCGTGCGCGGGCCCGACCCGTCGCTTGACAGCTTCATTCGATGACCAACAACCTCAGCGCCCCGGAGCCGCCCGGGAACAGAGTCTCAGGCTACAGAATTAGGATAAGTACCTATTAATTCGTGATATTCCTCAGATCGCCGAGCCCGACTATTTGGTCGTAGGCTACATCTGGGTAGCATCGCCGGATCGGTCTTGCCATGTATTGAATCGACCACCCGCATTCATCGACTGTGTCGGTGACGACCGCCTTTTTCCGACGCGAAATGAAGTATCCGGAGTTCGAAACCCTTCCCCTCCGCCAAATCCCCCTGAAATCAATAAAGAATTTTAGTTTTTTGATATTCGACCACGGATTGGCTTAGGTCGACGCCCACCGGAAGAAACCCCTCGAGGCCCGGTCCGGCCCCGCCCTAGCGCGCTTATCTGCTGACAGCATAACCGCGCCTCGTAGACCGTTACTGCACCGTGGCCGGTGAATTACGAGGATAACGATCCACCCGCGATTGAAGCACTGCTACATGCGGATACTGTCTCATGGGGTTCGGCTGGAGTTCCGGAGAAGTTCCCATGTCGTTACTTGAGCAGCAACCCCGGCGCAGTTTTGGCGTTGATGATCAACCAATCTGTCCCCAGTGTGGGGACACGATGCACCTGTGTCAACGGCAGCTTGAATCTGACCCGGGTCTGTCGATATCGGCACTTTGAATCTGACCCATCCGCGTTTCGCCATGTTCCGGCTCGCGGGAACAATGTGGTCAGATCTTTTCCTCTTTCATC
>Ga0182024_10008641_pt1 | contig 21351 bp, 12 predicted proteins | sample P32metaG_FD_120480 | JGI IMG/M metagenome (GOLD analysis project Ga0182024, IMG submission 120480) | Permafrost microbial communities from Stordalen Mire, Sweden - P3-2 metaG (Illumina Assembly) | ecosystem: Environmental > Terrestrial > Soil > Wetlands > Permafrost | place: Sweden: Stordalen...
ATCGCAAAACCGTATCAGCCAATTCAAATCGTGGACACCCCCAAATCGTCAGAAACCATACTCAATACTGCACTTACAGCCCTCCACAAACAAACGAACCGGACACTAGTGCCCTGAGGTACGGCTTTCCAATCGTCTGCGGCGAAAGCAGCTGCGGAGAGAGATGACTTCGCCCTATATGTCTTGAAAAGCGTACCTCAGCGGCTAAAGCCGTCAAGCGCGCGGGTCATTTACAGCACGGCTGAAGCCGTGCCCTTCGTTTAGGTTGATTGCTCAAGACACAGGTACGTCTCTCCTGCCCGGTCCGGCATTTTCCCAGCCTGCCTAGCCGCTGAGGTACGCTTTTTTACGCTGCGCGTGAGAGCGCATCAACTGCAGCCTCAAAGTATTCTGCCTTCAAAATTCATCGCGGTGAAACCTAACCGAGAGCGCCGCCGCACGCTTCATCCACTCTAAGCGGCGGGAGCTGGACGCTCCATATCCTTCGGAGGCGTCTCCGAGTCGACCGCCTTTTGTTGCACGGGAAAGAGAAACTGCAACGGCGAGGACATCATTTGCCTGAGCACATAGCGCAGAATCGAAGCGCGTTCCTTGTGGCCCACATCGTACGCGCGGAGCGCCACAAAAGAAGCGATGGCAAAGCTGACTCCCAGATTGAGCACAAACATCATCGCGATGCCGACCATGGCAGAATAGAGCCATATCTGGCCGAAGGCGGACGGTCCGAAGCGAGCCGCCGCGAAGGCGAACATGCCGGTATTGAGGGTGACGTGACGGACGTCCAGCGGCAGCCCAAAGAACTCGAAAAACACCGGCATGAATCCCAGCAAATAACCAAGCGAGATGCTGGTACTCCAGGGACCGATGTTGCGGTCCACCCAATCGGCAAGTTTCTGCATTCTGCCGGCGCCGATGGTCAGGCCGAGAGGGTGCTGCGCAATCGACGCAGGAATGCGATGGTAAACAGCGAAGTTTTCACACCATCCCCCGATCAGCCCGGCAAGCCAGAGCAAGACCCCGGTGAGCGCGGCATCAATAGCAGTTGCCGAAGCCAGGGGACGCAGCGACAAATACACTTTCTGCGCCTGGTCGACGGGTAAATAAGGGGTGTGGAACGATCTGAGCCAAAGCAAATTGAAGATGATGGCCCCGGTGCTCACCGCCAGAATATTGCCCAGAGCCGCCGCCAACTGGGTGCGGCTGATCGAAGCGCCGAATTCGGTAATCTGGTCGCGGCGAGAATCGCCTCGGTTACGGCGAATAATATCGGCCAGCGTTGCCCCGGTCATGGCCGGTTGCTTGGTAGCCAGCGCCAAGCCGAAGATCTGCAGCAACAGAAAACTGATGGCGTAGTTAGTGCCGATCAAAATCGTTTCCGCAAATGGCGGAAGGTGCTTGCTGACAACCTGAAGTTTGATGGCCGCAGTAAAGACGGTAAGAAATCCGCCCCCGATCGCCGCGCCCCACATGCGCCAATATTCCTTGCGGCTGTGGGCTATATAGTGTTCGCCACCATGGCCGGTACGTTCCACTGTTTTGCGCGCCAGCAGGTTGAAATTCTGCCGGACGAGCGAGGAGATACGTGTATCCTCGCGCAGGCCGTGTACCAGCGTATTCAGCAACAAGCGCACGGCAGCCAGAACTTTGCCGCTGCTCTCGACCAGCGTGCCGGCGAGCATTTCCATCCGGTCGAGCGCCGTGTCCATCGCGCTGAGATCGAACACCAGCGGAGCGTTGACTCCAGCATCTTCCATATGGATACGAACAATGGCGAGCTCTCCTCTGCAGGCAAAGACAGCGTTGAGCCAGCGCTCCCTACAATCGGCGGGGCAACCACCCGGGCGCGCGGCTTGTTCGCACTCAATAAACTTTTCCGTAGCCGGGACCAGGGCATAGGCAGGTGATTCTGCCACCGTCCTGGTTTCGCTGCGATGGCGGACGGCACGGCTGGTGCCACGCGCAGAGACGCGCGCTGCCAGCAAACGCAGTGCTTCATGCAGATCCTGGTGCAGCCGGGGGCAGGCGGCGAGTCCTTCGCTACTCCAGAGGTTGGCTGTCAGGCGGGCGAACACCGCCGCATCCACTTCCAGGAAACGCTGGACAGTGCGCGCGGAACAAAACACTGCAGCAAAAAGACGAGCGGTATCGTCCTCCTCGCGGGGCGGAGGCAGCCAGCGCTGAAAGAGCCGGCTGGTAATCTCCCGGAACAGCTCATGCTGCGCGGGGATGCCCGCTTCCGCGAATAGGGAAACGGAGTCGAGCGTGGCGATCGTTGATTGGAATCCCTGCTGGACGCGAAGTCGCAGGTCTGCGTCTTGCTCGAGCATTTCCAGCCAGCACAACAGGCGGGACTCGTATACGCGCTCTGAGTTTTGCTGGAAAATCCCGGAAAACAGATCGATCAGGCGGCCCGTTTGGCCGGTCAGAGTAGTCGCAGCGCAGAACGCCTCCGCCTGTTTGCGGAACTCTGCTTTCGTCCGTAGGGAAGCTTCGGCCGCCCCAGAGCCAGGCTGCCAGAGACTGCGAAGATCGGAAAGAAAAGCCATCCAGGTTCTAAATCATAACCCGAACTGTTGACGTACCTCCTCTGATCGGCAGCGAGAGAATTCCGGGCAAGCTCCATGGGGTGCTCTCGCCCTCAGGATTCCTGGGGGGTGCAATTTGCCTAAAAGTGTGCTGAAGGTGCGCCTCTATGCGCCGACTTGCCGATGATGAACGCTCCGATCGACGTGGAGACCCCGCGATGAGGACGAGTTTGATGATTCATGAGGTCAATTTGGCGGGGCCAGCAGCCTCTGGGCTTGTAGGCCGGTGCGATTTCTTACGTAAAAAGTGTGCGCATTAAGCGCACTAAGCGCACTAAGTGTTCTCCTACTGACTTTCGGCGCGGGGGAAGTGTGCGCCATAAGTCCATCTTTTTGACTTGAAGGGAGTGGGACAGCTGCTTTTCAAGTCATTCATGATGGTCTTCCCCCGCGGCCCGGCCGGTGTCTTGGTCATGTTGTGGTGCCAGTTGTCAAAGAGCTGCCCATCGTAAGAGGACGCCTGAGCGCACTCCTGCTCATCGCGCAATCATCTGCTCACTCTGCGGCCCTTTCGCTGGGCGTAGGAATCCAGAGTGGAAAGCGCGGTCAATCAGTTTTGTTTATCAATGAAAGCTTACGATGGCCGAGAAATGTTGAAGCCGTAAGCGCTGAAGGCGCTCTGAGCACTCGTGCTTTCTGTAAGCTGGTTGCGGCGGCACGGAAAGAGCGGTTCGGTGCGAAACCGGGCAGCGCCGCCGCTATGAAGCGGCGCCGGAATATGAATTGCTACTTCCACAGTAGTACGGTTTGCCGGATGCGTCGAGAGACTGAGACTTAGAGGCGTTTTTTTGCAATCAGCGCGGCCGCTATAGCATCTGTTGGAAATCCCGTTTCCGTCTGGTTGCCGAGCGGTGAACCCAGTCGACTTTGAGGAGTAATCTGCCTCCGTGAGCGCATTGGCTCAAGACCCGAATAACTTGCCATCGAAGAACGTTGAAGGACTATTCGCATCGGAGCGCGACGATCGGATCAATCCTCATGGCCCGCCGGGATGGCAGGTAAGTCGCGAACAAGGCGATAGCGAGAAACAATAACGAGACGCCGATGAACGAGATGCCGTCGACGATGTTGACCCCATAGAGAATGCCGCGTAGCAGGTAAGACGCTCCGACAGAGAGAATCACGCCGACGGGCAATCCAGCGAGCACGGGCCGCGTGCTCTCGCGCAGCATGAGTCCGAGGATGTCTCGTTTCTTTGCGCCAAGCGCGATGCGGATGCCGATCTCGCGTGTGCGCAGGACGACGATATAGCTGACGGTGCCGAAGATGCCCATCGATGCAAGAAGGAGCCCGAACATGCCGATGATCGAAGCGATGGCTGCCGCAAGACCGGAGATGAGAAAGGGTGGCGTTTGATGAAGCATCTGGTCGAGCGTGGATTTAGTCGCCACCAGGCTGGGATCTAGCGATGCGATGACCGAGCCGATTGCGTTCATGAACTGCGACGGGTCTGATTGAGTCCGGATGAGGATGGGGTAATCCTGAAGGCGGCCTTCGGGCAACGGCACATAGATCTGTTGGGAGTCGCTGCCATCCAGCTCAATGCCGCGTGTATCGCGAGCGACGCCGATGACTTGATAGGTGGGTCCATCCGGAACAAGATCGTTCTTGCGGTGGAACTGATTGTCTGTGCCCATACGCAGGCTGCGGCCGACGGGGTTCTGATTGGGCCAGAGCTGATTCGCGGCGGATTGGCTGAGTATGACGGAGGATTCAGGCTGGCGAGATTGCGACTGAAAGCTTCTGCCGGAGAGCAGAGGGATGCCGAGGGTTGCGAAATAGTTGGGCTGCACGAAGGTGTAATAGAGGATGGCTTGCGTGTTGTGAGGCGAGGGCTTTTCGCCGTTGAGCGAAACGGCGGCGGTTCGAATGCCGCCGCCGTCCGGGGGCCGCGCGCTGGTGATGGCCGTGACTTCAGCCAAACCGGCGAGGCGATTGCGCAGCTCGCGGACAAGGGTTTGGCGGCTGTCCGCGTTGTATTTCGGACCTTCGGGAAACTGGAGATCGAGATCGACGACGTGTTTGGTGTCGTACCCGGTATCCATCTTGAGTGCGTGGATGGAGCTCCGGATCAACATGCTTCCAGCGATCAAGAGCACGAGGGAGACGGCAACCTGCGCGGCGATGAGGATGTCGCGCAGCCTGCGGCGGCGCATGGGCGAAGATGCGATGCTGGCATTGACAGTAGAGGAGAGCGCGGAGCGGGAGCTTTCGAGCGCGGGGGCGAGGCCGAAGAGAACGCCAGCGGTGAGGGAGATGGCGAAGACGTAGGCAAAGATCTCGGGGTCGGGGGTGATATGCAAGACCAGGGAGCCATATTCGGCGGGAATGGCTTCTGCCGCCATCGTCACCGACACCTTGAGCAAGGCCCAGGTGAAGAGGAGCGCGACAACGCCGGCGATGAGGCCCAACAGGGCGCTCTCCGTCAACAATTGACGGACAAGCCGCTGGCGGCTGGCACCAAGAGAGAGGCGCAGGCAGAGTTCACTGTGGCGGGAGGCAGCACGCGCGAGTTGCAGGCTGGCAACGTTGGCGCAGGCGATGACCAGCACCATGCCAACGGCGACCATGATGAAGAGAACGGAGAGTTTCAATCCACTATCCAGGTCGCGGGGGAATGGAGAACCGGGCGAGAGGAGCGCGTTGCCGGGTTTACTCAACTCAGAGTGTGGGTCGTGCAGGGTGCGGAGGTGGTTGGCGACGGCCGTCATTTCGGCTTGCGCCTGGCCGATGCCAACACCGGGAGCGAGACGAGCAAAGAGCCGGCACCACTGATTTTCGCGGTCGCGGAGCCAGTTGCCGTCGGGGTGGATCAGAGGCACCAGGCTGAGTGGAAACCAGAAATCCGGCGTGACCACACTGGTGCCCGCGAAGTCGTGCGGCGCGATGCCGATGATGGTGAAGGCAACGCCATTGAGCCTGACGATCTTGCCGAGAATGGATGGATCACCGTTGAATCGCCTTTGCCAGTAGTTCTCGCTGATGAGTACCGAGGGTGATGCGGCGAGCTCGGCAGCGCTCATGGCATCAAAGGTGCGGCCGCGCAGGGCATTGACTCCGAGAACGGAGAAATAGTTTTCGGAAACCTCTAATGTGGGAGCGAACTCCGCATCGATGGCGCTGGGAGGAAGCAGTCCCAGCCTTCCCAACAGGCCATTCGCACCATCGCGCACAGGGGCGCCCGCTCCAGAGAGGGTCAGGCGGTCCTCGCTGTGGGCGATGACTCCGCTGAAGGAATGAAGATTGCTTCGATATGCCTGATAGTCGGGGTAGCTGAAATCGGGGTCGGGGTTGCCGGATTGACGGACCAGCGTGAGGTTCACCATTCTGCCCGGGTCGCGAGCATCGAGGGAGCGGCCGAACATCGCCTTGTAAAAGGTGAAGGCCGTGGTGTTGACCCCGATGCCGAGGGCGAGAGCAAGAATTGCGACGGTGGTGAACCCGACGTTGCGAAATAGCGTGCGGGCTCCGTAGCGCAGGTCCTGCAGGATGGTCTGGGGCAGGATCATCAAGTCGATCTCGCTCATGCGCTCCCGCAATACGAAAGGGTTGCCGAAGCGACGCCGGGCGTCGCTATGCGCTTCCGGGCGCGGCATGCCCTGTTCGACATTCCACTCCTCGCGCATGGAGAGATGGAACGCGAGCTCCTCGTCCAGCTCTCGAGCGAGTTTGTTCCTGCGAAAGAGTGCGCGAAGACGAGAGATCCATGCCATGAAGAGCTCCTGAGCTTATGCCGGTTCGAAATCCAACACCAGCGCAGCTGCTTGCGTGACCTCTGCCAGTTCTCGCGTTCGGCTTGTAGCTGCCGGCGGCCCTGGACGGTGAGCCGATAGAAACGCGCGCGACGATTATTTTCGCTAAGGCCCCACTCGGAGGCGATCCAACCTTCCTGTTCCATGCGATGGAGCGCGGGATAGAGCGAGCCTTCTTCCACGCGGAGGACTTCGTTGGAGATGCGCTGGAGGTGGAGCGTGATTCCCCAACCATGCATAGGGCATAGCTCCAGGCTCTTGAGGACAAGCAGAGCCAGGGTTCCCTGCAGATTGTCGCTTTTCGTCCTAGTCATCGCCGGCCGTTCCTATAGATGTCTATAGAAGACTGCCGCTTTTCCGTTGTTGTGTCAAGGTTTTGAATTCGTGAACTCACCGGGCCTTTTCAATCATTGGTGGTGAATGGCTTCGGGGAAGAGTCCGACTACCAGGCGATTGCCGAGGATTCAGAGACTCTCGTCACGTGGTGCAAACAAGGCCAAATCACGCATTGAACGTTGGTTACGCGCGAATCTCAGGATTACTCCTCGAAAACGCACATGGCGACTCCCATTCGGAAATACGGTCAGGATCCCGGATTCCTGGCGCTTGGGCGACTTCCCATTACCAATTGAAAGCTCGCCGGGATACCGCCTGGAGATATTGGCAGCGACCGGTGACGACGGCTGAACTGGTCAGTTGGCGATGGGCTTTGGCGATTTGGCCGAGGTGACGCGAATGACCTGATACGAGGTGGGTGTGGATCCAATGTTGCGCAGGGTTCGCTTGTCGTTGGGAGCCCAATAGAGGAGCGAGCCTTCGTTCATGCGCGAGGCGATGCCGTTGACAGTGATCTCAACCTGGCCTGATTTGATGACGACGATCTCGTCGTTCGAATCGATGATATTGGTGGCTGTCTGTTGGCCTACGTTAAGAGTCGTGATGTGACTTTCAAGAGCGAGGAAGGTGAGGGTGGGCGAGTTGACGCAGACGATGCGGGAGCCGGAGGGCGTGGGTGTGGAGGGCAGACGGTTGCAGTCGATCACGGAGGAGGCAAGTTTGCCGGGGACGGCCTGTTCAGCGGCGGACTTTTCGGATGCGGAGTGTGAGAGGTCGGTCACGAAGTTGATGACGTAGTAGGTGGCCGGCCGGTTGCCGACGTTGCGGGCGTTATGCGGATCGTTGGCTGCCAGGAAAACCATGGCCCCCGGGCCGGCGTGCTGCTTGCGGCCATTGACGGAGACCTCGAAGTCGCCATCCTTGACGAGGAGGATTTCTTCCCAGGGATGGCGGTGGACGGGGTGGGATTCCATACCTGGATTGAGGGTCGTGATGTGAACTTCGAGCTTGTCCATGGCGACGGTTGGGTTGTCGAAGACATGACGCACCTGGCCGGCCGAAGTAGGGTTTGGAACGAGCGAGTCCCAGTCGACGAAGGTAGTCGCGAGGGTGGTCGATTCTTTGGGCGGGGTGTAGGTGCTGACCACAACGGACTGCGCCGTGGCCCGGATGGCGGTCGCCAGGCACAAGCTCAACAGCAGAATTTTCATGAAAGTGACTATAGCAAGAAGCTACGGCGTGTGGGTGAGCGGGTGCGATCTGCAAAACCTCGATCTGGACTTGTCCGGGTCGATCGTTGGCAGCCCGCAGGGCGCTAGCGCCCGCCCAAGGCTCCGGGTGGTAGCGTTCCTCCTTCGGACAAGGTCTTCATGTTCTCGAGCATCTTGGTGAAGCGTGTGCGGCGGTTGTCGATGTCCTTGTTACGCGCGGCATCGTCGGCGAGGTTGCTGTTGTCGAAGACCAAGGTGTAGTTCAGGCGAGTGGTTTTGTCTGTGAGCGGAACTGCATCGAGTGACCCGTGGTACAGGTTGTAGGCTATGCCTTCGCGAACGGGTTGGGTGTAGGTATAGCTGTACCTGGTTTTTCCTACGAGCACCTCATGCCCGATGGAGCGGACGGTGCCCAGGCTGTTGCCATCACCGGAGAGAATCGTGCAGTTAGGAATGCCCCACTCGCCGATGTCACAGTACTTGCCAACGCGAGCCCAGACTGCGTCGATGGGTGCATTGACGGTGATGGTCATAGGTATGGCGACGTAGTGGGGACTTGGAGTCTGCAACTGATCAGGTGTGGGACTTGGGGGTTGCGTGGTTTCCTTCGCCGAAGCCGGCACTTTGCCGCCTTCACCCAGTGTCTTCATGTTCTGGAGAAATGCGGTGAATCGCTTCTTGCGAGCGGCGAGCTCGGCGTCGCGCGCAGCATCGTCGGCGAGCATGCTGTTGTCGTAGAAGAAACTGTAGATGAGGCGCGACGTCTTGGCGGTAACGGGCACCGCCTCCAGCGTGCCGTGATAGAGGTTGTATTTGGCGTCCTTTCGCACGGGCTGTGTGTAGGTGTAGCTGTGCCCGGTTTTACCGACTAACACCTCGTTCACGATGCTCCGCACGGACGCGTAGCCGCCGTCGCCAGCAGTTAGTTTGCAGTCGGGAAATGCCCATTTGCCGATGTCACAGTATTTGCCCACGCGCGCCCAGACTGTGTCGGCGGGTGCGTTGACGTCCTGGGTCAGCAGCAAGGTCACATAATGCGGATTTGATACTTGCAGTGGAGCAGGAGTGGGGCGGGGCGAGGTGATGGGGGACGACTGCTGGGCCACAGATGTGGCAGCGAATGTTGCCAGGAACAAGACGGTTATCAGGTGCATGTTGATTGATCTCCCAAGAGGACTGCTCGCTTAGATTGGCGGTCTGGCCCAGCAGTATTCAGGCGCTCTTCAACCCAGTTCATCTTCCTGCGAAATCGGCGTTTCAGCAACTTGCCTAAGTCGGTACCGATAAAAAACGCGCTTCTCGTCGGCAACAGAATTGGTAAACAGAAGCCGACTCTCGTTATCCATAGGTGAGAAGTCAAACAAGAGAATATAGCAAGAAGACATCGGTTCAACGCTCTGAGCGGGGAAGACTGCTACTCGGTTCTCAGAGCCTGTGAGGGGCTGGTTGAGGATGCCCGTAGGGCGGGGATGAGTCCTGCTGCGGCTGCTGCGGCTGTCAGGGTGAGGGTGGCGATGGCGAGGACGGTGAGGTTCATGCCCTTGGTCTCGTAGAGCTGGGATTGGATGTAGCGGACGCAGAACCAGGCTACGGGGATGCCGATGAGGCAGAGACCGATGGCGGTCTGGAGCATGGCTCCGCGCATGATCATGGCGACTACGGAGCTGCGGCTTGCGCCGAGGGCCATGCGGATGCCGATCTCGGAGGTGCGGCGGGCTACAGTGTAGGCGGTGACTCCGAAGAGGCCGAGGGTGGCGAGCAGGAGGGCCAGGATGCTGAAGAGGGTCATGAGCTGGGTGATCATGCGGTCCTGGGTGAAGCGGTCGGCGATCTGGTCGTCGAAGGTTTGGAACTTGACGATGGAGAGGTTTGGATTGATCGCGGCGAGGGTCTGGCGAGTGATGGACTGCATGTTATCCATGGGGCGGTCGGTCTGGATGACGATGGCCCCGGCGTAGAGGGACGTGTCCTTATCGATGGGGCGCTTGCGTGCATTCTCGGGGATGCGTTGGGTCATGGGGATGAAGTACATGTGGTGGTTCTTCCAGGTCGCGGAGGTGTATGCGGTGTCCTCGACGACGCCGATGATCTCAAAGTCTCCGGGGGATTGCGGCCCGGGTGAGCCGAAGCGGCGGCCGATGGGGTCCTCACCGGGCTTGAAGAATCTTTTGACGAAGGACTGATTGACGACGGCGACGGCTGGAGAGGTTGAGGTGTCCTGGGCGGTGAATCCTCGCCCCATGAGGACGTGGGTACTTACGGAGTCGAAGTATTCTGCATTGCCCCTGACCCACGAGGCGCCGTCATTGAGGGAAGGCTGGCCTTGTATCTGGACGCCTTCGCCCGTGTTGTTGGCCTCCATTGGGGTGTTGGAGGAGATGCCAACCTTTTGGACGCCGGGGATGGCGTGAAACCGCTGTTCGATGGTTCGATAGAGGGCTTCAACCTGGGCTGGGGAGTAGCCGGCTGCCTGTGGGTTGAAATGGACGATGTATCGGTTCGTAGGGTTGAGCTTGAGATCGATGTTTCTGAGCTTGTTGAGGCTTTGGATGAACATGCCTGCTCCGACCAGCAGCACCAAAGCCAGAGCGGACTGCAGCACGATAAGGCTGCGCTGCAGGAGTGAGGCTCCGGCGGTTGTGGTGCGGGAGTTGCTGCGGAGGGCATCGGCGGGATCAGCCTTGGCGGTGATCCATGCGGGAGCTACGCCAAAGACGATGCCGGTGAGGAGTGAGAGGCCGCAGGCGAAGGCGATTACGAGGCCGGATGGGCTGGCGTCGATGGGGACGTTTTGCGCGCCGGGGAAGGCCATGGCGAGAAGCATGCGTGTTCCGGCGTAGGCGACGATGAGCCCGGCCATGCCGCTGATGGCGGCGAGGACGACGCTTTCGGTGAGGAGTTGGCGGATGATGCGGGTTCGCGCGGCTCCTAATGCGGTGCGGATGGACATCTCGGCGCGTCGCGTCATTCCGCGGACGAGCAGCAGGTTGGCGCAGGCGATGAGGAGGACCAGGCCGGAGATGGTCATCAGAAGCTTGAGGTTGGAGGCGTAGTTCTCCTGCATGTCCTGGATACCGGCGCCGCCGGGGGACAGAACTACCCTGGCTTTAGCCAGAGCACGCTTGCCTTCTGCGTCTGAGAAGGTCGTTGTGGCTGCGAATGACTGCCGGACCAACTCGGTGATTTTAGCCTGGAGAGGAGCCATGGCTACGCCGGGTTTTACGCGACCGATGAGGTAGAGCCAACGGTGGTCGGGAAGGTGTACGTGTGTAGCGTTTGCCAGAACCGGCATGGATTCTATGGGGAGATAGAAGTCGGGCGGGGCGCTGGACAGGCGATCGCCGTAGAAGCCTTTGGGAGCGATACCTGTGATGGTGACGGCCTTAGTGTTGATCCAGAATGTGCTGCCGACGACGGAGGGGTCGCTGCCGTAGTTGTTCTGCCACATGTCGTAACTCATGACGGCGACGAACGGTGCGCCTTCAACGTTGTCCGCGTCCGTGAAGAGACGTCCGATCTGCGGCTGAAGGCCGAAGGTGCGGAAGTAGTTTCCGGAGACGAATTCGCCACTGACGGAGCGTGCACTCTCCTGAGTTTTGTCGCGTCGAGCGATGATTTGACCGATGCCAGCCTGCATGGCGGCTAATTCTTCAAACTCCGGGGCATTCTTCTGCAGCTGGTGCCAGGTGTCGGTGGCGAATAAGGCGTAGCTGCCGTCGTCCGCCGCTCCGGAGTTTTCCGTTCCCCAGTTGACGCAGCACTCGTTGGTGTTGCCTATGCGAATTAGGGTGGAGGGGTCAACGACGGGAAGGTTTTTGAGTAGGACGGCGTTGACCAGCGTGAAGATAGCGGCGTTGGCTCCGATGCCGAGGGCGAGCGTGAGGACGGCTGTGATAGTGAAACCGGGTGTCTTTCGGAGCTGACGGAGGGCGTAAGTGGCGTCTTGAAGAAGAGTTCCAAAGAAGAAGCTCGGACGCTGTGCATGAGACTGCGCACGCGCGCTCTCAACTCCCCCAAACGCAATGACTGCTTTTCTGCGTCCCTCTTGTGCAGTCATTCCTGCAGCGATGTTCGCGAGGGTCTGCTGCTCGATATGAAATCGCAGCTCGTCGTCTATTTCTCCCTTAGGTTTCGGCGACATCAAATAGCGAAGACGCGTTAGCCATTCTTTAAGCATTGAAACACCTCCTATTTGAGCACCAGTGCAATTGCCGTTGAGATACGGCCCCAGTCTTCGAGCTCAGCTTGCAGTTGCTTTTGCCCAGTCTTCGTCAACGAATAAAACTTGGCCTTGCGATTGTTTTCGGAAGCTCCCCACTCAGCTTTGATCCACCCTTTGTACTCCAACCGGTGAAGAGCGGGGTAGAGCGAACCCTGCCCAATCTGAAGCGCGTCTTTCGACACTTGCTGAATTCGTTGTGCGATACCCAGCCGTGCATAGGCACCAGCGCGAGTGTCCTCAAGATCAGTAGATCAAGCGTTCCTTGCAACAAATCGGTAGCTGCCATATTCCCCTCGGCATTCAACAAGAGAATGCATTACCGTCTTGTCGAATGTCAAGGGGTGATGCTCTTCTCATGTTCCAAGGACCGCCGCCAGTCCGGAGTATCGCCATCCGCTGCAAAGGTTGCGGAGAGAACATCCCCGCCCCCCGTGCAGTCTGTACCCGCCCAACCCATCGCGGCCGCTGAGCACATCGTGAAAGCCAAGCCATACAATGGCTTCACCTCATCTGCTTGCAAAGAAGGGAATCCGCCGGTGCGAACATATCTTTTTGTCTCGACTGTTGTCCTCTCTATCTTCGGGTTCACTGCGGCTGCACAAACGCCGCCGCCTTCCCCACCTGCTTCGTACATCCGCGCCGGTCACCTTTTGGACCCCGCAACCGGCCACTATGCCGACAATGTCACTCTCGTGGTTGCAAACCAGCGCGTCCAGTCCGTCGAACCTGCCGGATTTCAACCCCCTGCCGGCGCTCAGGTCCTCGATCTCTCCTCTGAATACGTTCTCCCCGGCCTCATCGATTGCCACACCCATCTGGGCAGTCGTGCCGATCGTTATGAGGAGATCGACAAGTTTAAAGACACTCCCTTCGACTCTGCCATCGCCGGCGTAGTCAATGCCAGAAAGACGCTGGAGGCTGGCTTTACCACCGTGCGCGATGTAGGCTCCCTCCCGTTCCTGGCCGTCGACCTTCGCAACAACATCAACGCCGGCTTCATCCCTGGCCCCCGCATAGTCGCATCCGGGCCCGGCATCTCCATCACCGGCGGCCACGGCGACCTCAACAACTACGCTCCCGAAGTCACCAAAACCCTGTTCCCCGAAAAGAACGACTTTAAAATCGCCGACGGCTCCGAAGAGGTCCGAAGGACGGTCCGCGAGCAGGTCAAATACGGTGTCGACGTCATCAAGATCCTCGCCTCGGGCGGCGTCCTCTCCAAGGGAGACCAGCCCGGCGCGCCCCAGTACACCCTCGAAGAGCTCAAGGTGGCTGCCGACACCGCCCATCAGGCCGGCCGTAAAATTGCCGCCCATGCCCACGGCGCCCAGTCCATCAAGTGGGCCATCCAGGCAGGGATTGACTCCATCGAACACGCCTCCCTGGTCGATGACGAAGGCATCGCCATGGCTAAAGCCCACGGCACCTACTTCGTCATGGATATCTACGACGACGACTACATCCTCCAGGAAGGGCCCAAGATCGGCATGCCCCAGGAACTCCTCATCAAAGAGCGGGGAGTAGGACAAACCCAGCGCGACAACTTTCGCAAGGCCCACGCCGCGGGAGTCAAGATGGCCTTCGGTACCGATGCCGGCGTCTACCCTCACGGCGACAACGCGCGGCAGTTCCACTACATGGTCCTCTACGGCATGAGTCCTGCTGAAGCCATCCAGGCCGCCACCACTTCGGCCGCCGATCTCATCGGACGATCCAGCGATGTAGGTTCCCTCACGCCCGGCCACTATGCCGACCTGATCGCCCTGACCACGGACCCCCTGCAGCACGTCGAGGTTCTCGAACATCCCGACGTAGTCGTAAAAGGCGGAACCCTGATCAAAGGCACAAAGAAGTAAACCACGCCCTAGGCGATGTCTCCACCATGCCTGCGCCTTCCGGAGCGGCGCAGGCCGCTGTAGGAACGATCGTGCCCGCGAGCTCCTCGGCCTTCGACCTGACGTTGCCCCTTCGGGTGCAAGGCCCTTCAAGGCGGCCCCCGCATGGGTTTTCAAATCTGTTACAACAGAGTTCAACTGCTTCTCTCTTGGTATCACGATGCCGATCGCGCTGCTAACCAGGGTACCGTCCGCTTTGTTGTTACTGACCCTGTCGTCCGCTGCCCAACAGAAGCCCGCGCCGCTCTCCCCGTTTGTGAAGCAGGACGCGCCGCTACTGGTCCTGGAGCATGTGCGCCTCATCGACGGTACCGGCGCCGCGCCACAGGAGGACATGCGCATCGACATTGCTGGGGGCAAAATCATCGCCGTCGATGCGGCGAAATCCCGCGTCGCCTATCCGCCTAACGCCAAGGTCGTGGACTTGACCGGGAAGACGGTGATCCCCGGGCTGGTAGGCATGCACGAGCATCTCTTCTATCCAACGCCGCAGAGGCCTGAAGGCGGCGCCTACTTCTATGGCGAGGCGATAGACAGCGCTCCCCGTCTCTACCTGGCCGGCGGTGTCACCAGCGCCCGCACCGGTGGAAGCCTCGAAACCTATACCGACCTGGAACTGAAGAAGGCGATCGACGCAGGGGAGATGCCCGGACCGAAGCTGGACGTGACCGGCCCTTACCTCGAGGGTAAGGGAAAATTCGCTCTTCAGATGCATGAGCTCACCGATTCTGAAGACGCCGCGCGCCTGGTGGACTATTGGGCAGCGGAAGGCGTCACCTCGTTCAAGGCTTACAACTACCTCACGCCCGACGAACTCAAGGCAGCCATCGACCACGCGCACGCCCATGGGCTTAAAATCACCGGCCACCTTTGCTCTATTGGATTCAGAGAGGCGGCTGCTCTCGGCATCGATAACCTGGAGCATGGTATTGCCGAAGATACCGAGTTTTATCCCGGCAAGAAGCCAGGGGAATGTCCTCCTTACGCTAAGGTGGAAGAGAGCCTGGAAAACATCGACGTAGCGGGGCCCGAAGTGAAGCAGATGATCCACGATCTGGTTGCTCACCAGGTCGCGATTACGTCGACGCTGGCCATTTTGGAAACCTTCGTCGCCAATCGCCCTCCCATGGAACGCGAGAGCACGGCCCTCAAGACGCTGACGCTCGAAGCGGCCAAAGACTACCTGGCGCGCCGTTCGATTGTGGCTCAACAAGGCGCCGGCAATAAGCTGTTGGCCTTGGAGATGCGCTTCGAGCGCGCCTTCGTGGACGCCGGTGGATTGCTGATGGCCGGTTGTGACCCCACCGGCTACGGCGGTGTAGTGCCTGGTTTTGGCGATCAACGCAATGTTGAGCTGTTGGTCGAAGCGGGCTTCACACCGGTGGATGCGATCCGGATCGCGACCTTAAACGGCGCAAGGTTCATGGGCAAAGACGCAGTCATCGGATCGATCGCGGTCGGCAAAGCAGCCGACATCGTCGTACTCGGGGCCAACCCCGCGGAAAAGATCGATAATATGAAGAAGGTCGAGTTGGTTTTCAAGGACGGCGTTGGCTATGACCCTGATGCCCTTATCCAATCGGTGAGCGGTCTCGTTGGTTTGCGTTAGGAACTCGCACCAACCCGGCGGCTGACGGATCGAGATCCTCGCAAGGTCCCATGTTCTGTTTCGAAACTGAGCGTACTGCCGCTAGGGCACGCTGGGCAATACATGGAGGGAGTGATGCGGAGTCTATTGCAAGATGTTCGCTACGCTCTGCGGCACTTGCGCAGGTCTCCCGGATTCACCTTGGCCGCGGTGCTCACGCTGGCCGTTGGCATTGGCGCCACCACCGCTGTCTTCTCCATGGTCGAGGGCGTTCTGCTGCGGCCCTTGCCGTTTCCCGGCCAGTCCAGGCTGGTCGCGCTCGCCGATATCGTGGAAGGGGTAGATTACGGCGGTGACGCACCCGGCGTAACCGCGCCTGGGACCCGCATCTACATGCGCGACACCAGCGCCTTTTCGAGCCTTGGCAGTTATCAGCCGGCAACCTACGAGCTTTCGGGCTTAGGCGATCCGATGCAGATCGGAGCGGCGCGGCTCTCTGCCAGTATGTTCACCGTTCTTGCCGTACCGCCGTTGATGGGCCGGGCATTCACACAGCACGAAGACGATCTAACTGTGCCGGTAACTGTGCTCAGCTACCAGATGTGGCGAAGTCGCTTTCATGGCGAGGCAGACATTGTTGGAAAGAAGATCCTCCTCGACCGCAAACCTTACGAGATCATCGGGGTAATGCCCCGGAACTTTGAGTTTCCCCTGGTTCCTGGCCAGTTGAACCGCAGTGAACTTTGGGTACCCATGAGCCTGACGCACGATGAGCTCCAGGGGCAGGGGGGTTGGGCCTTCTACATGGTGGGGCGGTTGAGGCCCGGGGTAACCCCCGCGCAGGCTCAGCAGGATGCTGCCGGAGCAGCACGCGAGATCATGCGCAACTTTCCACCAGCGCTTTCCAGGCGCCGCATCCATCCGCTTGTCGAACCGCTTGACGAGTCCACGGTGGCGCAAGCTCGCCCGCTCATACGCACTCTCTTTTTCTCCGTGACCGTGGTTCTGTTTATCGCATGCGCTAATCTGGCAGGGTTACTGCTGTTGCGGGTGACCCGCCGCAGCCGCGAAGTCTCCGTGCGCCTCGCGCTGGGTGCGAGCGGGGCGGCGGTTATGCGTCAATCCCTGGTCGAAGTCTTGTTGCTCAGCATGGGCGGCGGCCTTGCAGGACTCGGTCTGGCCTGGGTTGCACTCCGCGCTGGTATCAGTTTTCTTCCGGAAACATTGCCCCGCGTGAGTTCCATCGGTCTTGATTGGCATGTAGTGGCCTTTGCATTTGGCCTAGTAGTGGTTACCGCCTTTCTATGCGGCCTCATCCCAGCGTTGGCTGCCGCGCGGACCAGTGTCAGCCAGGCGCTGAAAGAAGGCGGTCGCACCGGCAGCGCCGGCAGTGGCTACGCGCGCCTGCGGTCCGCCCTCGTGGTCGCGGAACTCGCCGTGGCCCTGGTACTGCTGACCGCTTCTGGTCTGCTGCTGCGCAGCTTTGAAAAGGTGCGCTCCGTCGACCTGGGCTTGCACACCGATCACATGCTGACGGCGCACTATAACCTGCCGCGGCAGCAATACGGGACCCAGGCCGCCATTGATTCATTCAATCTGTTGCTCCTGAACAATCTACAGACTCTGCCCGGAGTGCGGGCTGTGGGAGTTACTTCATTGCTGCCCGTTGCGGGGCAGGACGTTCGCGCCACCTTCACTCCCGAAGGCTACGTCCCGCCCCAGGGCTCCGCCTTGAACCTTGTTTGGGCATCCCAGTTGATGGGCGACTACTTCCGTGCTGCTGGCATTCCCCTCATCCGAGGGCGCGCTTTTACCCCGGACGACGACGCACACGCTCCGCTCGTGGCCATCGTGAATCACACCCTGGCGCAGCACTATTGGCCGGGGCAGGACCCCATCGGCAAACGCCTCCACCGCGGGCCGACGGAGGCGACGACCGTACCCTGGGTGACCGTGGTGGGAGAGATCGGCGACGTGAAAGAGTTGGCGGCCGATGTGCGGACTACGAACCAGGTGTATTTTCCCTTCAGCCAGGCCAAAGGGGATGCGGGCTCCTTTGCAACCCCCGACATGTTGGTGGGCAACGGAGGCTCGATCGTAGTCCGCAGCCAGCAGCAGCCGGAGCAAATGGTCGGCACACTGCGCAATATTGTCCGTTCCATCGATCCCCAACTTCCGCTCACCCAGGTTGAATCCATGGAGGCCATCGTGGAGGAAGGTCAGGCTCCACGCCGTTTCAACACCGCGCTCATCTCCAGCTTTGCCGCGGCCGCTGTATTGCTTGCCCTGCTGGGCATCTACAGCGTCATCGCCTACTCCGCCGTGCAACGCACGCAGGAGATGGCGATCCGCCTGGCGCTCGGCGCGCAGCGCGCAGGTGTGATGCGGCTGATCTTGACCTCGAGCGCGAAGCTGGCGCTGCTCGGTTGCGCCATCGGTGGGATCGCTGCCACATTTGCAACCCGCTTGCTGCGCTCGCTGCTATTTGAAGTCGATCCGCTTGATCCGGTCGTGATCGTGCTGGCCACAGTTTCTATTTTTCTGCTTGCTCTCACAGCATCCACGATCCCCGCTTACCGCGCCGGTCGCGTTGAGCCCATCGATGCCCTGCGCACCGAGTAACCGGCGCACTACACTCACCGCACGAACCTGAATCAGATTTGAGTAACGCACGCAGTTTGCGTTCGGCGAGACCCTGCCGGAGTTTTCCAGTTTTCCGACGGGGCGCCCTGATCGGAATTGAGAAGTTCCATAACACGGAGAGGCGGTTATCTACGTCTTGAGTTATGTTCACGTGAGCGCGGGCGCCGATTTTCGGCGCCCGCGCGTCGCATGGTCCTCAAACCGCCGAAGCAGCACCTCGCATGAAGTGAAAGATGACTGAAACGACGGCCAGTATAAGGAGAATGTGAATAAAGAACGCCGTGACGTGGAACACGAAAAAGCCTCCCAGCCACAGCAGAAGCAACACGAATCCAATCGCTAGAAACATGGTTTTCCTCTTTCTACCTACTCGGTGTTTGACGCACTTCAGCTTTGAGATCCGATTGACTAACTCTAAGCCAACCCGGACGTGACCACAGCATCGGGTGTTCCCGCGGTAGGGGGAGTAACTGTCGCTCGCCGCATGCAGGCCCGTATTTCGAAGGATTAGGTGCTCGCAACCTAATAAGTGTTGCCTTCAAATCTGAATTAAAGCTCCCGCGATGCGCTCCTGTCACCCAGGACTTCTGGGCATGTGCAAGAGCGCAATGTTGCAACCTTGGCAACACATGACAAGTGCCACCGCCATCACCGCATGTAAGGCACTGGAAATCGAGCGTGAGGAGATGGTCCGCCGGATGCTCGAGGAGCCGTCCTTCTCGGAACTGTTCCTGAGATTTCTGCTGGTCCGCAGTATACGAACCCAGGCTGATCTCATCCCGCCGGGTGAGTTCCTATCGGAGATTGGGAGAATTGTCGACGCCGCGGTCCCGATTCCGGCGCGTAGCACGACTTTGCGTCCCCCCGATGGTTCTTCCCACGCATCCAAACACCGCGCGCAAGTGATCAATTGTGACCATACCCAGGATGTCCACCGAGGATAGGCTGAGAATCGTGGGGAGCGCGAATGCGAGCCACGTCGCTTGCCTCTTCGCGCGCCCTCGGTCCCCGGCCGGAAAGTCTCTTTGAGTGAGAAACCGGAGATAGCGATGAACTTTGACCTGGAAGAAGATTTTGCGTACGAGCGTTGGAGCCTTCTGGCCTTGGTTGATGCCAGGAAATGCCTTAGCGACGGGTCTGAGGGTGCGATCGCGACGGATCTAATGATTCTTGCCACTCGAGAACTCATCAGGAAATACGAGACGCTAAAAGGATACTGGTCTCGGAAGGCACCGCCGCGTCGACAACGGCGGCCGAGCGTCGCCCAACCTGACTGCAGTGACGCTGGTCAGACCTCTGGCAGCCGCGACACCGCAGCTGATAACCGCTGAAATCGGCTGTTCCGGCATCTCAGCGACTCGATTAGCCGCAGTGTCTGTTGCAATAAACCTGACAGTGAAAGCTCAGGTACGTCCGTCCTGACCAGGCATTTTCTCGTTACCACCCTGTGCTATGGGTGAGAGAACCGATATCATCTGTTTCTGGTGACAGGTAAGATGAGGAAAGACAGGTCTACGGGCGTTGGCCGCCGGCAATTCTTAAAAAGCAGTATCGCGCTCGGTGCTCTCTCGGCAATCCCGGCAAGTTCGGGCGCTTCGCCGGCGGTTGTAGAGACGAACGATCGTGAATACTGGGTTCAAGTCCTGACCCGGATAGCGCACCCGGTTCTGCAGGCTCTCAGTGAGGGGAAGCTCAAGGCCGAGATGCCGGTGGAAGCGCGCCACGGTAACGTGGAGGAGCGGCGCCAGTTTACCTATCTGGAGGCCATGGGCCGGTTGCTCACCGGCATTGCACCATGGCTCGAATCCGGCCCACAGAGCGGTGCGGAGGGCAGCCTGCGTAGTCAGTACGCCGAGTGGTCGCGTATGGCCATCCAGGCGGGTACAGATCCCGCGTCGCCGGACTTTATGAATTTCAACCACGGCAGCCAACCCGTGGTCGATGCGGCATTTCTCGCCCTGGCCATTGTGCGCGCGCCCACAGAACTCTGGCAGAAACTCGACAGCAAGACACAACAGCATGTCATTGCCGCACTTCAGTCTTCGCGCGTCATTCAGCCTGGCTTCAGCAACTGGCTCCTGTTTTCGGCGATGGTGGAAGCGGCGTTATCGTTCATGGGTGCATGGTGGGATCCAATGCGCGTGGACTATGCAGTACGCACCCTGGACACCTGGTACAAAGGCGACGGAGCTTACGGTGACGGGCCGGCCTTTCATTGGGATTACTACAACAGCTTTGTGATCCATCCCATGCTGTTGCATATCCTCGACACGACGGCGAGGTCCTCTTCGTCCTGGGACTCCTATCGACCGGTGATGCTGCAGCGCGCTCGCCGCTATGCGGCGATTCAAGAGAGGATGATCAGCCCCGAAGCGACCTTTCCACCCATCGGCCGTTCGCTATGCTACCGCTTCGGCGCCTTTCATCTTCTTGCCGAGATGGCCCTGCGGCAGCAACTACCCGAGAGCATCTCTCCCCAGCAGGTGCGGTCTGCACTCACTGCCGTGATGCGCCGCATGGTGGACGCACCCGGCACGTTCGATGATCAGGGATGGCTACGCGTGGGCTTTTATGGGCATCAGCCATCGATTGCCGAACCGTATATCTCTACCGGAAGTTGCTACCTCTGCTCCGCCGCATGGCTCCCCCTCGGACTACCCGCGACCGATCCATTCTGGGCTGCACCCCCCGCATCCTGGACAGCAAAAAGAATCTGGGCCGGCGACGATGTTGCACCCGACCACGCGCTCGCAGAAAAGCCATAACCGAGCCGGCACGGCCTCACAGGCTGCGGAAAATTCGGGACCGAGCAGAAAAGGCGTACCCGTTCGACAAGCTCAGGGCAGGCTCTCAGGGGCTAAAGAGTCTGCGTGAGAACTCCATTTCCAAACTCAGTCCCGCAGGGACGGTTGATCTTCAGGCTTGTCCAAATTAGATTTTCAGTTGGCCAATTAGCACATGAAGCCTTCACTGACCTTCAGAGGTTGGGGAAGACTTGTCGAACGAAGGGCACGGGTTCAGCCGTGCCGCAAAAGGCCTACTCGGGTGGCGGCTTCAGCCGCTGAGGTACGCTTTTCGAAAGCTGCAGGGCCAAGTCATCTCTTTCCGCGCAGAGTTCG
>Ga0182024_10008642_pt1 | contig 21350 bp, 19 predicted proteins | sample P32metaG_FD_120480 | JGI IMG/M metagenome (GOLD analysis project Ga0182024, IMG submission 120480) | Permafrost microbial communities from Stordalen Mire, Sweden - P3-2 metaG (Illumina Assembly) | ecosystem: Environmental > Terrestrial > Soil > Wetlands > Permafrost | place: Sweden: Stordalen...
CGACGACATCATGGCCACGCGTAAAATCGACTGGATCAATAATTTCTGGAAGGCCATCGCTCACGATCCCGCCACGTTGAAGCGCACCTGGGAAGCGCTAAAACAAATCATGGGTCCCGGGGCACTGGACCCATTAACAAAAGAATTGTTATACGTCGCCGTAAGCGTCACCAACAATTGCCACTACTGCATTGCGTCGCACACTGCCTCCGCTCGAAAAAAGGGCATGACCGACGAAATGTTTCATGAACTGCAAGCGGTGATCGGCATGGCCAACGAAACCAACAAGATCGTCACCGGCTATCAAGTGGAACTCGACGAACAATTCCAAGCACCGCTGCCACCTGTCCAATAGTTCAGGTCTGAAATTGAGGAATGGAGAAATGAACCACGCCCTGGGTTTGATGGGAAAATTTTCCCAGCGTGCGTTATCTTTCAGCGCAAATCTCCACCCTTAGTACGCCCGTACTATAGCTAGCCGCCTATCCCGATACGAACATAGTGGTGTTCCGCGCCACCACGCTATCCGTATCTGTGAGCGCCGGGGCAATCTGTTTTCCCGAGTGTGCCCACATGTCCTCAGTTGTCAAAGATAACGAAATTCTCGCCTCCATTCCCGAAACCGGCACGGCGCGGCCTGTAGCTGCGTCCAGGGCGGCTCCGGCTACGGATGCATCTTCGCGTCCACAACCTGTCGCCCTCGAAGTTCCCGTCACCGTGAATGGCGCGCGAACCGTATCCGGGAGCGATAAGCGCGAGCCGTTCTCCGAGTCGACAAAAACAGTTCTGATTTTTGGACACGGCGCAGTCGTGCGCTTGTCTTCGTCCGTGGCGCCTGGACAACTGCTCTTCTTGACTAACGAGAAGACCAAAAAAGAAGTGGTCTGCCAGGTCGTAAAATCAAAGAATTACCAAAATGTTAGCGGCTACGTGGAGCTGGAGTTCACAGAGGCCGTTGCCGGTTTCTGGGGCATGCGTTTTCCGGCAGCCACGGCTCCCGCGCAAGCTCCGCAAGTTACAGCACCTGCTGTGGAAACGACGCCAAAGGTTTCCGGCGCCGTTCCTCACGACCCGAAATTACAAACTGGATCAAAAACGTCGATCGAAGCGAATCCGTCGGCAAACGATTCAGCAGTCCGCTCCAACGTGAAACCCACTGTTCCCACTTCATCAAACGTGATGCCGCGCTCGCCGAATCCCGCTGTTTCGGCGGGCCAGCCGTCGGCGCCGGTACAAAAGAGTTCGCCGCTCAGTTCTGTCAGCACCACTCACGATGAGTCTTCAACGCTTCGAAATACGGCCCCAAGCGAGAAACCTTCGAAGGTAGTGGAGATTTCCAAAAGCAGAGCTTCCGCGAGCGAAGCACATCCGGCCACACCAAAATCTACGGAACCGCCGAAGTCGATACTTGATTCCGACGAGGTTAAAATTCCGTCGTGGCTCGAGCCGCTGGCACGCAACGCCGCGGCTGCTTCCGCTGCGTTGCCCGAACTTCCTCCAGCAGAGCCGCTCGATGATTTTGGTGATGCCGTCGAAGTAGAAGACCTCGCGGTTACCGAGGTCGCCAATACTCCCGAGGTTTCCACACATGGAGTGCCGTCTTCGAGTTACGGCACGCATTTCCTGGCGGAAGAGATCGATCCCCTGTCGGCGAAAGCTTCGTCGAGCTCCAATAAAAAGATGATGTACGGGGCCGTTGCAGCGGGATTGCTGCTCTTGGCTGGTGGCACGACGTGGTATGTGCGCCAACAATCAGCGGACAACGTCGCGGTGAACACTTCCGCGACTCCGAACGCGGCACCAAGTTCAGCAAGTGGAACGCAGACCGAAGGTCAATCGCCATCTTCGACAGCAACCCCAACCGGGACGTACACGGCGGTCTCGGCTCCGACCTCCACGAACGCGGTGGAAGCGAACAGTTCTCCCGCAAGTAAGCGAACGGCGACGGTAGACGCGCCCCCTGAAACTCTGACCCCTGAACCGAAGAAGTCTTCGCTTGGTGCCGTGAATCTGTCGGCTCCCATCGTCAAGGAACGCGCCGCTGGCCAGGAGCACGCCGAAGAAGCTTTGAGTCTAGAAGCTTCCAGCCAAGTAGGTCCCGGTGAAGGCTTGGCGTCAGGCTTGGTTTCCAATTCCAGGCAGCCGGCCGCCCCGCCGACTCCGCTCGTGACTGGGACGATAAAACCGGCGCGCCTCGTTGCTACGTCCGCTCCTATCTATCCGAAGCTGGCAAGAAGTCAGAGAGTGAGCGGGGACGTAACGATCGATGCGCTGATAGACCCCACCGGCCACGTTTCAAACATGAAAGTCGTTTCCGGACCAGCGCTTCTGCAACAATCCGCTATGGAATCGCTGCGGCAATGGAAATATGAGCCGGCGCAATTAGACGGCAAAGCTGTGGCGACGCACGCCACCGTGACCGTTCAATTCAAACTCGCTAATTAACATTTCAAGCTTCTGCCCGCACGTCAAAAGCGAGCGGCAGCACGTCCGCGCGGACGCATCTTCGCGCCTGGCAGCCTGTAAATCTTCAGAACTTCCATGCGAATAGAAATAATTTTAACGAAGTATTGGAGAACGTCGTCACACTGCAAAATGAACGCGGCGGCCGAAGTGCTAAGGTTTAGGCACTGGCCGCCGCGAAGGGATACCCACGATGGCGTCCCCGGAAGCGCTTTGCTCCGGCACCGTGTGTATACCACCAACATCTAAAACAGAAAGTAACTCTGACCGGGCGTTTTCGTCTGTTCAATATTGAACACCACGAAGCGTCATTGTCTTCACGAAATCAGTGTTGGCATGGGCAAAACTGAGCGAGTTTTACCAGCCTGCATCCGTCGGGTTCCGGCCGATTCTCTCTAAATTACGAGTGCGACCTCGCAAGCAGCCTAACTGTATCGGTGAGAGCAACTGCGACTACGTGCGGCTTGCGGGTCTCCGTCAGGGTTCGTATACTGACGCCCGGCCACACAGTTGGCGGGAGGGTAGCCCGCCAATTCCCCTTTTCCGTTGGCCTTCAACTTAAGCGGCGAAAAAATCGCGGGTCTTCGTGTGGACCGGCGACGGAACTGGCGCGGTTCGGAAATCGAAGGAGAGTTTGCATGGCGCACGGTCCAACACCGGAAGAAATGAATGTGTATCAAAACGCTGAAGCGCGTTTTGAAGTCGCAGCAAACAAATTAGGTCTTGAACAAGGCATTTATCGCTACCTGAAATATCCGAGCAAGGAAATTACCCTGTACATTCCAGTCGGAATGGACAATGGGCAGCTCGAAGTCTTTACCGGTTACCGCGTTTTGCATTCCACCGTCCGAGGACCTGGCAAAGGCGGCATTCGTTACGCTCCCGATGTGTCTCTGGATGAAGTCCGCGCGCTGGCTACCTGGATGACGTGGAAATGCGCGGTCGTAAATATTCCCTTTGGCGGCGCAAAGGGCGGCATCATTTGCGACCCGCGAAAAATGTCGCGTGGGGAACTGGAGCGCATGACCCGGCGATATACCGCTGAACTGGCGAATTGGCTGGGACCGGAGAAAGATGTGCCCGCACCCGACGTGGGCACCGGCGAACAGACGATGGCCTGGGTCATGGACACTTACGCGATGCATCTTGGTCAGGCGACCACCGCGGTGGTGACCGGCAAGCCCATAGAACTGGGAGGCTCCGCGGGACGGCGTGAAGCCACCGGACGCGGCGTCATGATTTGTTGCGATAAGGCGCTGACGAAAACGGGCATCAAAAAACAAGGCTGTCGCGTGGTGATTCAGGGATTTGGAAATGTCGGCTCATTGGCCGCGGACCTGATGCAGAAAGCCGGCTACAAAATTGTGGGTCTCGCGGATATAGGCGGCGGGCTTTATAACGAGAATGGTTTCGACATTCCCAAAGTCATTGAGTGGGTTTACCAGCAGAAAAAAGCATTGCAGGACTATCCCGGCGGCGGAACGAAGATGACCGCTCGCGACGTGCTGTTTCAGCCCTGCGAAATTGCCATTCCGGCGGCCATCGAGAACCAGATCACTGAAGAAAATGCGCACCAGGTGCAGGCGAAAATTCTCTGCGAGGGCGCGAACGGACCAACTACCTGGCAAGCGGATTCCATTGTGGATGCCAAAGGAATTTTCACCGTTCCCGATATTCTCGGCAACGCCGGCGGCGTAACTGTCAGCTATTTTGAGTGGGTCCAGGATCGTCAGGGATTTTTCTGGCGCGAGAGTGAAGTGAATGAACGGCTGCTCGATGTGATGGAGCACGCCTTTGACGAAGTCGTCCGCTATGCCGAAGCACACAAAGTGAATAACCGCATAGCTGCGTACATGCTGGCCATTGATCGGGTTGCCAGCGCCCTCAAGCTGCGCGGAATTTACGCCTAGCATCTTGGCCTGACTTGTATTAGCTTCTTCCCATCTTACGTGCGTCCCGAAGACAAAATGCACCTCTGCGTCTCCGCCAGAGTTGCAAAAACCGCTGTTGGCTGTGCCTGCGTCGTCCTTTCGACGTGAGGGGAGGTTGCCCATGACCACGGACGCGTTACTACCGGGTTCCGCGAAAACCGAAGAGCAGCATCGACGTGAAATTTGTATCGCTGGCCGGTGGCTGTACGAACGCGGCTACATTGTGGCGTGTGAAGGAAATTTGTCGGTGCGCCTGGATGACGGCCGAATCATCAATACTCCCACGTGCATGAACAAGGGCACGTTGTCGCCCGAAGATTTAGTAATTACGGATTTGAACGGGATGCATATTTCCGGGAACCGTAAAGTGTCGTCGGAAGTGGCCATGCATCTCTTGTTTTATCGTATGCGGCCGGATGTGCAGGCGATCTGTCACGCGCACCCGCCCACGGCTACGGGATTCGCGGTGGCGGGGCGCGCGCTCGATCAAGCGTTGTTGCCGGAAGTGATTATTGGGTTGGGTCAAATTCCGCTGGTGCGCTATGCCACGCCGGGAACGCCGGAATTAAGCGCCGCGATCGAGCCGTTTGTTCCGCACTATGACGCGCTGCTGCTGGCGAATCACGGCGTGGTCACGTGCGGTCCGGATCTGCTTACCGCATTTTTTCGCATGGAAACCATTGAGCATTCCGCGAAAATTACTCTCGCTGCGGAGACCGTCGGCGAGCCGCAGCTGCTTTCGAGCAGAGAAGTGGCCAAGCTGATGGCTTCCCGCTCCAGGTATTTTGTCGCTCCGCCCCCGGGCGGAGGAGCGGAATTGCCGATCACCAGCGATGGCGGCGATTCTGCCGGCGAGCACGTCTCTCTCACGCGCAGCCAACTTGGCGCCTTGATTGATGAGGCGGTCCGCAAGGATCGCACCCGCCGCTGATCTGACACTCGCATCGGTTCGCTTCCCGGCTCGGACGTGAAGAAATTTCCAGTCGCCACCGTTATCGTTTTAACCATCACCGCCGGCCAAGTATTGCAGACCTCATAAACCAATCCTCGAAATCATACGATCAGGCGACAGCGAAAAGAAGAGAAGTTCTCAAAAGCCCGAAGGATGTCGGTCAATACATTCGCATTTAAATATCTAACGACCTGGACGGTCCTGAGAGCAAATTTGAACTTGCACGTTGTTCACCACGAGTGCGTATAAAAGCTGATGCTTGGCTGCACCAAACCTCTCGAGGTTCAAGGTTTCATCCACTTGACAAGAGCAAGTGCTGCTGCCAAGTCGCCCATTATGGTTATGAGACCAAGCTGCCCAGTCCATTTGCTCTTGCGTAACTTGATTTCCAACCTACGGCCTCTCGGGATCGTAATGCCGCAAGGAGGACACCGCCGGACAGTAGGAATCCAAGAGTACTCTTCCAATCGTGGTCAAAAATCACGGCGACCGCCAATCGAATCGAGACATATCCCAGCGCAGCAAAGAACAAGATGAGCCTTAAATTAGGGCAGTTTTGCCTTCTCGCGTTTAAACACTATCGCGAAGGGCAATTATTGATGCTCGGGCAGGACGTAGTATGCCGCACAAGAAAAACCCGGGAATTCATCGAGTCTATTTCAAAAGCGCTTGGGCTGCTCCCTAGGTATGTTCTTGTATGGAGGGGATGGTTCACTCCGAGCAGAGTGTTTATACCGAGTACGCTGATCCGAATCGGAGCGAATGGATTACCAAGATTCAGCCAGCGCTCAAAAAACTGCCCCTGCATGCACTTGTGAAAGCCTGTGGAGAAAGACTTTCGCGCAGAGAGCTGATCGAGTTGAGAGCGGGTCGCAGCAGGCCGCATCGGAAGACCCGGGAATTACTCGAACTAATTCTAAAAAAGCTCGGTTTCCTCTAGAAAATTAACGTTTGGGAAGCTTTCCCATTGGATACACTGGGGGTCCAAACAGAAATCACTGTGAATTGGTTGCTGGCTGGTAGCAAAGGCTTTGTTTTAGAACCATCTGATTGAGACGAATATCGTGAGTAAAGACCGTTTCTTAAAGTCCGCATGGAGCAAGAGAAGTCGGGCGAGCGTAGGGAGGGCCCAGGAAACGTGGACACAACTGAATTGATGCGGCAGGATTGGGACGAAAGAGCGCGCAAGGATGCGTTCCATTACATCGCCTCTTGGCGCAAGGATTGGACTCCCGAATCGTTTTTTCAGTCCGGCCAAGAAGATTACCAGCGGCTCGTGGCGCCTGTTATCGATCGTTGCGGATGGGAAACGCAAGGCAAGGCCATGTTGGAACTGGGCTGCGGGGCGGGGCGCATGACGCGAAGTTTCGCGGAACGCTTTTCACGTGTGTACGCGTTCGATATTTCGACGGAAATGCTGGGCCAGGCCAAAGCCCTTTTCCCCGAAGCTTCCAATGTCGATTGGATTTTGGGGAATGGGACTGACCTGGCCGGGCTTGATGATGAATCGGTAGATTTCGCATTCAGCTACATCGTGCTCCAACACATGCCCGAGCCTTCCTTTGCTGTTCGGTACATTCGCGAAATGCTTCGGGTATTGAAACCCGGCGGGCTGTTTTTGTTTCAATTCAATTCTGTTCCTAAAATGACGATGAACTGGAAAGGACGCCTGGCATGGAAAATCGTGGATTTTCCCTGGGGGCTTGGATTTCGGCAAGCAAGCCGCGGCATCGCTTCATTATTGGGACTCCCTCCTGACATCGCGGGCAAGAGTTGGCGTGGCGCCTCGCTCGAGGCCAAGATGGTGCGCGAAACCGTTGAGGACGCGGGTGCAGCAGTGAAAGAAATGGCTGGAGAAGAAACGCCGATGACGTGGTGTTACGGGCTGAAACCGGGGACAAAAGCTCAGTGATTACCCTCGGATTTAATTATTCGCAGATGCATGACTTCTCCGCATGCATCGCCCGTGATGGTGAACTTCTTTATGCCGTGGCGGAGGAGCGCATCAGCCGGATCAAACACGATGCCGGTTTTCCACTTTGTTATTTGCCTCTTTTGATCGGGCCTTTTTTTGCCGGGAGTTCGCTCAGATTTCCCGCGCTCCATCCATAGAACTTTGCAGGAAGCTTCCCGTCTCTTAGCATCAAAGCCAATTTATCGGCCACCATTTCGACAATTTGGACCACCCGATCATAACTCTCATTCCCAGCACTGACGACTACGATGACCGATTCATTGCGACGGTTCTTTGAATCCAAGTCGTACCGGAAGTGTGCGAGGTAAACTCCGGCCATACTTACACCCGTCGCCGTTGATTGCGGGGTAGGTCCGTATTGCAAGTAGATGTGATAGGAACGGCCATCAGAACGCGATATTACGGGAGTGTCCTGAGTTATTCTGGGAAGAAGGCCCGACATTCTATTTAGTACGCAGTGCTTGCACACTCTGAAGTTGTAAAAGTCAGTTTCAGTTTTTGTTTGCTGGGGTTCCCGTGGCTGTACGTCTTGTGCAGGTTGCGTTTTTAGAGGTTCCTTTATCTGTACCGTTGCGGTTGCTGGTTGGATTACAACATTAGCGTCGATATTCATCTTTTTTAAGTTATCTTTAGCCAAAGTATCCAGAGGCTGTTTCGCGACATAAGTAAAATTCAGGTTCGAAATCTTGTCGCCGGGCAGATAAAACGTTTCCCCGGGGATCATTCGCCAATATCTCTCTCTGGAAACGCCACTGTCCAGTTTCTTGGCTTCTAAGTATTCCGTTCGCAAGAAACGTTTGGTGTTTTTTAAGAAGAAGCCAGTCAATTTTCCGTCTCCGCCGACATGGAAAATACCGGCGGCACCCTGATACAGGATGCCATCGCTGGATAGCGCGTCCACCTGAACCCATCGCTCCGGCGAGTGCGGAAATGTGAACGGGGTGAACATTGCGTGCCATTCAGAAATTGCAGGAATCATAAATTTTTCAATTGGATAAGCTATTTTCCATTCTCGAATGTTCCCGTACTGCCAGCCTATTAGGCCACACAATAAAGCCCAGCACGCAGTAGCCGCATAGTACCAAGTTAGGAAGTGAACCTGCCTTCGCAACACACGCTCAAATGCTGCTAAAAGCTTGTCCCGATTTTCATCAAAATATTTTTCGCTGTAGCTCGCTGACAAAACGTCCTTGTAATCATTCCACTAGAGCATTTGGGAATCAGCAAAGCCGCGCGCCGTGATACGAAACCGTTTGCCGGTGTATTGATCAACCCACTCCTTTTCGAGCCATTTCCGAGGATCGGGATCGTAAGCAGAAATAAGATGGCATTTTTCGGGATCAACACCGTCTGGATGGCCGAAGGGACTCAACTGGCAGGTCTGAAGGAAATTGAACGGCTTGATTTGTTCGGCATACGGTTTTCCAGCATTGAGCGATTCGAAGCATTTCATCAGCGACGGACTGCCGACCGTGGTTCGACCGATTGCAGGGAGATTTGCAAATATTGGCTGTTTGGCGGATAAACCTACGGCCTTTCGAAGGATTGCGTTCCACACGGCGCAAGTCCAATTTCGATCAGAGGCCTCCGGATCGGTCGGGTTTAGCAAATGCCCAAGACCATGGCGCGACCATCTATCTTTCTTGTTGTTAGTTTCTTCGCGAAGCAATACGGGCTTTTTGTTCTCTGACATCAGAAAAAGTGCGTAGCGTTTTGCTGAAATTGCCAGGCAATAAAGTTGTCGTCGCTTTCCCGTCTTTGGATCGTGGTTGTCTTCAAGGGTGATGTTTGTGGCCACTGACTCCCAATGTCCCCTTAAGAACTGTCGAGTTCGTCTTATGAGTGGCGAGGCCCGCTTGAAAGAGAATATTCACCTTTGCGTTTTCTCCGTTTATGTCAAAGATAATCTGTCCAACCGGGTATTTTGAAAGACCCGACGCTGTAGCCAATAAACGCTACATGGAGAAAATACTAAAAGAGCACGAGGAATTTCCTGACCGTACCTCTGAAGGTTTGGACGATATGAAGCGGCGCTTTCAACGAAATGAAACGATGTTCAATCCAGAGGATATTTATTTCTACGCCAAACTAGCGTCGCAGAGTGGACAACTTTGCCTCGCTTAATCGAAAGCGATGTAAAGGGCTGACGGGATCGAACGATGGGTCTTACAACATGGGAATTGCTCTACAGATATTCGAAGCCGCGAACAGTCACGTATACGCGTTCGATTGTTTCTTACATCGATATTTTGGGGTTTCGCGAGCTAGTCGAAACAAAAACAGCCGGTGATCTGTCACAATTCTGCGCATCCTGGCGCAATCAGTCAAACCTGATCCGATATTCAAATCTGAAAAGATCCAATTTACGAAATTCTCTGACACCGTCATACGTAGCTTGCCCGAAGCGAGTCATTACCCGCGCAATTTCATCTTCGAACTGAGGAGTATTTTGTATGCACAAATGGCGCTGATCCCGCTCGGCATACTGCTTCGCGGCGCGGTTACCATCGGTGACATTGTTCAAAGCTGGGGCGTTGTCTATGGGCCGGGCGTCGTGCGAGCTTACGAAATTGAAAGCCGTAAGGGTGGAGCGCCAGTGATCGTCATTGACGACGAAACGCTAAAAAGCGTCGCACCGGCAATTGAAAAAGATCACTCAGCTTGGCAACTGGACGGCTTAGTCCGCAACGAAGGCAAGATGACTTACCTGGATTACTTGAGGGCCTGCGAAAACGAACTTAATGTTCCCGAGCAGGAATACTCGCTTTTTCTCGCGCTACATCGCGACTTGATACGTAACGGATTGATGAAACATACCCGAACTCCGATCCTGGCAAAATATGAATGGCTAAAGGACTACCACGAACGCACGCTTCGCGAACGATTCGGCTCCGAGTGTCACCACTTGAGTGTATGACCCAGCAAAATAGGGCAGTTTTGCCCTCTCCTATCCCCTATCTCGAGCTCGCGTTGACACTGCGCGGAGCGTCGTCAATACTTTGAGGCCATGATTGGCCAGTTGCGCGGCACGCTCGCGGAAAAAAGACCGAACCAGGTGCTGGTGGACGTGGGCGGCGTTGGGTATGTAGTGCTGGTTCCGCTCTCGACCTTTGCTGCGCTCGGCGAACTGCACACCGAAGTTACCCTGCTGATCCATACGCACGTGCGCGAAGACGCGCTATCGTTGTATGGCTTTGTTTCTTCGCGCGAGAAACATTTATTTGAATTGCTGATTTCGGCTTCCGGCGTGGGGCCGAGCCTGGCGCTGAAAATTTTATCGGGCATGAGCGTGGATGAACTGGTTCCCGCAATTCGTAGAAGCGATCTGGCGCGGTTGACGAAAATCCCAGGGGTAGGAAGAAAGACCGCCGAGCGTATGGTGGTGGAGCTGAGGGATAAGTTGGAAGCTGTGGTGATCGAAGTGGAAAGGCCCGCGGCGAGTTCGCCGGCCGGCGTGGAAGCCGATGTGGTTTCGGCGCTCGTGAATTTGGGATACGAAGCGCGGGTAGCGGAAAAAGCGGTTGAGGAAGCGCGCAAGGAATCCGGCGCCGGGAACTTTGAAAAACTGCTGCGTGCGGGGTTGCAGGCGGTTGGCCAGACCAAGGGTCGAGCCGCTACGAGGACTTCTTAGTATGACGGATGGAACGGCCAGACGAATGATCCGCAAACCGACAGACCGCATAGTATCGGCGCAACCATTTGATGAAGACGCACGCATTGAAGCCAGCGTGCGGCCCAAGCGGTTGGATGAATACATCGGGCAAAAGCGCGTCAAAGAAAATATTCAGATTGCCATTGAAGCGGCGCGCAGCCGCGGTGAAGCGCTCGATCACGTGTTGTTGTATGGGCCGCCGGGTCTGGGCAAAACCACGCTGGCGCAGATTATTGCTAACGAATTACAGGTGCCAATCAAAACAAGTGCCGGGCCGTTGTTGGAACGCAAAGGCGATTTAACCGCGATCCTGACTTCACTGGAAGGCAAGGAAGTTTTTTTTCTGGATGAGATTCACCGCTTGCAGCCGGCTGTGGAAGAAGTGTTGTATCCCGCGATGGAAGATTTTCGCGTGGACCTCATCATCGGTCAGGGGCCGGGCGCGCGCATCCATCCATTTCAGCTGGGACATTTCACGTTGATCGGGGCCACCACGCGCGCGGGACTGATCACCGCGCCGTTGCGTTCGCGCTTTGGAATCGTTCACCGCCTGGATTTTTACGAGCCCGCGGATTTGCTGATCATCATTCGACGTTCGGCCAAGATTCTGAATATTGAAATGGATGAAGCGGGCGCGGAAGAAATTGCGCGACGCTGCCGTGGAACGCCACGCATCGCCAACCGCTTGCTGCGGCGCTCACGCGACTTCGCGGAAGTGCGCGCGGCGGGACGCATCACGCAAGCGGTGGCCCAGGAAGCGTTGTCCATGCTCGGCGTAGATGAGCAGGGGCTTGATGAAGTGGATCGCAATTTGATGCTGGCGCTTCTTGACAAATACGGAGGCGGTCCCGTAGGCGTGGGTACGCTGGCTGCGGCGTTAAGCGAAGAAGAAGACGCCATCGAGGAAATTTACGAACCGTACTTGATGCAGATCGGAATGATCGACCGCACTCCACGAGGGCGAGTTGCGACACCGCGGGCGTATGAATATTTTGGGCGCGATTTGCCGAGGCGCCAGCCGCGATTATTTTGAGGGCTCTCCTCACGCATCGCGCTACCTACGTGGCAACTTGCGCAGTGGAGTTCGTTCCGCTTACTTCACCATGTTTTCCAGCAGCGGACCGATTACCGCGATGTTTTTTATCAGCTCGTCGCTGATGCTGTGCCGCGTCTTCAGATATTCCGCGGTGTTGTAGGAGACCCACACTTTGCCGCCGGCGTCCTCCCAGATCAAGGCTTTGAGCGGAAGATCGATGGCCAGGGTTGGTGAAGCAACCATCAACGGCGTCCCGCCTTTGGGGCTTCCAAAGATAACCAGCTTCGTGGGATTCATTTTCAAACCAACTTTTTCGGCTTCGCCGCTGTGGTCGACGCGGCAAAATACTGTGAGACCCTTAGCCGTAAGGAGTGATTCCAGACGCTCGAGCGTTTCCGGCACTGGATACGGGCTGCTGAGGTGAACCATCCCGTTGTCTGGCGTGTTGCTCATGCGCGTTTACCTCCCTGGAAATGTGCGTTTGATGCCGTCGGCATTGAAAGAGAGAGAAATTGGAGCATACAACAGCTTCTGAAATTATTTTTTTGTCGTTAGGCTCGAATGTGGGGGACCGGGAGGAAAATCTGTGCACTGCGATCGCCGCTTTGGCGGGCGCCGGAATTACCGTGAAGCAGGTCTCGTCGATTTATGAAACCGAGCCTATGGACTATCTGGATCAGCCCTGGTTCTTGAACTGTGTAGTGAAAGGGGAGACAAATATACCGGCAATACCGCTGCTGCGAAAATTGAGAGAGCTTGAACAACGGATGGGTAGCAAGAAATTAATCGCCCGAGGACCGCGGCTGCTGGACATAGATATTCTGTTGTATGGACAGGAGACGATTGATGCGCCGGAATTGCAGGTGCCCCACCCGCGAATGCTTTCCAGGCGATTTGTTTTGGAGCCGCTGGCGGAAATTGCGCCGGGTTTGAAACACCCCTCGTGGAAGGGTACTGCCGCGGAATTGCTGAAGAACCTTGCAGACCAGAGCGTAGTAAAGAGAATCGGCTAAAAATCGCTCTGTAAGAACAAGCTCGCACAAACCAAACGGCGATGTGCCAGTTGACCGCACGAACGCACCCTTGTGAAGCGAAGAGTGCGGCATCCGATTCAGCTTGTGCATCAAATCCGCAGCTTATTCACCAGGCTTAGCTGGTTCGATGCAGGAACAAGCGGTGTAGGGTCATCGTTTTAGGCTCCAGCGCGTCCAGCTCAATCTGCGCCAGTTTGCCTTCGGTGATTTCGCGCCAGCGGTAGACTCCCGGCTCGCTTTCGATTTGTTCCCGGCCGTTCAGGCGGCGCAGAAACTCGCGAGCATCTTCCCGCGAAGCGACTTCGCGGAGTGTGGGCCGCGCCAACGCCTCGACGGCGTAGCTGCGAAGCAGCTTGGTCCAGTAATGTTGAAACAAATCGCTGGAGGCAAAAATGTCGCTCCAGGCTACTTCCCCGCCGTAGGCCACCACGACTCCGATGATGTATTCACCTTTGGCAGTTTGCGTCCCGCGCGCGAAACGTCGTTGCACTTCGTCCACGAAGCCGTCCACAGATGCTCCCACGCGGCTTTCCGTATATAGCTTTGCGTACGATTGGGTCGGGGCGCTGTTGGCCATGGCGACGGCAAGGTCCGATGGAGCGATTCGTGGCGCAGGCGCGGCGGAGGGGACGGCGGCCGTCGAACCTTTTCGCACCGAAGCCCACACGTCGTTCTGACTCTGATTCACCGCGGCTTGCTCCCGAACACTGGGATGGACCATGGTTTTGGCGGCCCCGAACTCGTAGCCGGATGACCAGCGGCCGTGCTCCACGCAGAAAACATCGAGCGGGAGGGGATCAGCACCAGGGGCTACGATACGATCTTTGGCGATGATGCGATCCTGCTTGCCGCCGCTGACGAGTTCACCGGCAAGCAGAAGCACGGGGCGCTTGCCGCGATTGATCAGCACCAGTTGATTGACGGAAGCGCCGGTACTGTATTGCCGTGCGCCCGGGCGCGCATCGCGGCTGCGAGCCATGCCATCGCCGCCTTGTTCGCGTACGATTACATCGCCCGAGGAGAGCCCATCGTCCAATGTAACGAACGCACTGGTGTCTTGAGTGATGGTGCTAACTACCGGAAATATGGAGATGTTTTCGTAAGTGATGGGATCCAGAAGGCGCCAATCGCCTTCGGGTTTGAGTTGCGGGGCAGGCGAGCCGGTGCCGGCCCACACAAAAGCCATGCTGCCCAATGCGCTAATTCCCAGCAGGGTGCCGGTCAGGGCACCCAGAAGCGAGCGTTCCATGTGAAACCTCCCGTGCGTAAGTGCACGGGATTAGAACGAAGGTGGTAAAGATTCTTGCAGCGTCAGGTTGCGGTCGGAGGGAAAAGGAAAAAGATCAGGAGAGTTGTGAGCTACTTATTGGGGTCGCCGAGATTGGTGCGCGGCTTGTGCTTCTTGCCTGCGCTGGCTTCCTGGCGCTCGTATTCCGCAACTTCTTCCTCGGAGTAAGAATAGGCGTCACGGGCCGCAAACATGGTATTGGTACGGCTGGCGTCCATTTTCTTTTTGCGGACCGTACCGAGCTCGTAGCTGACCTGCCGTAGCGGCACGGCAATGGCGTGTACTTCGAACAGCAGATCGCTCACCTTTTCAAGAAAATCGTGGAAATGGAATGGGCGCGTAACGTAAGGGAGATGCGCGCGCTCCAGCGCTTTGACATATCTACTGCCAGTCATTTCCGGAACGATATAAAGCACCCGAACGCGGCCACCCTCTTCGGCGTCAACGGCGGCGAGTTCGCGCAAGGTGCTGAAGGCGGCGCCGTCCGTGCCGGTGACCGCGATATTGGCCACTACCAGGGCCCATTCGCCGCTGCTGAGTTGAGATAAAAGAAGACTAGAGTCGGGGACAATGTTGACGCGCCACCCTTCAGAATCAAGAAGTTGCCGGACGCCAGCAGCGTTCTCGGCGTCCTCTTCAAGGACCAGAATGCCGACTTGGCGAATCTTTTCAGGGCTGGAAGGATCGTTTCCCATCCATCAAGTATAGAGGCCGGTGTTGGGCGAAAGTTTCATTTCGGTACAGGTGATGCGTATCGGCCAATGAACTGTCTGTCAGGCAGACGGCCTGTATTCAACCAAGTCCTCGAATTCGCTGCTCGCGCCTCAGCAGCCCGTTTTAGCGTTGGCTGGGTGGATTTTTGGGAGTACCGGCAGGCGGATTTGTGCCTGCGCTTTGCAGGTGGCAGCCGGTGGCCAAAGCCTTGGCATCACTACCCGTTTTGGAAGCGCGTTCGAGAGAGCCGTCTTCACCCTTGTTGCGCCATACAAAGGAGCCGTCGGTATATTTCTGGCCGTCGGACTCATCGACTTGTTTCATGTTGTAGGTGTGATTTTTGTAGACCACGCGAGCTTCCTTGGCGTGAAGATTCACCACAACTTTTGCGTCCCCTTCGCAGGTGTAGGCGAGGCGGCGCCAGGTGCGCATCAGGTGCGATGACGGCGAAGCGCCGGATGGTTGAGCGGTGGAAGGAACCGGTTCGGTGGGAGCGTTTGGGGAAGCGGGTGCGGGTTGGGATGGCGGGGGAATCGGAGTGGGGTCGGGTTGTTGCGCGCGGATTATAGAAGAGAAAGTTAACGACAGCCCCATCGCCGCGAAAGCAGCAGCAGTTCGGAGTATCGAAGCAGCCCAATAATTTTTCGTCATGATTGTTCTCCCCTGACCTAACTCGTCCAACCCGCCGGGCTATTGGCCGACCACAAGGTCGCTTCCGTCCTGGTAGCGGCGCACGCCACTGCCGTCCCAGAAGACGCGATAAATTACCGATGAGGTAGCCGATAGCCGCCGGGTGTAAAAAATCTGGATGCCGTCGCGAGACCATTCCCCATGGCTGGCGGCTTGTTCGGGCGGAGTCAGCGTCACTCGGCGCTTGGCTTTGATCTCATACAGAAAGACAGCGGTGGCATCGACTGGCGCGCCGGCTGGCGGAGCACTGTACTTAGCCGAAACCAACAGCAGGTCTAAATTCACGGGATTGACGCGAATGGTGTCCGAATCAGAAATGCGAAAGGTGTCTCCGTAAACATCTTTTAGCGGCACAGTTTGCTGCGGGCGATCGTCGCCAACCCAGTACAGCAGTTGCGCGTCGCCACCCAACAACGTGTGCGCATCAATCCAACCGTCCAACGACTCGACACTGCCGTTGTAAAGGGGAGCAGCGTTCTCCGGAGCGCTCAGAAGCGCCGATACCACTCGCCACTTTTGCTCTTGCGATTGCAGATAGGCGATGCGCGCATCGTCGGGAGACCAGAACGCTTCGCGCACTGTACCGCGAATCAAATCATTCGAGCGGCCGCTATCGAAATCGTAAAGGACGATGGTGCGATCGGAGCCCATTTTTGAATCGTTTCGCGTGAACAGCAGCTTTTTGCCGTCATGTGAAAGAGCCAGGTCAGTGCCCGAGGCCGGAACAATCTTCTTGGTTGCTCCGCGGCTGACCACGATTTTGCCCGCGGGATTCACAAAGGCTACCGCGGTGGGAGACTTGAAATTGGTGATGGTTGTTACCGGTGGCTTTTTTTTATCCGTGTCGTCGTCGTCCTGCTCGCTTTGATTGACGATTTTTGGGAATAGCTCCGCGGCAATTCGGGCGCAGCCGCTGAATGTGCCGACTTGTGCATGCTCGAGGGAGATGCGAAAGGCATTTTTTGCAGGCGTCGCTTCAGCGCTAGCGGTTTTGCCGGTGCTCGCAGTCTTCGTTAAAGGTTCGGGGGGATTACCGACGTCGCTACACGCTTCGCGGGCGAGATGAATGGTTACGTCAGCACCGGTTGCGGAATCTTTGGCGTGATACGTCCAGGCCTGGCCGGTTCCTTCGCTATTGACGGAGACCGGGTCGAGGGCCATGGGTGGATAGTTCGCGCGCTCGAAACGCTCGGGCCCTTTTTGGCCAATAAGGACACTCCAGGGAATAGCTTCCGTCCCGTGGCCGAAAAGAAGAATTGGATAGTGTGTGGATTGTGGATTGGCAGGAGCAGGGGGCGTCTTGGCCGACTGTGCCGCGGGTTTGGGTGGTGCGTTGGACGGAGCTTGTGCGACGGTCGGGGTCGAACCTACGGAGCCAAGTACGATCGACGAGCTTACCAGGAGAAAGGAACGCAGCTGCATACTCGCCGTGGGCCTCCGAAAGGCATCGCAAAAACGGACTCTTAAAGCTACGGCAGGATACTCTTCAGAGGCGAGGGAGGCAATTCGGCGGAATCCTTACGAGACGCGGATTGCCAGATCCGGCGCGCCAGGAATTAGGCTACGAAGAAAAAGCGAAAATACTCATTGACTAAGCGAAGAAAAAGCGAAATACTGCCGGCGTGCTTCGAGGTGGGTTATGTCCCCAGTGCTGTCCCCCACGCCGGCGAGGATTTCCTCTCGCAGGCGCATCGCTCTACCAACTGCTCCATCACTCTTTCCTTTTAGCCCTGACGCGCATGACCCAAAGAATGGGATCGCAGACCTTGCCCCGGTCGCTCGCGGTCCACGTAGCGGCAACACGGGTGCGAACGTGGCGGATTGCCCCCTGCCACCAGCGGTCTTGCCTGGCCCCCAAAGCCCGGCGGAGACCGGTACCCGTGCTGCCGTTGCGGCACCGACCTGTGGCGTTAACGCGCCGCTGATCGGAATAGCCCGCCTCGCAGCAAAATCTCCCGCGGCGGAAAGCCGCCGCACGTCCGCCGAGCGTCCGCAATATTTCGTCTTGCCGGTCAAATCGATCCTGAACCGTTGTGATTCGCAACGCGTTCCGTTTGAATGGACCATCAATCCCTATCGCGGGTGCGAATTCGGATGTCACTACTGCTACGCGCGGTATACGCACGAATACATGGAGTTGGATGGCGGCGAGTTTGAGAAAAAGATTTTTGTTAAAAAAGATGCCGCCGCGTTCCTGGCCTGGGATGTGGCACACAAATATTCTTACCAGTCGCAAGCTTCCGGCGGTCAGTCCCCCGATCACATCGCTATAGGCACGGCCACAGACCCCTATCAGCCTGCGGAAAAAGAATACGGCGTCACCCGCGCTTGCCTGGAAGAACTGGCGAAGAGGGAGGGTTTGAGTATTTCGGTGATTACCAAGTCGAATCAGATCGTGCGGGACATTGATGTTTTCAAGCGTATTGCAGAGCGTTCATCGCTCTCTCTGAATGTGACGATTACGACTTTGCGTACACGGTTGGCGAGGCTGCTGGAGCCCCGGGCCCCGCGTCCTGATTTACGCGTGGAAGCAGTGAAGCAACTTAGCGATGCGGGATTAGCCGTGGGAGTTTCGGCGTCTCCCGTGATCCCCGGAATCACGGACCGTGAGGGCGATTTGGAGGCCGTTGCGGCGGCAGTACGAGACGCGGGCGCGCAGTGGTTCTTTTCAGGTGTGCTGTTTCTGATGCCGTCGTCGCTGAAACAATTTTTGCCGTTTGTGCGTGAGAAGTTTCCGCGGCTGGCCAGGCAATACCAGGAGTGGTACGCGAAAAATGGATACGCGCCAGAGGAATACCGGCGTAAAGCTTCAGAGCGCGTGGCGCGGATACGAAAAGAGTATGGTTTCTCGACCAGACCGTGGGAAGAGCGAAACAGAACAGCGCCTTGTGCACAGATGTCTCTAGCGCTGAACAGCGGCAGGGGTGAAAGCGGGAGAGCTGAAGGTTTGGTTTGGAAACATTGATATGAAGATCAAACAATATTCCATGCGAAATCACCGATGAACAAAAAAAGGCCCGAGGCGATAGCACCCCGAACCTTCTCTTAAGCCGCAACTACGTTCTGTATGGATATTGTAGTTGTTGGTCTATTGATCGTCGCGCAAAGACCTCGGGTCCGAAGTGTTCTTCGGCGAGCGCCGATTCAAGTAGGCGATCATGCGCATCGCGGGCTTGGGAGTTTTTACCGCATCTCCAAAGATGATGTCTTCCGCGCTGACATCTTTGTCGTATACACGTTTGTTGGCATCGTTATCAGGGCGAACGGTTGCTCCCGACAAGGAGACGCCGGCGAAAAGTCCTCGAGAGCGCGAATAGCTCAGAACTTCGGCGCGCATGGTGACGTCAGTAGACGCTTCTGCGGTACGCCCTTTGGGACCAGCGGAAGCGGAGGCGTCTGCGCCGAGCTTAACCTTGCTCTTCAGCATCGAATGAGCGCCACGCGGGTTCATGACCAGCAAGACGAAGTCCGTGGCCTGTCCACCAATTTGAAATCCAACGCTTCCTCCTTCGAGCGCCATCATGGATGGAGCGCTCCAGGGTCCAGAGTAGTCCTTACCGGTGCGACAGGTCATGGCACCACGTCCGTAGCTTCCGCCAACCACAAAAGCAGCTTTGAGGACGGACGGATAAACAATGATGCACTCGGCTTTGTCGATCAGGTCTTGAGGAATATCTTCAGGAATATCCATAATCTCGCGCACCACTGTGCCGCAATTATGGAGACGATCTATCTCTTTCTGGTCAGCTCCGGATAGCGGCAATGCCAGCGCGGCAACAGCCACCAGGGACGGAATCAGTCGCTTCATTTTCAATTCACCTCGTTTTCAATTTTGAGTCAACCACCGGGAAAAGGCTTAATGTGGACGCGACCAGCGGATCTTCCATCGTGGGTCCCGATGCATGCTCGCCGACGCAACGAGGCGTGGGCGTTAAGGAAGTGAACCGCGGCAGTTCGACTATACTTTCCTTACCAATCTTTTACCAGCAGGAGTGAGATGAAAATCGGGAGCGCCGGACGACGCTTTGGGTATGTGATTTCGATGGCCATCGTTTGCGGACTATTTCTTCGCGCGCCAGAGATACACGCGCAACATAAGAAGCTCGCCGCCGGTAGTGCGAGTGCTGAGGCTGCGGCGCGCCGATTCAGCAAGCGAGTGGATGCTTTGCTCGGGGCCGAACCGGTAAGCAAGGGCGAGTGGGGTCTGTTGATCGTCGATGCGGAAACCGGCGAAACCTTCTACGAGCAAAATGCCAGCAAGTATTTTGTTCCGGCATCGAATATGAAACTGTTCTCTACGGCTCTGGCGTTGGAAAAACTTGGACCCCAGTTTCGATTTCACACCACGCTGGAAAGCACCGGAGCGATTTCGCCCGAAGGCGAGTTGACCGCGGACCTGGTGCTGGTGGGCCGCGGCGACTCCAATCTGTCCAACCGCAAATTTCCATTTTATTTGAAAGAAGAGTTCGACGGCTTGCCGGAAAAGACCCTGGCGGAACTGGCCGACAAACTGGTAGTTAAGGGAGTGAAAAGCATTTCCGGCGATGTAGTTGGAGACGATAGTTATTTTCCACGTGAACGGTATCCCAACGGCTGGGAAGTTGACGACATGGTTTGGGAATATGGGGCGGCGATCTCAGCGCTGATCGTGAACGACAACACCGTGACCCTGACGCTGACGCCTGGCCAGACGGCGGGCGATCCCGTGCGAGCAGCGGTGGCTCCCACGACGCAGGATTTTGTTGTTGAGAATCGGGTAACGACCAGTTCTGAGAGCGTCAAGGCGGATATAACGCTGACGCGGGAACCCGGCGCCCATCTTGTGGTGGTACGCGGGACGCTACCTGAAAAAAGTGCGCCACGAAAGCTGGTGCTGGCGATTGAAGAGCCGGCTCTGCATGCCGCGATCTTGCTCAAGCAACTGCTGGAAGATCGCGGCGTGAAGGTTGACGGCGGACTTCGCGCGCGGCATGAACCCGTGAATCCCGTCGCGGGCAGCGAGCCGACCGTTTTAGCAGAACATATCTCGATACCGCTTGGTGATTCGGTCAAGCTGGTGAACAAGATCAGTCAGAACCTGCATACGGAATCCTTGCTGCGGACCGCTGCGCGCCAGGTGGGCGTGTGGAATTCTCCGGATGATTTGATGAAATTCGCCGCGGACTTTTACATCAAGGTGGGAATCGCTCCCAACGATGTGATCCAGACGGACGGGTCAGGATTATCGCGGCACGACCTGATTACGCCTCGCGCGGTAGTTACGTTGCTGCGTTATGCGCAAGCGCAGCCTTGGTTTGAAAGCTACTACGCGTCGCTGCCAGTCTCGGGAATTGACGGATCGCTGGAAGAGCGCATGAAAAATACGCCGGCGGCCGGTCGCGTGCACGCCAAGACCGGCTCGGTCGAACACGTGCGAGCCCTCTCGGGGTTTGCCGACACAGCCGGCGGCCGCCGTTTAGTATTTTCTTTTTTAACAAACAATGAGGGAGGCAAGAACCACGAAACCACGGACGCACTGGATGGGTTGTGCGTGGCCATGATTGAAGAGCTTAATGCCGTCCCTCCGAAGCGTTCTCGCGAACACAAGCAGCCGCATTAATTGAAATATGAAAAAC
>Ga0182024_10008643_pt1 | contig 21350 bp, 22 predicted proteins | sample P32metaG_FD_120480 | JGI IMG/M metagenome (GOLD analysis project Ga0182024, IMG submission 120480) | Permafrost microbial communities from Stordalen Mire, Sweden - P3-2 metaG (Illumina Assembly) | ecosystem: Environmental > Terrestrial > Soil > Wetlands > Permafrost | place: Sweden: Stordalen...
GCCTGAAAGCTCGGGTGATAATCTACGCCTATAATCATCATGTTCGGCTCCTTTCTCCGAGCTGTGGTCGTCGAATAACCACAGTCTACTCGGGTCGAGGAGCCGACATTGTTATGCAATCAAATGGATTTCAGCCATTGGCCTGACTTTTCTGATCATGGCGTGGCGTGTCCCGCCAGACCGCTAGCCGTTTTCTCCTCCCAGCGGTAGTACCTATAGAGGAGGAAAATTGATGAAACTCGATGGCGCCGTCAAAGACCTTCAGAAAGAAAAACAAGAACTCGAGTCTAGGCTCAAGAACGTCAACGCAGCACTCGCAGCTTTGACGAAGCTCGCCGCCAAGCCCGATGCTGCAACGCAATCGGCGCCGAAGCCTGCAACCGACCGCTCAACCCACCAATAAACCACTCGGTAGCTAGCGGTGAAATCCCCGAAAGTCGGGATTTTCTGGCTGGTAAAGGGCAGTTTAATCTTTGATGCCACACCGGTCGCCGAAGCGGACGCGGATGGTGACTCCAAGAACCATCCGCGGGGACATTTTGACCGCTGGAAGCAAATGCAGAACGCCGGGACGGTGCCAGCCGATATTGAGTACGAAGAGTATCCGCGCGGGCGTGTCATTTTTGAAAGCAAAACGGGGAAATTCCTCGTCCTAGCTGATCGGTGTATTTTGCAGAGGCGTGGTCTCGTCGAAAGAATTATGAAGCGGTTTGAGTTGCCGGTGAACAAAACGAAGTGCGCGACGGATTCGCACTACCGTTGCTACAAATGTCTTGGCTACAAAACTTAGTTGACCCTGCCGTGGCATGGAGCTGATTACAAGATGAATCCTAACTCTAACTCTACAGACGAATCAGGATCCGCCTCCGTTTTTGATAGCAACGAGATTTTGTGGCGGGTCTTGAAGAAACTGCCGACGGACTTTGAACCCTACGGCAAGCGTGAGCGCAAAGGCGGCTTAGATTGCTCGTGTAATTGCCGCTGGTATTACACCCTCCACGGGCAGCTAGGACAAGACTGGGGTGTATACGCAAACTCTCAGAGTTCACGAGCTGGGCTTCTAACATTTGAGCACCAAGGATGTCCACAATACGAAGCAGATGACCGCACCGACTAACCTGGCTAAGTAGGGTGCTCAATTTAACGGTCTCGGCGGGCTAATCTTAGAGTGTTGGATATGGAGTCCAGAAAATATCACGAGGAAGCCCAGCGATTTCGTGAGTTAGACGGAACTGCGAAGCTCGAGCAAACGCTTGATAAAGCGTTGCGGGCCTTGTACGAAGCCAACATCCCTCACTTGGGTCACAGGCCGCTATGCCGTGCAGGAGTATGGATGCCTTCGCCATACGGATAACCTCGATTTGGTTCGTCTATTCAGGGAACATACTGAAACCTGAGCGCGTCGCAGAAGTACTGAGGAGACTGAACTATGCCAAGGGCGCCCCTGCTTTTTGACGCTTGCTCGGGTTCAGCTGTAAAAGGATTCCTGAAACTGCAAGGTAACATCCCTCCCCGTTGGATTGGCAATGCCCGCACATCGCGAAAGGCAATTGAGCCTTCCATAGAGAAATCTATGCGCAAGCTTCAGGCCCTTCGAAAAAAACATCCCAGGGCCAAGAGCGCCATCGAAGCACTACTAAAGATCTCCGAGATATTTTGAATCAGTGGGAGATCAGGTTTCGGAAAGAGGCTTTTTATCGTGGCATCCGGACTCTGCTCGATATCAATCGGGATGGTTCTTCCAAACTCTAGGTTAAAGAGGACAGTCTATGTTGCGGGGGCCGTCCAGCTGGAACCGAGAAGAAATCCTCTGCATCGCTTCGAACGCGGAGGGTAGGACTATGAGCAATGCTTCCGTATTCTGAGGCCGAATACACCACCCGATGGAGATCGGACCGGAGAGTCATCCTGGAAGGGTGGAGGGATGGTAGTGAAGCTGGAGCGGAGCATACTGACCATCGAAATCTCTCACCAAGTCTAGCTAGACGTCAAAAAAGGAAATAGCGCTGAGCAAGTGGCAACCTACTGGCTGGCTCGCAGGTGATCACCGAGCCATCGACGCGGACTTCATAAGTTTCCGGATCAACCTCAATAGCTGGCGTGGAACTATTATGAAGCATGTCTTTCTTTCCAATATGACGGCAGTTGTTTACAGGCTTGGCAAGCTTCTTTAGCCCAATTTTTTGCGGCAAATTAAGTTCCATCGCTCGCTGAGATTGAAAGACTATGGATGTTTGTGCCGGGACTGCGCCGAAGCTCCCGAACATAGGACGATAAAGCACAGGTTGCGGAGTGGGAATCGAAGCGTTTGGGTCGCCCATGGCACTCCATGCAATAAAGCCGCCCTTAAGCACAATTTCGGGCTTAACTCCAAAGAATGCCGGCTTCCATAACACTAAGTCTGCGAGTTTTCCCGGTTCAATCGACCCAATTTCTGCGGACATTCCATGCGTAATCGCGGGATTGATGGTGTACTTAGCAAGATAACGTTTGGCTCGGAAGTTGTCATTCCTCGCGGAATCTTCGGCAAGCGCCCCGCGCTGCACTTTCATCTTATGAGCGGTTTGCCAGGTGCGAATAATCACCTCACCAACACGACCCATGGCTTGCGAATCGCTCGAGATCATGCTGATAACTCCCAGATCGTGGAGGATATCTTCAGCCGCAATCGTTTCCGGTCGGATTCGACTCTCAGCAAATGCCACATCTTCGGGTACTTGGGAATTCAGATGATGACAGACCATCAGCATGTCGAGATGCTCGGCAATGGTGTTAACCGTGAAGGGCCTTGTCGGATTTGTAGAAGAAGGCAAAATGTTTGGAAAGGAGGCAATTCGAATAATGTCCGGAGCGTGTCCACCGCCGGCACCCTCAGTATGGTAGGTGTGGATGGCGCGACCCGCGATTGCAGCAATTGTCGATTCCAGAAAACCTGCTTCGTTAATGGTGTCCGTATGGATCGCCACCTGGACATCGAACTTATCAGCAACTTTCAGGCAAGCATCGATCGTTGCTGGTGTCGTGCCCCAATCCTCGTGAAGTTTCAATCCACATGCACCGGCTTCGATCTGTTCCGCAAGCGGTGGTTCTGTCGCGGAGTTGCCTTTGCCTAAAAAACCAAAATTTACAGGCCAGTCTTCAACAGCCTGAAACATGCGAGCGAGGTTCCACGCGCCCGGCGTGCATGTGGTTGCGGCGGTTCCCGTTGCTGGACCGGTTCCGCCACCGATCATCGTTGTAATACCACTTGATAGCGCAGCGTAGACCTGTTGCGGTGAGATGAAATGGATGTGGCTATCGACACCACCAGGAGTAACAATCAAGTGCTCGCCGGCAATAACTTCCGTCGATGCTCCGACAATGAGCTCGGCATCAACACCGTCCATAGTGTCGGGATTCCCGGCCTTGCCAACTTTGACGACACGTCCGTTTTTAATACCTATGTCGCCTTTAACAATTCCCCAGTGGTCCAGGATCATGGCATTAGTGATTACAAGGTCGAGTGTGCCGCGATGACCTTTGCGAACAGCCGTGCTGCTCTGGCCCATGCCGTCGCGTATTACTTTTCCGCCACCGAAAGTAATTTCATCACCATAGTGCGTAAAATCCTTTTCGATTTCTATAATCAACTCGGTATCAGCAAGACGAACGCGATCCCCTGTTGTTGGGCCGTATAAATCTGCATAGGTTCGCCGGGGAATCGAGAGACTCATTGATGCTCGCCTTCCGGGCCAAATGCGAAGCCACCCGTCCGAGCTCTATCCACGGACTTGGCTTGCGCCCCCGATTCGTCCAGCTTCCCGGCAACCAAACCGTTGAACCCATAGATTACCCGGCGGCCTCCGATGCTGGTTAACTCCACTTCCTTTTGCTCACCTGGTTCAAATCGCACAGCTGTACCAGAAGGTATATTGAGCCGACGACCGAATGCGACGCCGCGATCGAATGCTAGCGCAGCGTTGATCTCGAAAAAATGGTAATGGCTTCCAACCTGGATGGGTCTATCACCTTTATTAGCTACCAGCACGCGAATCGTCTTCCTTCCGGCGTTAGCTTCGATGTCACCCGCGCTCAAATCCAGAAGATACTCCCCGGGCTTCATAATTCCCCTCATTCCATTAAAGGCTCGCTCGCTATTTGACAGGATCATGGATCGTCACAAGCTTGGTTCCATCTGGAAACGTGGCCTCCACCTGAACTTCGTGGATCATGTCGGACACGCCGTCCATCAGTTGGTCTCGAGTCAGCAGCGTGCCGCCTATACGCATAATCTCGACCACCGTTTTACCGTCTCTCGCTGCTTCCATGATTTCGGCGGTAAGAATAGCTACCGCTTCCACATAATTTAGTTTTAAACCCCTCGCCTGACGCCTCCTTGCCAGATCGGCGGCGACGACAATCATCAGCTTCTCTTGCTCCCCAGGGGTCAGATGCACGCGCCAACCTCCAATTTCTCACTATGCGCAATTTGAATGATAAGCACCAATGCGGTTCCTCAGTTGACTTTGCGCGGCAGTATCGCTTTCCGTCCGTACAGGAAGGTCTTCGCACGACTCCAAATCTGCTGCAGACCAGGAAGAATTTCTCTTCCGTTGCTGCCAATACATCGAACCGCCAAACCATTTGCCACCAGCGTGCTCATGCCCCATAGCATTTCACCGGGCCGTGTCAGGCTGTGTGTTACTTCGAGAAGATGACTTTCTAAATTCCGCCAGGATTGCAAATCAACACCCACTCGGCAAATATAAAAGCTGGCATAGTAACGGTAAGGGCCTAGCCTCGCCAGGGATGTGACCTTGTGTTTCGCTGGGCTTAGGCAGATATTCTCAGCAGCGATAGGGCGTAAACCCGCCATGACTCTCGTTTTCATCTGCACTAGGTCATATTGAAAGATTTCATCTCGTGCTTCCCGGCCAGGTGCCAGAATCTCCCACCAAAATAGACCAGCTCCATCCGCCAGCGTAATGAAAGTCTCCTGCAAGAACTTAGCGCCGCTAAAAGGAATGATCTCGTCGGGGAGCAGTTCCAGTAAACCGCCCTCTTCCACAACTATTTTATTGTGCTGAGATGCGCCAGGCAGCTCGGTCCTCGTCCGGTACACTCGGGTCGCGCCCGTCGTTGTCACTTGTGCATTGGCGAACCTTCCGACATCGACGTGAAAGGTAAGTTGATCGCCGCCCACTAGCCCTCCCGATACATTGTGAAGATGCACCATCGCGGTACCATCATCATGCGAGAAAGCGCGTACTACCTGCAGCGGCGGTTCGTACAAATTTTCTCTGAGGACTGTGCGACCCGATTCAGAATCATGCTCGAATTTCAATTTCAACCACGCCTGGGCGTGATTTTGGCCTGCTCCTGCGAGCAGAATCTCACGATGCGTAGATTTCGAAATTGCGGGCATCACAAGTGAAAATATCCTAGCTGATGAATAAGCGTGTAGCCAAAAACGGGTGCTCCATCGCTCCCCAGTCGAGCAAAGGCATAAAACAACTTGCGTCACCCATAGCTAAATTCCTGCTCTTGCACGCTGTCTCAATTATCGCGGGCTTTAAATTCCAAAGAATCTGCGTCGCCTCTGTCTGTCCTAAGGGCAGCAGCCGCTGGCAGGCGGAAACGAAACTCGCCGCAACCTCGTGCAGATAAGCTAGCGTGCCGCGATCTTCGCCTACCCCTAAAAGCGCGCTAACCAGTCCGAACGCGGCAGCGTGATGAACCAAAGTACCCGCCCGCTGCGCCGCTTCGCGCGCTTCCACCAAGACCGGATAATCACCGGTGCTGATTACCGCCGACAAAAAATTTCTGCCCAGCGCAGCACTGCCTCCGCGAATCTCGCGAGCAGGTTTCAATGCACTCAAGAAGTCGTTAACTTCGAGCCATGTACTTATTTTAAAATGCCCTCTTAGCGGATCTAGCGATCGAAAAGCGCTGCGGCAAGCACTAGCATCCACCATCCCGCCCTCTTGAATATATTCTTCAAAAAAGCGTGGCAAATCACTGGGCTTCAAAATTTCCGCGCAAACCAGGGACTCCAGACCAAACGAATGCGCCAGTGCCCCTATTGGCAGAGCGCTATCGGCGAGGTGGACTAAACGCAGAAAAGCGAGATCGTCGTTCGGCGAAGAGTCCGGCGCGGATTCGATTCTCATATTTGGCCGCAAGATTTTTAATTACCAGCGAACTTTTAAGCGTGATCTTCTGAATGTTCGTGCTGGAGTTCGTGACGACGAGCCTCTCCGTGTTCGTGAGAATGCGGACGGCCAATATAAGGCGCGTGAGCGTCAATCAATCTGGAACGTGATTCGCCAGGTACAGATAATTTTTTCTCCAACCAACTGATGATGAACTCCAATCCAACGTCTTCCCTAAGATTGGTAAATACGAAGGGCCGCTCTCCACGTATCTTGCGAGAATCGCGTTCCATCACTTCCAGCGAAGCGCCTACATAGGGTGCAAGATCAATCTTGTTGATAATCAAAAGATCGGAACGCATGATGCCCGGGCCGCCTTTTCGGGGAATCTTATCGCCCTCTGCGACATCGATAACGTAGCACCAAACATCGACGAGTTCCGGGCTAAACGCAGCTGAGAGATTATCTCCGCCGCTTTCGACGAAGATTAGTTCAAGCCCCGGAAGACTGTCCTCCAATTCTGCGATAGCCTGGAGGTTCATGGAGGCGTCTTCACGAATCGCCGCGTGGGGGCAGCCACCCGTTTCAACTCCCTTGATTCGTTCTAGGGGTAGCGTGCCCTGGCGCACAAGAAACTCTGCATCTTCCTTGGTGTAAATATCATTGGTAACTACCGCTAGATTGAGTCTCGGATAAAGACGTTTGCTCAGGCGATCGACAAGGGCCGTCTTCCCGGACCCGACGGGGCCAGCAATTCCAAGACGAAATGCCCGCTTCGCTTGAATCTGTTCCATAAGAGACCTGACTCCACGATCACCAATACTATCGACAACCGCCGATCAGAGTGCCCCCCAGTATCTGCGCGATTCAGATGGTGTCAAGAGGCGGACACTGAATTCTTTAACACCAAGAAATTCATATACTCGCCCGAAACGAGTGAGGATGATATTCGCATGCCAAGTTCACTGCTGTTTGCAAAACCGATTAGTTGAGCGGCGAGGTAGCGCGTCAAGTCTTAACACCTCGAATCCTAATCGCCCGCACAAACCTTCTGTTATTTAAGGCGTCCGCACAGGAGTGATGCTAAAAACGGAAGAGGAAGCAATCTCAGGGGCCGATTTCCAGTTACTAGCGTGAATACACCAACCTATGGAAATCGGCCGCGAGACTTATCCGGGAGGATAGAGAGACGGTAGTGAAGCCGAAACCTAGAAGGAATCGGGCAACGCAACTCAATTGCCGATCAACCCGGTTCGGGTTAACTCTGCTAGGAGAATTTTTGACGCATGCCGGCAGCTTGCTAGTTGCATACGTAGATCAACGGTTAGACCAGCGGACTCATAATGCCACAGCCGGGGACCGTTTTGTTGAGCCGCAAGGGGTTTAGGTAGGTCGCGATAGGCCCTAATAGGCAAGAAAAGGACCGATTTACAGGGTTTCGGATACATAGTGGGGACATTATGGGGACAGAGTCAGATGGTGCGGGAAAGAGAAATCAGCGGTCGTCCCTAGATAGCCGATCCAGCAGCGGCGGCAGCACATCTTCAGCTAAGTGCCTCTTAAATTGCTCCACAGTCCCAAAGTGTTTCTGGCACGTCGAACAGCCGGTCTGAACGATTTTGTGTTCTCGGCTCATGAACGTATCCAGATTGTGGCGCTGAATTTCGTCTTGGACGGCTTTTAATAGCTCAGACTTCTTCACTAGCCTTGACCTCCACGGATTACTTGCACGCTCCAGCACAAACCCACTCGGCAAACGTGTGTCGGGGCGACCTCGCTCCGTGTTTGAATCTTTTCCAACAGCCGTGTTTCAATAGTGCCCAAGAAAATCCTGTCCAAGAAAATCCCTTGTCTAATGCCCGGTGAAGTAGTAGATTCCCCCGCAAACGTCCCCCCAAAGAAACCATCAAGGAACATACACATGCCAAATTCTTTGCGGTTCATTCTTACCGTCCTCTTATTACTTGCGGTCATGTGCGCCCCTAAGGCTTACGCGACTGAGATTACTGTCATCGGCACGATCTCTCAATCGACTCAGGACGGAACAGGCCCTGCGGTAAACAATCCCTCGCTAAACAACATTGCTGACGGCCAAGCGTACATTCTAAACCTCGATTTCGCCGGGTCCATCACCGGTCCGGGAACTTACGACCTGACCGGCGGAAGTTTGGTTTTTAGCGACCTTGCGGCGTCGGCCAGCGAAAGCAGCTTTACTTCCGTCAGTCTTACGGTTTCTCCGGCGGGATCGTCCGATGACATTAGTCTGTTCAGCTGCCTTTCAACTGGCGGCGGGTGCTTGATAGGGAACTCTCTGTCTTTGAATTTTGCAATTCCGTCCGGAGATCTGAATTCACTAATTGCACCAGCCACGACTATCTCCGGGTTAAGTCCTCCCCTTGATCTCCTAGAAGACGACGGAACCACAGACATTCAGGCGAATGTTTCGAGCTATTCCTATATCGCTACGACCCCTGAGCCTACGTCCATTGCTCTGTGCGGTTCCGGGTTACTCGCGCTCGCACTGGCACAGCGCAAGCGTCAACGCAAAAGCCTTTCGTTGTAGAACGGTCCACCCCAGTTCGAAAATTAATAACAAGGAGCGATTCTATGTTGAATACCGTAACAACCATTTTGATCGTTACAGGGTTGATGTTGGCTGCCCCGGCGTTTGCAGTTGACGGTCAAGTCCTCATCAACCAGTCCACGGTGATGGCTGCCGGAGGATTCCCGTACAAGATCACCCAGCCGGGGAGTTACAAGTTGTCCGGCAACCTCCTGGTTCCGGCCAACGTCGATGGGATCGACATTCTGACTAACAACGTCACCATCGATCTGAACGGGTTCACAATCAACGGGCCGGTGACGTGTACAGGAGCTGGTTCTGGCATTTCTTGCGTAAGCCCCGCAGTAAGTACGTTGGGAGTTGGCGCCAGTGGGGTTAATGACGTTACCATCCGAAATGGCTCAGTGGTCGGCTTTCAAACGGGCATATCGTCTCAACGTACGACAAGCGCCGACGGTTCCAATATTCTGGTGGAAGAGATCCATGCCAGCGGGAATTCACAGGTTGGGATTTGGGCGACGGGCGCCGTGGTGAGGCGGAACACTGCCTCGTTAAACGCATTCGTTGGAATCATCGCCTTGAATTCGACAGTGACCGAAAACGTCGCAAATTCCAATAGGGTGTTCGGGCTGAATATTGAGTATGGCGTGTACGGCGGTAACACGTTCGATGGTAACGGCGTCATGCCAGTTTCAAACACGCTTGCCGTATCGCAGAATAACAACGGTTGCAATGGGGTCGCATGCTGAAGTCTTTCAAGACGCGAGTTACTTGCTCGTGGGGAGAAAAATCCAGCCGTGTTTCCGCTGGCGTCCGGCCTTTCGGCGCGCGGGTTTCTGGGAACCGACACCCACATCGCTGCAAGCGTAGCCGTTAAGCGAGAAAGCCGATGCCGCAATGCGCCGCGATTGCCCTCACGGGCGGTTCGTGTGCTTTAGACATGGAGAGCATGTCACTAGACCGTGAATAGTGCTGTGCGGTACTGCATATCCCGCTAGTTCGCTTCCGACCGTCGCCGCGACTTGCCAGCGGTCTTTCTTGTTACGGGGATGGCCCGGAGCGGCGGCTTTTTCGGGATGGGCGGGAGCTTTACTCCGTTGGTCGCTTTTGCTTTGAACAAATCAAATAACTCGTGCCTGCGCTCCGACTGTGTGTAATTCGGGTTCTTGATCTTCAACCAGCCCGAGACTGTGGCGTACGTTCCTGTCTTCCTCTTCGCTACCATACCTTCAAGATTGCGTCGCACGATCTCATTGAACAAAGCGACTCCATGACCTTCGATAAATTTCCCGCCCAAGATATCCGGTGACGTACTCTTCTCAATTATCACGCGCAGTTTTTCTTTTCGCTTGATCAGCGGGAGCTGACGGAGGTCGCGGTCATTCAAATACAGCAAATCGAAGGCGTAAAATATCGGGCATCCTCGACGGAACAGCAGCTCGTTGAACATGCTGCGGCCTTCCTCGTCAACACAAGCGATCTCTCCATCGATTACCGCGTTGTTTACTTCTAGTTGAGCCAAGCTGTTCTGCAATTCTGGGTTCCGAGCACTCGCGCACATCTGGGACGGTCACTGCGAATTAATCTCGCGTAAGCGAAACCCCTACAAGAGATGCGGCACGCGCCAGCTTCCACAAAGGAGTTACCATGAAACGATACACAGTGATCTCAGTTCTCACGGTGCTGGTCGTGCTCGTTCTGGCGAATGGTGCGCGGGGCCAAGGTGCAACGAACTTTGCAATGGCAGGTATTACCCGAGGGTAGACGCTGCAACTCAATTTGGTGGCATACCCCCCAACCGCTAACTTTCCCCCGACGCCCTGCATGGCGCAACTTGCCTTTCAAGACCCCAGCGGCTACCCGTTGGGAACGATGTTCAATTCGAGTGAAAAGCGGCTGGCGCGCGCTCTGTTGATCCTTGCTCGTTACGATCACTGAGTGTCCGACGTTCGCCTTAAACCCCCCGCCTAACAGGCGGCCAGCCACGTTCAGCGCAAACGTGCAGCGCGAACTCTCTCGCTGTGTGGGCTTTTGCTAGCCGCCGCGATTCAACGGCGGTGCGACCTTTAGATGGCTGGGACTCTGGGAACTGACACCCGCATCGACTGCAGGCGTATCCGGTGAGCGCGACCGATGCCGCAATGCGCGGTTTGTCCATCTCCAACGTTAATTCCGCAATTGCCTTCGTCGAGACTCCATATGCTTTTAACATATGGAAAGCATGGCACTGATCGGTGAATCGTACTGTGTGGTTTTATACATCTCGATAAGTTAATGCTAGGTGTATCATGGCCGGGCAAATGTAGCGCTGATTTTCAGTTGGCCTTCGCCATCTTCGCAACATTTGCAGCCTTGTAGCAGTGCATCTGTTGCCTCAATTGCGCGTCCACTTCATCCGCGATGGTCACAATGTCAGGAAGCAACAACTTGAAGTCTAAATGCTTCACATTTTTGTGCAGTGTGGTAAAAATACAGACTTGTAATAGCCGCGATTCTTCAATCAGCATCTCAACCGTGTAGCCTTGTTTGTTTCGCAATTCTCCGTGTTGGCCCGCAGACTCCGAAATTCTAGCTTTCGCTTCTGTGTCCAAACGTACCCGCGCGGTCACGTCATGCATAAGCTTTGGAAGATGGCCCATTCGCTCTTCACGGTTGAGCGGGATGCGGGTTAGGTCCGGCACCTCTTCCACGCGCCCAAGCCAATCTGCAATTAGAGGCTGCAGTTCCCGGTCTAGAACGTTCGCCACACTTTCAACAGCGGCAGCAGTTTCAATCATTACAGTCTCCCTGGTACTGACTTTTCATCAAAGGTCGCATGGTGGCTGTCCGCAATCTGTCCTAAACAGGTCAGCGCACCACTTGATGTCTAAAGAGTCACGCATTTCAGTTGAAGCTTGATAACCCTTAGTAGGTTAGTCCTTCTACTTGCCGTCCTTGGTAGCAAAGTAAGCGGATTGTTTATCCGCTTCCAGCGACTGTTGATGTGCCTTCGCGGAATGTTCCATCGCCTGTTTCGAGTGCTCTTGGCCGGTCTGATGCTCTGCGTTGCCATGATGGGCTGCTGCTGCGCGGTGTGCGTGTGCAGCCTGCTCGTGAAGTTCTGCCGCTCTCTGGTGCGAGTCATGAGCTATAGCTTTTCCTCCAACTCCTTGCCAAACCTAAATCCGGTCTATACCCGTTACAGAGCCGATGCCACGATTCCCCTCGCGGAGGCTATGCTTTCAACATATGGAGAGCATGTCACTGGTCGGGAAATGGAACTGTCGCAGCCGACTAACTCCGCTTGATGTCTTTCTCCGATCTAAGCGGGCTTTTCAGCTCTGGACAAGGTGCTCGTTTTCCGCTGTTCTGTTAGTGGTTGATACGTAACAGTGCAGTGGATTTTCGTTGGGAGTCATACCGACATGTTCGGTAAACGCCACAAGTATCTCGGGTACGGTCATTTCGCCATCGCGGGCTTTGGCGATCGCGGTTGCGATTTCCTGATAAAAAGTCTTCTTTATTTGGGTAGCATCCTTCGGCTTAGTCGTTATTCTGCTCTTCCTTAACCAACTTCGTGAACACGTCTAGCGTCGCGTCTGGGGCTGCTGGAACGAATCTGGAAACCCAATCGAATGTGTATGAGTGCTGGGAAATCTGGGGCGCGTAAACTGAATTTACCATGGAAATTCTTCAACGGTTACGATCCGCTGTTCGTCGAGAACGGTTTCATCGAGGTTGGTAAATCCCACGATGGAAGCGCCGCGTGGTGCAGGAAAGCAACACCGGATGCGAACACAAGTGTTCACAAGCGTGTGTGCATCAACAGCCTAACAAGATAGCGCAACGGTATTCTGGGAAACCACTCCCACGCAGCTGCACTCGAAAACTTTTCGTAACGTCAAGTCGTTGGAAGACTGGTTTGCATGGAGGCCAGTGGGACATGCTGCTTCGGTGACGAAATACTCGAGCAGAGCTCGATGAATGCATCTTTACTCACACGAAACTAGCTCGTTAACCAACCGCTTCCTGTCGCCATTCAGCTAATACAGCCATTGCCAGGCTCAGCGATGTTCATTTAAATCGCCTCGCACCCGCAAGTCATGTTTCGATTACGCACCGATACTTCTAGCAACAGCACTTGAGAAATCGATGGGATTTAGGACACGCGCTCGAGCGGCCCTGATTTCATATGTGAACTGCCGCGTTGGTGTCACCGTGCGCTGTCATGGTTTTAGATCCGAAAAGCGGCGCCATCCCTGCGTAAATCTCTCAAACCGGCTGGCCCTGGCTACATAACTTATCGCCAGACAAGAGTCTGCATGCCTGTCCTCTTCTTAACGCTCCTGCCCATTAGGGCATGCAATATCTAAATCTCCGTGTACGCTCCCACTGACCTCATTCTGTTCTCTTGACCGGTAGTACCCAGCTCTACCAAACCGTATTCTCCATCCGCATCGGATACCCCCCTCTCCGTATCTAGCAACCACACAGGCCGGCTTCAATGGACGACCGGTACGAGATCGGAACGGGAATGCGATGCAAATCGTAAAAAAGACTTTAGTCGGTTCATTCTTCATTGTGTTCATGCTAGTGGCCGGATGCGGAACCATCGCACAAAAGGAAGCCACCACGGCTCCTACTATCACAACACAGCCAGCCAACCGCTCGGTGACCATCGGACAACCAGCTACCTTTTCGGTAACAGCGTCAGGAGCTCCGACGTTGACCTATCAATGGAGGAAAAACGGAACATCGGTTAGCGGCGCAACCTCGGCTAACTACACCACAGCGGCAACCACGGCCTCTGACAAGGGCACACAGTTCACGGTGGTAGTCAAGAATAGCGCAGGGAGCGTAACTAGCAGTCCGGCTTCACTAACGGTTTCGAAGACCGGTACTCTAGTGCTCAGTTCCAGCACCAACAGTTTGAACTTTGGCAATGTGAGCATAGCCAGCAGCAGCACGCAGCACATAATTCTGACGAATGCGGGCAGTTCCGACGTCACCATTTCGCAAGTGCTGGTCGCCGGCGCAGGGTTCAACTCGACTGCATCGAACGGACTGACCCTTTTACCCGGACAGATCACCACGCTGACCTCCACTTTTGCACCTTCAGCAAGCGGAGCAGCTACCGGAAAAGTCACAGTAAGCAGCGATGCGTCTAACTCCCCGGCGAGTATCTCGTTGTCAGGTACGGGCGTCGCGGCTGGAGTCCATTCGGTGGCTTTATCTTGGACGGGGGCAGTTACCGGAGTGACCGGCTACAACGCCTACGCCAGCACGGTTTCCGGCGGTCCATTCGTGAAAATGACCTCAACACCCCTGACCAGTCCGAGCTTTACGGACAACAGCGTCCAACCAGACCGTACCTACTACTATGTGGTTACCGCGCTGAATGCATCTGATCAGGAAAGCGCGTATTCAAGCGAAGTAACCGCAATCGTGCCGTAAGAAAAAAGGCTTGATGATTCTTAGAAACCTCCATGCGGCCTCAATGAACGACGTATTCTCTGAGGCCAGACTCCAGGAATTGGGCGAACTTTTCGGCAATCACCGGATGGCAGAAGAAATAACCCTGACCCTCGCCACAACCTTGCTCCTGCAAAAAGTGGAGCTGCTCGCGTGTTTCCACACCTTCGGCAATAACGCGATGATGAAGGCTCTTGCCGATGTTAATCATCGCAGCGACTATGGTGGCCGCGCCAGCATCGGCTGAGAGGTCCTTGATGAACGTACGATCGACCTTCAGAGCGTCCAGCGGAAAGCGTCGTAGATAGCTAAAGCTCGAATAGCCGATCCCGAAATCGTCCACCGCCAGCTGTACCCCAATCGCTTTCAGTGCATGAAGTTTCTCTACCGCGGACTCGGCGTCCTGCATAAGCACCGTCTCGGTTAGCTCGAGTTCCAAGTTGTGAGGATCCACCCCAGTTGAGATCAGCACGGCGCGCACACATGAGAGAAAATCCTTGGCCATGAATTGCAGTGCCGATACGTTGACAGCTACTCGTACGGCCGGAAGGCCAGCGTCCATCCAGGCCCGGGCCTGACGGCACGCTTGGAGAAGCACCCACTGGCCGATCGGTATAATTAATCCGGACTCTTCGGCGATGGGGATAAATTGCGAGGGAGGGATCAATCCCCGATCGGGATGATGCCAGCGCAGCAACGCTTCCACACCAGTGATCTCCCCAGTCTTGAGATCGATCTTGGGCTGGTAATTCAATCTCAACTCATCCCGGCCCAGGGCGGAACGCAAGGCAGTTTCTAAGCGCTGCCGCTCCAAGACACGAGCCTGCATATCTGCTCTGAAAAATTGATAACTATTGCGGCCAAGCTTCTTCGCGTCATACATGGCGGTGTCAGCCTTTTGAATCAACGTCTCGGCGTCCCGACCATCGCTAGGGTAGGTACTGACCCCAATGCTCGCGTTGATGTCCAAATGCTTTTGATCTATGGAATACGGTGCGGCAAGTGCACTCAAAATTTTCTTTGCGCTGAAGACGGCGTCTTCGGCGCGTTCCACTTGAGAAAGCAGTACGGCGAATTCATCTCCACCGAGGCGGCTGACGGTGTCGGACCGTCGCACACAAGTGACCAGGCGGGTGGCAACAGCTTGGAGGAGTTTGTCTCCAACGGCGTGTCCAAACGCGTCGTTGATTTTCTTGAAATAATCCAGATCCACAAACATCACTGCCAACTGTTTGCTGTAGCGTGCCGCGAAGGAGATCGCCTGGTTGATGCGGTCGTTGAGCAGCACACGATTCGGTAAGTCCGTCAGAAAATCATGTTGCGCTCGGTGTGAAAGTTCGAGTGTCTTCGCCCTAGCGGCACTGACATCGTGAAAAACGATTACCGCCCCGCTGACGTTTCCGCGACGATCCCGAGTGGGAGCGGCCGAATCCTCAATAGCCACTTCAAGACCGTCACGGCGGATCAATAGATGATTAGCCAAGACAAGAGTGGAATTTTCAGGGTTGACCACAGCAGTCAAAAGATCCTGCACCGGCTGCCGCGTAATACCGTCCATAATTTGAAATACGTCAGCAAGCTTATGACCGATCGCTTCCTCACCGGTCCAACCTGTCAAGGTTTCCGCGGCTCGATTCAATTCTGTAACCTGCCCGAATGTGTCAGTGGTTAAGACCGCGTCGCCAGTACATGACAACGTTACTTCGGCGCGTTGTTGCTGACGGAACGCCGTATCCACAGCTGCTTTGCGCTCGATCATGCCACGCACAACGCGACGCAACCGAAATTCGTCAAGATGGTTTTTCGGAATGTAGTCTTGTGCGCCACGCTCCAAGGCTTGCCTTGCGGTACTTTCGGTTACCGTTCCGCTCAGGAGCAATATGGGAATATCGGGCGCAGCGGAGAAAAGCTGTTCAAATCCCGCGATACCGTGGTGATCGGGCATTTCCAAGTCCAAAATAACCGCCAATACTCCTCCTTTACTAATTCGTTCGACACCACCCGATAATGTGGTCACGCCCTCAATATCGAGGCCCTCCTCGGAAACACGCGTCAACGCTTTGACGACTAGCAGGGCATCGGCCGGATCACAGGCAATCAGCAAGACGCACTTTTTCACTGAAATCCTCACATACTGGTTGAAACAGTCTTGCGAATTAATTGGGCCGCAACCCACCCACGGCGGTAGCGGCCATGTAACGGAGCATTTGCTGTTTCAATTGCGCATCCACCTCGTCAGCAATAGTTACAACATCGGGTAATAGTTTGCTGTACTCCAACCGACTTGTGTTTTTGTGAAGGGTGGTAAACAGGCAAACCTGAAGAAGGCGTGACTCCTCGACTACCATAGCCACCGTATAACCCTGTTTATGGCGCAAATCACCATGATGACTTGCCGCGAGTGAGATGGGCGCTTTTGTGCCAACATCCAGGCGCAGACGGACGATGACCTCGCGGAGCAGCGCCGGCAAATGGCCGGTCCGATCATCGTAGCCTAGACTAATCGCCATGAGATCCTCCTGTTTTTCTACCAGCTGCATCCAGTCATGAATTAAAGCATCGTGTTCACGTTCGAGGATGTCCGCGACGCTCTCTGTCGTGTTAGGGCGTGTGCCGTTGTTTTTTGAGTGTGTAATCATAATCATCGATGTACTCAGTATTTCATTATTCCAAATTTGTAAATCTTTTTGATGATCGGCTTCGCACCCATCCGTCGATCTCAACCGCTACTTGATCAGAAACTTTCCGGTGGCAGATTCTCCGTGATGGCCGAACCTGCCGCGGATTATTAAGAGTTAAACGACCCTCACACGCCGAACTTTCCCCCAGCGCCTGGTCGAGAAGTAACTCTTATTGGGATACTACCGAGACGAGTGATTAAGGTCTGTTCGATATCAGACATCTAGTACTAGTGGAGTACTAGCACACTGTTAACCGATAAGGTTCATCTTTAGGTCCGCAGGGCGAGGTTGCATCCCAAATGTCCCTTAAAACCAGCCTGACCAATCCGGAAAGCGATTTGTTCCACCTCGTGGCAGTGTTTAAAGGACTTGAGTTCGGCCGAGCTTTTACATGATAAGCACGGAAAAAACTTGGCATCAGGTCCTCGTTACTTACTAGATGGACAACTGTGCACAATCGAACAGTTTCTGCGGCTCGACGAAATGCACATTTGTGTATGGTGCCGAAATGACGGAAATCCGGACACTGCTTCTAATCGACGAAGACTCCCATCATAAGGACGTCTTTATAGACGCAGTGCTGAACGCGATTGATGGTCCATATAGGGGCGAGTGGGTTACGACGCTTGCCGAAGGTATCGACAGATTGAAGAAGAGAGAGATATGGGCGGTCTTTATCAATTTATCGCTGCCCGACAGTCAGGGCCTTGCAACGTTAAACAAGGTGTTGCTCACTGCGCCCAGCGTACCAACACTGATCTTGGCTGGCACTAAGGACGTAGCAGTTGCACTGGAGGCGTTGCGGCATGGAGCCACAGATTACCTGCTGGAGGACCATCTCGACAGAGACTCATTTGTTCGTGCTATACGCAACATGGCAGAGCGGCAGACCGCAAGAGAAATGCTGTCCGCGGAAAAAGAACGCGCGCAAATGACGCTTGACTCCATTGGGGATGCGGTGCTGAGCATCGACCTGGAAGGCAGAATTACATACCTCAATGCTGTAGCCGAAAGGATCACTGGTTGGACGCGGGAAGAGGCCGTCGGCAAGGACGTCGACGATGTGTTTGTAATTATCGACGGTAGTGCACGAGCACCTTGCTTGAATCCCTTGAAAACGGCGCTCGAGCAAAACAAAACTGTCGGACTTACCCCACACTGCATTCTGATTCGACGTGACGGGGATGAATTTGCCATCGCAGATTCCGCCGCTCCAATCCATGATCAGCACGGGGCGACGACCGGAGCGGTAATCGTTTTTCATGACGTGTCGGTGGCCAGGGCTATCGAAGCAGAGATGTCCCATTTGGCGCAACACGATACTCTCACTAAATTGCCTAACCGAACCTTGCTGCAAGATCGACTTAGTCAAGCGATTACGACCGCCGGGCGGAACGGCACTCGAATCGCGGTTCTATTTGTGGATTTGGACGGCTTTAAGCACATCAATGATTCATTGGGCCACGCCATTGGTGACAGACTACTTCAGTCGGTCGCAAAGCGTTTGCTGGCTTCGGTACGCACCTCGGATACAGTGACCCGCGTCGGTGGAGATGAATTTGTAGTGTTGCTGTCGGAGGTTGCACATGCTGGCGATGCCGGAGTCAAAGCCGGAAAAATCTTGGCGGCGCTAAACGCACCTTTGGAGATCGACCAACACAACCTGCGTGTTACTGCAAGTATCGGCGTTACCACATACCCGGATGACGGTCAGGAAACGGCGATGCTGATCAAAAACGCGGACCTGGCCATGTACCAAGCCAAGGAAAACGGCCGTAATAATTATCAGTTCTTTGAGAAGGACATGAATGTCCGAGCTATAGAGCGTCAGTCGGTCGAAGAAAACTTGTGCTTCGCGCTGGACCGGGATGAACTCGTAATGCATTACCAGCCCAAGATAAACCTTAAGACTGGGGAAATTACAGGAGTGGAGGCGCTCATCCGCTGGCAACACCCTGAACGGGGACTGATTGGTCCTCTTCAATTCATCTCCGTTGCCGAAGATTGTGGCTTGATGCTGCCAATCGGCAACTGGGTATTACGCGAATCGTGCCGCCAAGCGAAAGCATGGCAAGATGCCGGCTTGCGGCCTATTGAAATGGCAGTTAACGTTTCTTCGGTAGAGTTCCGCAACGAGGATTTCCTAGAAGGTGTCCGGGCAATTTTAGAAGAGACCGGTTTGAGCCCTCATTATCTGGGACTCGAACTGACCGAAAGCGTACTCATGCAGCATGCCGAGTTCACTGTGCCAGTGCTAAAGAAACTGAAAGCGATGGGCGTACGCCTGGCTATCGATGATTTCGGGACCGGTTATTCCAGTTTAAGTTATCTGAGACAGTTTCCGATTGATACTCTGAAGGTAGATCAGTCCTTTGTGAACGGAATCAATGCTGACACAGATGACGCTACCATCATCAACGCGGTGATTAATATGGGCAGTAATCTCAATCACCGCGTAATCGCCGAGGGCGTCGAAACAGTGGAGCAAGTCGCATTCCTGCAAGCCCACGGTTGTGACGAAGGACAAGGCTATTACTTTAGCCGGCCGGTACCCGCCGCTCAATTCGCGAAGCTGCTGGAAGCGGGAACCACGATTGGACTACCGAACTGAGTGAAGTGCGGCGCAGAACATCCCGTCGCAATGAGTCGACATCGGTGATGCCATGGTTTCGAAGGGCGGTAATGTTCAGTGAATCAGAGACGTCGCACTCCGAGGATCACTTTTGTCGCCGCCGCCGAACTCTGTGACAAGAAATGGGGTAGACAGCTGACGGCACAGGTCAGGGAGCTCAGTGCCTATGGCTGCTACGTAGGTACTCTGAATACCCTGCCTGTCGCCAACACTGTGCTACTTAAAATCTTTGCCCACTCCGCTTGTTTTCAGGCCATGGCCAAGGTTATTTATACCCACCGAAATCGTGGCATGGGACTAGTCTTCCAAGAGTTATCATTGCAGAGCGGCAATCTATTGCGTCAATGGCTTCTGAAATCGTTTCAGGGCGTGTCGAACTCCTGAAAGCGTGGCTCTCAATACGTTGCCAGCTCCTTCTTCAAAATTCTCAATTCGTCACGCAGCGCTTCTTCAATCTGGGAAGACTTTCGCGATCCACTTGCCACCTTACTCACAAAAGACGGACTTACTTTCAATTTGCTCGCGATTCTGGCGTATACGCCAGCGAGAGCAGCTATGATCTTCCCTGGCGCACGCCCGGCCGACGCGGGATAGTCAGCGGTCGGCAATTTTTCCTGCCGGCCAATTGCTTTTATTGCTGATGCCGACACGCGAGGCAACGCCATCTCTTCCTTTATGCTGGCCAGCGCAGTTTTATGAAGTTCTTCTCGCATGCTGCTCGTTCCCCTCAGTTCATAGTGTCGTCTGGCTCCAACGAATACTGTTCCATTCAGCACATCGATATCAGAGATTGACCTGCTCGGTAGGGTACAGAAAGCCAGAGATCTTGAGCCGTGACCGTATAGATTAATTATTTCTAATGTGTCTCGTACTGCACGTTCTCCTGAATATTTGGCCGTTGCTCTGGGTGCCATTCAACGACAGCCGAGAAAAAGTATTGCTCACCTTGCGCCACGTCTGAGCGCTTTGTGCGCCAGCGTTTCTGGCGGACCGCTTCAACATTTCCTGATTCGAATGTCCGCTCCAATCCTGCAGTTCGGATGTGGGTACACCAGCGCGCAAAATGCAGTGTTGCCCAAGTCCGCCTGAATTTATGGAGCGTCCATTCATTGCAAACTGGATGTGCGGCGCAGGACTTCCCTCTCTTTGACTTACACTGCCCACAGTTCACACTAGCGCGTCTCGCGAAGTCTTCAGAGCGTGTGCGTGACGAGAAATAAACGTGTTTTGTGAACTTCGCGACTACTATTTTCCGCTTCGCCGTTGACGCCAAAAAGTCAGTGCATCGGCGGGTCAATAGACCACTCGTTACCGATGCGGTATGCCACGAGCCTTTTTTTGAGAATCCATTGACGGATCGTGAAGGCACTCTTACCGAAAATCCTGCCCAGCCGCGCGGTGCTGAGGGCTTGCCCTTCTAGGCTCTCCAAAATTTGTTCAATGCTTTCCACAAGGGATTAATACTGCGTCGCGGCAAAGTTCAGCTTTACTTCGCAGAAAAACCAGGTATGTTGAACCCGGTTACGAAAAATCACGTAACCGGAGCGAGAAAAACCCAATTCAACGCAATGATGAGCAACATTGAGCAACGTTGCGAATTGGGTCTAAGATTCAGAAAATACGGCGATTCTTTCGTTTTTGTTGGTTTTCTTTTTGGCAGCGGTTACGTTTCCCGTTCGCGCTACCATAAGTCTTTTCCCCCATAAAAACGTCAAGGTTACGGAAGTCGGTTACCGGCAAAGCAGTTGAAGTCATCGTTGAAGAAAAACGGGTGGCGCGGAAAACCGAAGCTCGCGCATCCGCCAAAACCGAATCCGGCCTGGGGAGGGAAGAACAAGAACCGGTCGCCGAATGGAAAATCCTCGGGCCGGCGAGGGAATCTGCGCCGTGCA
>Ga0182024_10008644_pt1 | contig 21349 bp, 18 predicted proteins | sample P32metaG_FD_120480 | JGI IMG/M metagenome (GOLD analysis project Ga0182024, IMG submission 120480) | Permafrost microbial communities from Stordalen Mire, Sweden - P3-2 metaG (Illumina Assembly) | ecosystem: Environmental > Terrestrial > Soil > Wetlands > Permafrost | place: Sweden: Stordalen...
GCCCGCGAGCGAATCGATGACCAGGCGCTTGGCGCCGATCTTCTGCACGGCGTCGAGAATCGACTGCATAGTTTCATCCACCGAGAGATCGAGGGGACGGAGATAAAGGATTGTGAGCTTTCCGTCTTTCTGAGGCGTTTCCAAATCCAGACCTAAACTGGTGGCCCGCTCCGCATACGCTTCCGGCCGTTCTTCAAAGACAGCCACAATTCCCGCTTCCCCATGGCGTATGCCTTCGGCAATGAACTGGGTTGCCAGGACAGATTTCCCGGTTCCCGAAGACCCGGCTATGAGGACGCTATCGCCTTCGCGCACGCCACCCCCGAGCATCTTGTCCAACTCCGGAATACCGAAGCAAAGGCGCCGATTACTAGGGGGATTTCTCTTGCGCGCAGTCAATCCAAACGTACGCGAGAAGGCTTGCACTCCGGCGTCGGTTATGCGGAATGTATGCAGCCCCGGCACGGAATCCTGACCGCGCAGTTTTATCACCTGTAACTTCCGGACAATAGAATTTCGCTCCGCCGTTTGGCGCAACCACAACAGCCCATCGGCGACAGTAAAGATGGGATTGTCGCGTAACTCGTCCTCTGCATATTCACCGATCAGGAAAGTTGTCGCCTGCCAACTAGCCAGAAAGAGGGCCAACCGCTGAATGAACGATTGCAGGTCCATTTCACTATTTGGCTTGCGCACCATTGTGCGAAAAGAGTCCACAACGACGACGGCGGGGTTAGCCTTTTCAACTTCTTTGGTGATTTCCTCCAGGACCGCGCCCAGGTCCTTCTCCAGAACAACCTGGCTCAGGTTGATAAAGCGGATGGAGTCCGGCAGTTTGGCGGGATCGAAGAATGTGTACTGCTGCTGGTATCGCAGCATTTTTATGGCGGATTCGCCGAGCACAGTGAAGTAGAGAGCAGGACGTTTCGAGTTCGCGTTGGCAAACACGAACTGGTGAGCCAGCGTCGTTTTGCCACTTCCGGGGGCGCCCGCGATGATGTTGAACGAGAATTCGGGGAGGCCGCCCCCGACGATTTCGTCGAGGCCTGGAACTCCGGTGGGTAGTTTGTTGATCTTCACTTTGTCTTCAGTGCTCACGCGTTTCTCCCGTGTTTCGAATTGCGATCGTCGAAGGCTCCGCCGTGCCACGTAGCGCGCAACAGCCTCAACGTTAAGGTTTCGCCAAGGAGGAGATGAAGCAGGCCGAGTAAGCTGGCGATGAGGATGATTCCCCCTTCGCCAGCCGGAAACTCGCCAGCCCGAATCTTGTCGATGTCGAATTGATGTTCAATCTCGCCCAGCCCTTGTAAAGATCCGTCGGTGGCAACCTGCGCCGCGTTCAGGCTGGGAGCTTCTGTTTTGGCCAACGCCAAAGCGCGAGAAGCCAGCGACTGAAAACCGGCAACTCCGGCAAACTCACCAAGACCCTGACGCAGCTTCTCATAGACGCGAAGGGTTGAGGACTCCGCAGGCTCGGAGATCTTGCCCGCAAAAGCTTCGTAATCCAGCAGACGCTGGGCCAAATCTCGCATTTCTGGAAGAGTCGTCATGTTCAACCCTGCATCACAGACTTCAATTGCCGCTACGCTCTTCGCAAGAAGATCAGTGCAGGGATTCTGTCTTCTAGCATGTTCCCGGCGGTTGGGCGTTCGACATCCAGAGCCGCTCTGGATCGAGCACCTGCGGATCTCAATTCATGTAGCGATGATTCGTTTCCGGGTTAGGTCCGTCTTCCTGCGAGCCGCCGGCCTTGCTTCGGACCAGCGTAAAAATGTCTAAAACAGTGGCTATATTGCGTATGTTTCTCGCAACACTCACGAGCCCATCTTGCATGCCGGGATGTCTGTCCGCCAGGGTTTCAATACGTTCACTCACACTCCTCAGCCGGTCAATCTCCAGCAAAAGGTCCTCGAAAGCCGCAGCCATTGCCGGCGCATCGGCGGCCGAGTTTGTCGTCTCCGCTTTGGGCGTGCCCGATACTGTCTCGCTGTCAGCCTGAAGGCGTAAATCCTCAATCAGACGGAGCGTTGTTGCCTCGCCAAGGAAGGTAAGAAACTGCCCGAGCAGTTGCGCAATCAGAATGATTCCCGCCTCGCCGTCCTCATCCGCGTTCATCTCGGATTCGGCTTCGCCGAGACCGCGCAAGCCTCCATTCGGCGTTACCTGCACGGTGCTGAGCCGGGGAGATTCCGACTTAGCGAGAGCCAGGGCACGAGAAGCGAGCGCCTGAAAGCCATCGGTGCCCACAGGTGCGCCGAGTTGCCTGCGCAGTCTCTCATACACCCGCACGGTCGCAGGTTCGGTGTGGAGGGGGGTCGTAGCTGCATCGGCTTCGGAAGCAACGAGGCTGCGAGCCAGTTCACGCGTCTTATTTGGAGGAAGCATCGGTTCCGTTCTCTCCTTACTCCTGACGCTTTAGCATTGAGCGTAAAGCATTTGTCGCTACGGCACTTTCGGTGCGATTCCTTCTGTGGTGAGATTCCCAACGGGATTCATCATACTCAAAGGGACGTTGTGCGATTCAAGGATACTTGAAGGATCTCTGGAAAGATGAGCAAACTTGCACGGATTGGCCGGCGCCGGAGGAATCCCATGGTGAAGTTTGATTGAAGTGTGGGCCGGGAAGGGTGCAGCGGGCGCTTGGTCGAAGGCAGAAGATCCGGCAACCCGGGGTCCTCCCGGGGCAGCAGGTGATTCTTTACTTATCACCCATCCGCTCTGTAAACTGACGCCAATTGGGCGTGTGCCCCTCCAGCGGTCACCCCACGAAGGCCGCTACCGGAAGAAGGCCCTTTAATGGCTGTACTCGAAAAGCCCCGATTCGATGCCGCCGCATTCCTTGCGAGCGCCGGACTTGGGAGAAGAGTCATCCAATTTTCAGCGAAGGAAGCCTTTTTTTCGCAGGGAGATCCTGCGGACTCCGTTTTTTATCTTCAGGAAGGCCGCGCAAAGGTCACAGTTGTTTCTGCCAGCGGGAAGGAAGCTACGATCGCGCTGGTCTCCTCAGGCGACTTTGTGGGCGAAGAGGCGCTCGCGGCGATGCCTGGGTTGCGTTTGGCCACGGCTACCGCCATTACCGCCTGCATCGCGCTCAAAATAGGGCGGGACGAGATGGTCCGCGTGATGCACGAGGAAAATAGCTTTTCCGAGTTCTTCTTGAAGTTTCTGTTGGAACATAGCATGCGCGTTCAGGCGGATCTGGTCGATCAACTCTTCAACTCCAGTGAGAAGCGCCTTGCGCGGATACTTCTGTTAATGGCGGAATTTGGCAAGCCGGGCGAACTGGAACAATACATTCCCAAAATCTCGCAGGAGACCCTGGCGGAGATGATCGGCACCACCCGCTCCCGCGTGAGCTTCTTCATGAATCGATTCCGTAAGCTTGGGTTTATTGAATACAATGGGCGAATCAAGGTTCACAAGTCGCTTTTGAATGCGGTCCTGCTTGATCGATCAAACGAGATTCATCCCGAGAGGTCCCCTTCTTCGGACACTATGCGGACTCGATCGAAGCCTGCCAGGCGCGCCTAGCGCGGGCGGAATTGAGCAAATTGCAGGTGAAGGCCGCGGGCCCGCGGAGAATAGAGATTCACGCTCTAGCAGAGATGGCGGCAGGCTTGTCCAGGGCCTGTGAAGCCGTGCCGCCAAGAGCCTGGCGAACGGACTCCGTCAGCCGCGGCTTATCCATCTCTCTTCTTACGTAGGAGACAATGTCTCTTTCCATCTCGATCCGGCTTTTCTTTTTCATGAAGCGACCTTTCTTTCAACGATGAACGGTGAAAACCGGAATCGAGATCGGAGACGATACTCCTTTGGGCACAGCGCGAGCGGGATCAAACCGCAGTTGTTGATTCGGCGGCCACGTTAGCCGCGCCACCGCGAATATCCCCAGCCACCACCGCCGATAAGAAATAGCACCAGTAGAACGATCAAGACTGTTTCCATGTTTAAACCTCCGTCGCTAGAGGAAGCGGACTCGCCCTTGAAACGACTGTCCCACTTCTTCTCTAACCATGATCCTAAGAGTGACCCGGACGGTTGTCTGAGCACATTGGACCGCACAGAGCGTCAAGTACTGCGCGCCGATCGTTGCGTCTTGGGCAATCACATACTTGGCGGACTATTAACGTCTTCGTCTGCGATCACTTTGCCGCATCCCTTGTGTGTGATTTAGATCAGACAGAACCAACCCGACGCCGGTACAGTTCTCTACAATGCACGCCCTCAGGCAGACGATACGCCAGAGAGAGGGCCTTGCTACCAACCTGTGGCTGCCCCCGGCGTGCATTAGCTGGAGCTGGGCCTTGGAATCGGTGTTTCGCAGCTCAAATATTCATTCCTTAAAGGCACAGGTGGAGTTGCGCCAGCTGTGTTGTGCATCCCTGCATACTCAGTTCAAGACCGAGTCTTTGACTAAAGAGCAGAGGTCGGAGATCACTGGCCGCTGGGTCGAGTCGTTTAGAGAAAGCCAAGCATTGCTGCAAATGGTGGACCTACTGGAGAGGGAAGAGCATGACAACCCCGGCTACACGATCCCCAACGAATAGGCGTACCTTATAAGAATTCCGGCAGTCTCCTGCTTGCGACTTGCCCCGTCGTTGAGCACTTGGCCACTCTCGGGGCAGACGAGGAACGTGAATCCCTTGTACCCTGGCCTGTTAGCAGCGAGCGACCTTCCAGTAGTCTTTGATCGGCAAGATCCGGGAGCTTCCGAGGTCCTAAAATCCGGACCTTGGGAGTCAGACGGCCGGCGTCGATCAATTTTTTGTCGCTCCCGGCCTGACGGTTTGCATCATACAGGTGAGGGGAACACTATGCCTCAGAGTTCGCACGATCAAGCCGCAGAGCTTCACAATCTGGCATCCCACACCCACGCCGTCGCAGCGGCCGCACACGGCAAAGCAGATCATCTAACCGATCACGAACTCAGCAAGCAGGCTGACGAGCTCTCTCGGAATGCCCTGAAGCACGCCGAGCAGCTTGATACACCAGCGGCTGAGTCTGCCACAGTGGAAACAGGGAAAGACGAGAAGTAGAAGCTGCGGGTATTGTCCGCTCAGGACTTCCCTTTAGCCGACTCAGCCACCGTCTTCTTCTGACTGGCTACAACTTCCACATTGAGAGCTCTTCGCCGGGCCCCCCTTTTGGGGCCTCGGATCGGATGGTGCTCAATTGCAACGCACGAAATCACGCGGTCAGAGCCTGTGTAAAGGATTCTCTACACTGGGAGAATCCAGGCTGGAAGAATCAATATGACAAAGCTTACCTACGCGAAACGGGAGAACCTTTCCAAGGGCGAATTCGTGTTTCCCAAAACCCGCCGCTATCCGATCGAAGACGTCGCCCACGCCCGCGATGCCCTGGCCCGGTCAAGTGGAAAGCCCGAGCACGCCGCAGTGATGACGGCAGTACGGCGAAAGTATCCGGAGATCGACATCGAGAAGTAGAAGGACCGGGGAACATGGGCCAGAATTGCCGTGGTTGGAGTGGGTTCAGGCCGTGGATGAATCCCAGGAAAGAGTTGGGAATTCCGGGGACTTGATCTAGGCGAAGACGGGGCCATCTTCCTCCCGGATGGAGATTTGGCAAGGCACAATTGATAGAAAGTTCCCACTAAAGCTTGCTACGACCTCTTTCGAAAAACAGAAAAAGAATCACGATTAGCAGAATAAGGCTGACGCCCCCCCGCCGAACTCTACAGGGTCACTCTACTGGTCGCTCCAGTTCTTGCGATGGCGATTTACCAACAACTGAGGCTGAGACGTCATCCCAAATAATTCAGAGCGCCTTAAGGAAGCTGTCGGTGATTTGCGACCTGCAACGCGACAACTACACGCACGTTCTCGGCTCACGAATGGCGGGGCGAGCGACGCACGCTGGAGGTCTGGCGGTAGGCCCATACGCCGTAGATGGTTCCTACCAGGATCACAATGCAGTAAGGGATATGGATGATTGTTGCCAGCAAGGTGAGCCCAACGAGAGGCAACCACGGTGCACTCGCTCGCCACGCTGTTAAGCGTGACCTTGTTTCGAGCAATTCCAGAAAAAACAGGAACACGACGAATGTCGTGACCTCGATGCACGTCGCTCCCATATGGATTTGCCATCCCGGGAACTTGCCTATCTGACGCTCACACAACTCCAAAAGGTCCGGGAGGAAGATCTCAACGGCGATGAAGGCACAGACACCCCCAAACAATGCGACCAGCAGTGTTATCGGGGTGTGGTGATACTCGTGGCTCGGCCGCTTCCTCCGTCTCGCCATCCGATTCTCCTGCAACGTGATTCAATCCTCAACTCCTAATCGTCAGAACCGGGCAAGGAGCATCTACGATGATCCGAAAGGCCCCTGATGTTCTCATTTCCATGCTGATATGCGATGTCTTCCGGATACCCAGCACCAGGAGTTCAATCGATCGCTCTCTGATGTGCTCAATGATCTTGTCGTGCGCTCCGCCGACAGCCACATAAGTTCTCGGATCGCAGAATTCCCTGGCAGACTGCGGCACAAGGGCGTCAAGAGCGTTGGAGAACCGGGCCTGAAGCTTGGATAATCGATCCGGATGTTCAATGGCATCGTCCTGAATCACGTTGAGCACATCGATCTTCGCCGCGAAAATCTCCGCGAATGTGACCGCATAGGTCGCGGCATTGGCGGCGGCCTTAGTAAAGTCGGTCGCAAAAAGAATCCTTTCGAATGGGAATGTTCTAGAAGACACGGGCCGAACCTGAGGTCCAACGGTAAGTGCTGGCCAGCGGGTGGACCGTAGGATCTTCTCCGCGACCGAGCCAATGATTCCCCGGTCGAGACGACCCCTGCCATGCGTTCCCAGAACGATCATGGACGGCCCAAGCCTGTCCGCCAGAGCGGGAATCACATCCTCCGTAGCGCCTTCCAAAAGTGTGGGAACGATATCGATCGAATGCGGTCCCAGGTGATCAGCCTCTTTCCATAGAAGGTGCGTTAAGCTCTCTCTCTGCCGACTTAGTCGTCTATCACCGACTTCAACCTCTAACGCGGCTTGTTCCAGCGTGAAGGCGTGAGTCACCAGCAGCTTTGCTGAGAAATAGGCAGCAATGCGTGCGGCGTAAAGGCCAGCACTTTGGGAGCAAGGAGAGAAATCAGTTGCAAAGATAACCGACTTCAAGTTCAATTCGGGCCTGTCGTCAATTACTGGCATGGTCGCTATCTCCTTGAAAAAGGCGCAACATCAGAATGATCAACACGGTTTCACTCGCTGCCGCATAGAAACAGCCCTGCGGAGTGAGAATCCAATCGCGCCGACGACGGCATGGCAAATCTCACGAGGCTACTGTCCGGTCTGGAACCGCACTACCGCCAGCGCGGTTTGATATGCGTAGCGGGCATTGGCATAGGCGATCTCCGCCTGCGTCTGTGCAAGTTGCGCCTGAGTCAGCTCCACGATCCCGCTTAAGCCGATCTTGTACCGCGCTTCTGATAGATCCAGAGCCATATTCGATTCCTTCAGCATTTCCTGAGTGACACCAATGCGCTGGAACGCGTTCTGCGCATTCAGGACCGCAGTGCGCAAATCGCGCGCAATCACATCGCGCAAGTTCCTCACTTGCTCCCCGGCAGCATTGGCGCGCAGTTTTGCTTCCTGTGCGCGGGCGTTGTACAGAAATCCATTGAAAATCGGAATGCTAATGTTTGCGCCGACGGCTCCGTACCACGAGGATTGAATCTGATCCGCGCGTACCGGAGTGGCGCCCGCAGCAGCCAGCGCCGAAATGGTCGGCATCCACTGATCGTGTTCGGCGGTGCTGAGCTGGCTTGCAGCGGTGAAGTTATCGTTGAGCGCTGCTAAATCGGGACGAGCGGTAAATGCAGACTTCAGCAATGCCTCGGCGTCCTCAGGTGCCGGGTCGGGACTGGCCGTAGTTTCATCCACGAGCGTATATTGCTCGTCTTGTTCTGAGCCCAACACGGTGTTTAGGCTCGCCATGGCGTCTGCGGCGTCATTCTGGGCGTCAAGCAAAAGCAGTTTGGCCTGCGAGACCTGCACATCCGCGAAGCTCAGATCAAGATCCGACCGTAGCTTTTGCTTGGCGAGAGCGCCGACCTGGTCCACAGTTGCCTGGCGCTGGTTTACGGTTTCCTCTGCCACCTTCAGTACCGCCTGGCTTGTCAACGCTTGATAAAACGCCTGATCCACGGTAAGCGTTATGTCGAGCTCCGTGGCCCGCTCGTTTTCAAGTTGTGCCTTCGCATTCGATTGCGCGCTGAGCACAAGGTTGTGCGTGCGTCCGAAGTCGGTGATCAGTTGGCTCACCGTCAAGCCGCCTGCCGCGCGGTCGTAAACGGATGGATTATTCAGCAGGCCCGCGGTGATGCGGCTGTTTTCGTGCGCGCCCACGGCGGTCAGGTCGCCCTGTACCGTGGGCAGTTCGGCAGAACGCACTTCACGCGTTACCTGCGCCTGCGCCAGCGCTACGAGCCGCGCCACGCTGATGTTTGGGTTGTGCTCGATCGCTATGCGCTCTGCATCCGCAAGCGTCAGTCTCGGTCCCACGGACGCAACAGGTTCAGTGGGTGCTTGAGCGGCCGGAAGTTGCAGCAAAGGCATTGGCGCAACCGGCGCCTGCTGCGAATGCACTGCACAGGGCAACAAGACCACTGTCCAAAACGCGCGCGCCGCAGAACTCAATATCCTCTGTGCGAATTCAGTCATGCCTGTTCCTCCGCAACTGCGGTCTTTGCTTCGTCCCGCCCATGGATCACCAGGTACACCGCTGGAACAAGGAACATGGTGACGACGACGGAGAGCGCCAATCCGCCAATAATGGCCCGCGCCAATGGCGCATACTGTTCGCTGCCTGCCTCCAATCCCAGCGCCATCGGAATCATGCCGAGCAGCGTCGCCAGCGAGGTCATCAGAATGGGGCGCAGACGAACCTTGCACGACTCCACTACCGCGGCCTTCAACCCCATGCCCTGCTTGTGAAGAATCCCAGCGAACTCAACGATCAGAATGCTGTTCGACACCACGATTCCGGCCATCATGATCACTCCCATCAGCGACATAATGTTCAGTGAACTGCCGGTCACCAGAAGGATGAGCGCCACGCCAGCCAGCCCCGGTGGAATCGCCATCAGGATGATGAAAGGATCGATGAACGAAGCGAACTGGGCCATCAGAATCAGGTAGACGAGCAGGACGGCAATGATGAGACCAATGCCGAAGTCGTGGAATGCCTGGTTCATGCTCACCACTGCACCCCTCACATCGATCACCGTGTTCTTGTCGTGCTTTGTATCAGCCAGCAGGCGGTCAATTTGCGCACCCACACCCTGCAGCGCCTCGCCTTTGGTTGCCACATAAATGTCGATCACGCGGCGAATCTGGTTGTGGTCCACCTCGGTGGGCGTGTTGATCTGTTGAATATCGGCCACCGCGCCCAGGGGCACGTAGCCCGCCGAGTTGTCGCTGCCCGGCGTCTGCGATGAGGCTGGGTCCGCCGGGCCGCCCACTTGCATTGGGCTGTAGCCGGCAGGGCGAACGCCGCGCAGTGGAATGTTCTTCATATCCTCCATCGACATGTTCTCGATCCAGCTGTTCGCGTATTGCACCGTGACCATGTAGTTGTTGCCGCTCTTCGGATCGATCCAATAACTGGGGGCCACCATGCCGTCTGAAGTGAGCGCTGTAATCACGTCATCCACCACGTCTCTCGCAGAAAGCCCTATCAGGCTGGCTCTCTCGCGGTCGATGTTCAGCGCCAGTCCGGGGTAGTCGATGCTTTGCGGGATATACACGTTGCTCACGTTGGGCATCGCCTTGATCTTCGCTGCCAGTTGCGTGGCCAGAGCAAAAGAATTATCCATGTTCTGCGACTTGATCTGAATGTCGATGGGAGCCGGCAGTCCCTGATTGATGACCGAATCAACCAACCCGCCCGCCTGGTAATAGGCAGAGAGCTCCGGCATCTCGCGAGAAAGCTTCTCCTGCACGCGGTGCATGTACTCATAGCTGCCGACGCTATGGCCCTCTTTGAGGCTGGTCTGCACGAAGGCGGTGTCCATCGAGGCATTGGTGGTGTAAATGGCCGAAAGATCGGGATAGACACCGATGTTGGAGACGATCATTCCCAGGTCTTTGGGGGGAACCACACTGCGGATGATGTCTTCCACTTTTGCGATGTAGTCGTTACTCACCTCAAGACGCGTGCCGCTCGGCATGCGCACGTCGATGATGAATTGGCCTGGATCAGTGCGCGGAAAGTACGCGCGGCCGATGAAGGGAACCGTAACCAACAGCAGGAGCACCACGCCGCCGCCGATCGCCGCGGCGGTAAAGCCAGGCCGCTCCATCGCACGCATCGCAAGACCTTCGTACCAGTTCAGCATGGCCTGGAACTTTTCGTTGAACTTGGTCTCGAAGCGCGTAAAGAAGTTTTGCTTGGATTGTTTGCCTTCTACGTCGCCGTGCAGGCGGATAAATTTGGCGCAGAAGAGCGGCACCACGGTCATGGCGAAGAAGTACGATGCAAAGATCGAGAGCACCACGCCCAGCGCCATCGGCGTGCAAATGTACTTGCTCACACCAGTGAAAAACGTTACCGGGAAAAATACGATGGACGTAGTGAAAGTCGCGGCCAACACCGCCATCGAGACTTCTGCTCCGCCCGTCTCCGCCGCCGCCTCAGGCGATTTACCCATCTCCATGTGCCGGAAGATGTTTTCGAGCACGATGACGCCGTTATCAATGAGTCTGGAAAAGACCAATGCCAGGCCGCCCAGGATCATTGTGTTGATGGAGCCGCCGGTGTAGCCGACGATCAGAAGGCAGACCACCATCGAGAGCGGAACGGAAAGAACTACGGCGATCATGGCGCGCGGGCTGCCCAGAAAAACAAGAATCATTACGCCGGTCAGCACCAGACCGATGAGCGCTTCTTTCGAAACATTCTCGATCGCCAGCTTGACGAAGACCGACTGGTCGAATACTACTGCTGTCTTCAAGGATTCTGGAATGTCGACCAGATGCTTAATGGCGGCCTTCATCCCGTTGACGATGGTGATGGTGTTGCTGTCGCCGCCCTGCTTGAAGACCGGTACGTAAACCGACCGCTGTCCGTCGATGCGCACGATGTTGTATTGAAGTGCACCCGAGTCGATCGCTTTGCCAATGTCACCGACAAGTACCGATGAGTTGCCTACCGACTTCAGCGGCATCTGGTTCATCGAATTCGCATCGGGAAACTGGCTGTTGGCGTAGATGTTGTAGTCCTTTGAGCCGATGCGCACATCACCCGCCGGTAAAATCAAGTTCGAGCCATTCACCGATGTCACCACATCGTTCAGGCTCAGGTTGCGCGCCTCCATCTTCAGCGGATCGACGTAAATCTGAATCTGACGGTATGTTCCTCCGTAAGGCTGCGGCACCGACGCGCCCTGCACATTTGAAATCTGATTGCGCACCTGGAACTGCGCCAGATCCTTCAGACTTGTTTCGTTCAGCCCCTGACCCTTCAGCGTTACCAGGCACACAGGCTGCGTGGAGGCATCCATCCCCAGCACCACAGGCGGCAGCGTTCCCGGCGGCAATCTTCGCAGATCGGCCATCGCCAAATTGGCGATGTTGCTCAGCGCCGCATTCGGATCAGTGCCCGGCTTGAAGTAGATCTTGATCAGGCTCACGCCGGTCAGCGAACGTGACTCGCTGTGATCGATGTTGGCGCCCAGAGTGAAAAATCTCTCAAACGTATTCGTTATGTCAGCTTCAATCTGCTCCGGCGGCATCCCGTTGTAGAACGTCGCCACCACCACCACCGGCATGTCGATCTTGGGAAACAGGTCCACTGGCATCTGAGCGATGTTGACCGTTCCCACAAGAGACACCAGCAGGCACAACATGATAATGAAGTAGGGGAATCTGAGAGCGAACTTCGGCATTAGTGAGCGCCTCCATCGCTCGTTTCGGCCTTCATGTCGATCATGCCGCCCGTCTGCTGAGCGGTTTCCGATGCGGGCTCGGGGGTAAGCAGCACGTTGACCTCCTCGTTTTCCTGATACTTATCCTGGCCACCTATCACCACTCGGTCGCCTGGGTTGAGCCCGCTGGTAATCTCGGCCAGCTTCGATCCCTGCAGGCCCACCGCAACGTTGCGAATATGAATGCGATTGGCGTCGTCGAGCACGTAGACCGTCTCTTGCTGCCCGTTCAGCACCAGCGCCTCTACCGGAATCGTCACGACTCCGTTCACATGCCCCAATTGCAATAGCGTGTTGGCATACATTCCCGGCGCAATGGACAGATCCTTGTTCTCCACATCCACTTCGGTCTCCATGGTCCGGGTCTCGAAGTTCACGTCGCGCGTAAAGCGCACGATCTTTCCCGTAAAGGATCGGCCAATCGCATCTACGCGAACCTGCAGTTGGTCGCCGGCGTGAACGTATTTCACATCGTCCTCGGGAACCGGAATGCGCAACCGGAGAAGATTGCTCTGCGACAGCCTCACGATGGGAAGCGTTTGGTCGTTGGAGTTGGTGCCGCCCTGGATCAGTGCGCCGGTATCTGCATAGCGCCAGATCACAACGCCGTCCAGAGGTGCCGTCACGTTGGTGTAGCCTTCCAGCGCCTGGATGCGCTGATTGTCTGACTGCGCTGCGTTTGCGTGTTCCTGCGCTGCGGCCATCGCCGACTTGGCTGCATCTACCTGCGCCTCCGACGAAAGATCCTTGGCCTGTGCATCGTCCAGTTCCTGTTGCGCAATCAACCCCGGCCTTCCCTCGGCCGCCTGCTTCAGCCGATCTGACGCAGCGTGCAAAGCCGAGTGCTCCGCCTCAGCGCGATTGATCTCGTGCTGCGCCTGCGTGATCTGTTCTTTACTTTGCTGAAGTTGAAACACTGTCTGCTGCAACTCCGCCCTCAACTCAGGCACTTCAAGGACAGCCAGCGTTTGACCCTGATGAACGACATCGCCAATATCCACATTGATGTGCGACATATAGCCGCTAACCTTTGGGTGCACGTCCACTACTTGGTACGGCTGGAACTGACCGGCCAGCGTCAGCACATGGGAAATGTCGCCTCGCTGCGCTGTGGCGACCTTTGCAGATGGAACAGCTTCGGCGTTTCTATCCACCTTGTGACAGGCAACTAAACTGATCGCCATCGGAAACGCCAATCCTATGGCGAGAATCAAGGAGGTCTGCGTTCGCATATTTCGATTGCACCTCGTAAATGAAATCCTGGGACTATCGGAGGCAAAAGGACACGACGCGTTTGTCGGTGAAGGACCCGACACGCGACACAAGGCCAATTGGCACGAGCCAAATGCGTCAAATCTTATGTGGAGAGGAAAAACTAGGCGAGGATCGGCGGGGGGCGTACGAAGAAGATATTGAATAAACCGCGATGAAGACGCCAGACACTACTCATGCGCCGATTTCGTAGGCGCGATGTCTGTAGATTCAATATGTTCAGGGCCAGAAACAGAAAGAAGAGGACAGCAGTCGGAACGATGTAGCTAACCCTGGTGGAGGTTTTCGTTCGGACTACCACAGGGCTTTCCGCGATTCCCGACCGCTCATTCTTGGATAGGAGCTTGGCCTGTGGAATCTTATGAGATGCTGCCTGAGGCGGATCGTAAAGGGAAAGCTTATATTGCAAACCCCACGTGAAAACGCAGATGCACAATCCCAGGGACGCGAGGATCCCCAGGAGATTGAATGACCGAGATGTGCTCCAACGTTGCATTTTCACCGCAATCTAGACGGAAGTATACTCCCTGTCGCGGACGCAACCTGTGACCGGGACTGTCCAGAAGGGAACATTCAATCTGTTTGACGGTGCAATCGCGTAAATCGGTTGCTTCGCCCCGACAGCCGCTATTGCGTGACGTGGCCGAACCGGTCAAGACGGCTGCCTTGGAAGAAACGGCGATGCACCATGCTTAGGCAGAGCAGATAGACGCCTACAGCAAAAGTGATGAGAAGCGCGACTTGTACAACCCCAAAACCATGGTGATAACTGTCTTTCGGGAGGGTAAATTGGTAGGCACGATTGGATTCGAACCAACGACCTCTTCCGTGTCAAGGAAGCGCTCTAACCAACTGAGCTACGCGCCTATTGCACAGCAGAAAACAGTTTAGCAGCATCGCTACAGCACGAAAAGGCATGTGCCCAATTAGCCCCTAGGCTGACGAGGGGCGTAGATTGCGTCCATGGCCAACGTCATTCTCAGACTTCCCGCTGTAAAAGTGCAAACCGGCCTTTCTCGTTCTTCAATTTACCTTTGAATCGCCCAAGGAGAATTTCCTGCGCCCGTATCTCTTGGCGCTCGCGCTGTAGGCTGGGTTGAATCCGAGGTTGATGAGTGGGTTGCTCACCGGATTGCGGGGAGCCGTAACAAGCAGTCAAGAAAAAAGGGCACGTAGGGCAAGCCAGATTTGCTCTAGCGAAGTTGTGCGCCAAGGCGCTGCGCAGAACCCTCGACAGAGCGGGTTTTGAAGGAGCGGGATTGCGGGGTGCCCGAGGCTTTTCAACCGATTCACCTAACTAAAACCTAAAAAAACGATTAGAGCCACCCGGAGGCGGCTCATTCTAATCAGCTTATTTTTCATTGGTGCCGAAGAAGGGACTCGAACCCCCACACCCTTGCGAGTACGTGGACCTGAACCACGCGCGTCTGCCAATTCCGCCACTCCGGCACTTGATGATGCTCAGGCGGGGTTCCGCCGAGCGGGCAGCAATCCTGAGTCTCGCAAATGCGCTCCACAGTGTCAACTTTCGTAAGTGCCCAAGCGCGCCCTCACCCCGGCGTCTTCACGCCCTTCTTCAGCATCGCGATTGCCTTTTCAATTCGCCTCTGCCGCGTCTCTTCCTTCTTTGCATCCTCAATCCACCGCACGTATTCTTTGCGATGTGTGAAGCTGAGCTTCTCAAACCCCGCCAGCAAACCTTCCTTCTTCAGCAGCGCCTTGAACGCGGCCGGAATCGCAATCACGCGCTCCGCCTCGTCCTTCCACACCACCACCTCGATCTCGTCGCCCGGCCCTTTGCCGATCTTTTCGCGAATTGCCTTAAGCATCGGTAACATGTGCTGCGGCGCGCCATATTTCACCAGCGATCCGGCATACGAGACTCCGTTGAACGTGGCCTTCACAGGCACGTGCCCCTTGGTCCCAAACTCCGCCTGCACATCAAAAGGAAACAAGATATACGCCCCGCCCGTGCCCACGCTCGCCTCTTCAATCTTCGCTTTGAATTTGTATTTCTTCATGGAAGTACGCGCCTCCAGAAAACAGTCTGCACATTCCCATTCCCGCAACTTCGCCCCGCCAGCTCGTCTCGCCACTCTCCAGCTTCCAGTCCCCTCACCAAACAAACATCCCATCCTGCGCGCTCTCATTCGTTCAGCGCGCGGATGGGACGGAAATGATGGGATGTTTTCGTCAGATTGGATGTTTCGATCTTGTTCTGTTTGCTTGATCGGTTAAATGCTCGATTCGTCTACACCAGCTTCGCGTCCAGCACGATCTCCGTGTTGTTCGCGAACAGCTTCGAAATCGGGCAGCCCGCCTTCGCATCCGCGGCAGCCTTGTCGAAAACTTCTTTAGTCGCGCCCGGAACGCTCGCCGTCGTGTTCAGCACAATTCTCGTCACCGCAAATCCGCCGTCAACCTTGGCCAGCGTCACCGCCGCCTCAGTCTCAATCTTGGTCGGCGTCAATCCCGCGCCGCCCAGTTGAGCGCCCAGCGCCATTGAGAAGCAGCTCGCGTGCGCCGCCGCAATCAACTCTTCGGGCGTAGTGCCGGTTGTCGCGCCCTCAAACCGCGTCGCGAAAGAGTAGTTGGCGTCCTTCAGCACGCCCGTCGCCGTTGAAATCGTGCCCTTCCCTTCCTTCAGTGATCCTGTCCAAACCGCGCTTGCTTTGCTTGCCATGGTCCCTCCTTGGGGAGCCCCGTCAGGGGCGTCTTGTCGTCAGGTTGTGTGTGGGTTTTCCGGCGCTTCACTACGGGCGATTCACTTCTGGCGAATCCGCTTCCGGTCATTCAATTACAGAATGTCCGTTGCGCCGCTTTCCTGCACTTCGCTTGCTCTCTGTTCTCTTGTCTCTGTTCTCTCGTTGTTGATCTCTCGTGCGCCTGCTTGAATTTCCAGTCGCAAGCGCCACTCTTCCATGCTAATCTGTCGGGCATGTTGCCGCAGCTTCCCCGCGCCCTCAATCCCGGCTTTCAACTCGATTCCGCCGCGGAAATCTCACAAAGTGGTGCGCTCTGCCTCGCTGGCCCCGATTCGCACGGCGATGTTCCGCAATTCGAATCGCCCGCCCAGTCTCCGCATGTTGAGGCTCCTCCCATCGACCACCATTGCCAAATCTGCCCCACCTGCAGCCATCGCCTCACCGGCCACCACTGCAAACTCGTCTGCATTCATTGCGGCTATTACATGAGCTGCGCCGACTACTACTAACCGCTGCCGTATCGGATCCGCATTTCACAACATCGACGAGGCCGCATCAGCCTCTTAGCCCCCATGCCCCTATTGGCTACTGGCTAATGGCTATTCCCTGCTCTTCTCGCCGCCTCAAACTCATCGCCCGGCTGCCACTCAATCGGCTTCTGCTGCTCGCTCGCCAGCCAACCCAGCACAAATCCGAACCGCGCCAGCTTCGCGTTGCCGCGGAAATCCCAGTCCGCTTTGTATTCATCGGACGGCTGGTGATAATGATGCTGCTCGTAGTCCGCCACCTGCGCCTCGCCCCACGCCAGGTCGTGACCCTCGAATAAATCGCCCTGGTCGACCGAGAATGCCGGAATCCCCACGCGCGCCAGAGAAAAATGATCCGACCGGTAATAATGCCCCGCCATCGGCGAGGGATCAGGCAGCAATTGCAGGTCGAACGCCTTGGCCACCGTCTCGACCGTCGGCCAAAAATCAATCCGCTCCGCGCCACCCAAATTCGCTGATCGCGGAATCCCAACCGGCAGCAGCATGTCGTAATTCAAATCCAGCCCCATCTGGCTTGCGGGCACCGGCGGATGCATTCCCAGAAACTGCGACCCCAGCAGTCCCTGCTCCTCCGCAGTCACCGACGCAAAGTAGACTGCGTGCGGCGGCTTCACCGGCGACTGCGCAAATGCCCGCGCCATCTCGATCAGAATCCCGCACCCCGTTCCGTTGTCCGCCGCGCCGTTAAAAATGTTGTCGCCCTTCATCTCTGGATCGATCCCCAGGTGGTCGTAATGCGCGGTATACAAAACCGCATTGCCGCCCGGCGACGACCCATCCACCCGCCCCACCACGTTTGCGCTCACGTAGCGTCGCACGCGGCTCTCAACGTGTGCCTTCAGCCGCACCGGCAACTCCACCGCGTGAAATGCCCCAGGAATTCCTGCGCCATCGATCGCTTTATCCAAATCACCCAGACCCGCTATCGTGAACAGCTTCTGCGCCACATCGTGCTGGATCCATGCCGCCGCGCGCAGCGTCGCGTTCGGGTCGCCTTCCAGGTAGCTCTTCTCCACCGCCTGCGAGTTCCTCACCACATTCCACCCATAGCTGGCCAGATCGTCGCGATGAATAATCAGCACGCCCACCGCTCCGCGCCGCGCTGCCTCCTCATATTTGTAGGTCCATCGCCCGTAGTAAGTGAGCGCGTTGCCTTTGAAAAACTTCTCGTCGCTCGATGGCGGCTCGTTCACAATCACAAGCACCACCTTGCCCTTCACGTCGATGTCTTTTCCATCCGCGCCCGCGTAATCGTTCCAGTGATACTCCGGCGCATCAATCCCGTATCCCACAAACACGATCGGCGCGTCGATCTCCGCGGTCGCCTGTCCCGTCTGGTCCTTGGCCACAATCTCATCGCCGTACGCCAAATCCAGCGCCGCTCCATTCGCCGGCACAAATGCAAACTTCGTCTTATCCTCCGCAGTGTGCACCGCATACAACGGCACGCGCTGGAAGTATGTCCCGTTATCGCCCGCCGGCTCCACGCCAGCCAGCGCAAACTGCGTCGCGATGTACTCCGCCGCCAGCTCGCCTCCGCGCGTCCCCGGCCCGCGTCCCTCCAGCAAATCGAGCGACAAGAATCGCACGTGCTCGCGAATCTTCTCTCCATCGATGGCCACCGCTGCCGCGCGCGCCCCCGCCGGCAAACCCGTAATCTCCGGAACACCGCCGTCGTCGACCTGCTGCGCTGGCGCCTGCTGCGCCGTCGCCATCGCCGCCCCTGAACCAGCCGCCAAAAAAGCTGCCGCCAAAAAAGCCGGAATGAATTTCAAACGCATTTCATCACCCTCCGAATCCATCTCAATCCACAAAAAAAATGTAAAAGCGTTTGTGCGTCACTTTGAAGGGTACGGGCTTCAGCCCGTACATATCTTGTCCAAAAAAATCGCGGGCTTTAGCCCCCGAGGGAAAGACCTTCCAAACTCATCCACGACCAAAAAATCCCGCGACACCCGCGAAATTGAACTTTCAGACTACGGCCTAGCCGCGCCCCGCGCAATTGCCTCCATCGCCGGCGAGGGCAGCAGCCGCGCGCGCATCAACACCTTCCGCGCCAGCCCCGTAAGCGCCATATTCCCTGCCTCGCGCGGCGTAGCCCAGCGCCGCTCGCCGCCCGCGACCGTCATCGCATCCACATCTTCCACGGCGACACTGCGAATGCGCACGTAGTAGTTCACCTGCATGATCGCGTGCCGCAGCTCCATCCGCAGTTCGCTTGCCGGCGCCTCGGGATGAATCAGCGTCGGCAGCTCCCACATCCCCGGCATCACCGTCATCTCCGCTGGCCGCTGCACCAGCAGCACCTGCTCCGCGCTTCCGCCGCGCCGCCGTCTCGGCCGCGGAGTCGCCCGCAGTACCAGTGCATAGCCCGCAACCCGGCTCGTCATCGGAGCGCGCCGCGTCGTCTTGTGCTCCCCGCGGGTCCTGCACTCCACCATCAGCGGGCACTCCGCGCACCGCGGATTCCTTGGCGTGCAAACCGTCGCACCCAGCTCCATCATCGCCTGGTTAAAATCCCCCGGCCGCGACCGATCCAGGAATCGCTGCGCCAGCATTTCAACCTTTCGCCGCAGCGCTGTTCCGCTTTTGCCGCTTCCTGCCTCCCACCCCGCAAAACGGCACAACACCCGCTCCACATTTCCATCCACCACCGCCACCGGCTCGTTGTGCGCAATGCTTGCCACCGCCGCCGCGGTATACGCGCCTATTCCCGGCAGCACGCGCAGTTCTTCCGCCATCTCCGGCAAATTCCCTTGAAGATTCTCACTCACAAACTGCGCTGCCCTGTGCAGCATCCGCGCCCGCCTGTAGTAGCCCAGTCCGCTCCACATCGCCAGCACTTCCTGCTCCGGAGCCAGCGCCAGCGCCAGCAGCGTCGGAAATCGCTTCAGAAATTCCTGATACCGCTCCACCACCACCGACACCCGCGTCTGCTGCAGCATGATCTCCGCAACCCATATCGCGTATGGATTCCTGCTCCGCCGCCACGGCAAATCGCGTTTGTTGCGCTCATACCACCCCAGCAATCCCGCGCGCAGCTCTTTCGTCTTTGCCCGTTTTTCGTCCTGCCCCACCATGCGCCCAGCTTACGGCATCAGCCTGTTTCCCCGCCCCGTCCGTCACAGGACAGCTGATCGATGTTTTTCAGCCCAAACGGTGCTTTGAAAGGGCACGGCTTCAGCCGTGCCGCGAGTGCCGCAAATTAAGTTCGGCTTTAGCCGCAGAGGGATGGTCTTCCTCCTCCGGAGACCTTTTCTGCTACGCCAAGCTCGGATCGAGAATTCTTCCGGTCCGCACCCCAGCAAACGCACCGCCGGCTCTCGCTCAACCGGGGTTACTCGAGTGCTCCAGTAGCCCTTTCTGTGTATTGTCCGGCAGACCTCCCATTGCTAGATTCAAGAAGAAAATTCCCGTTCTGGCGAAATTCTGCTGGAACATTCACTTTTTTCTGGCGGGTATTCGCTTAAAGGCTCGTCCAGGCTCAAAAATCGCCGATGCAGAATTCAGGTTCTTTGATTGCTTAACTGATCCACCGGCTCACCCCTTTTGGAGGCACTTTGAAACGACTCATCTGCTCTTTCTCCCTCACCCTGCTGGCCGCATCCCTTAGCTTGCCCGCCGGCATGTCCGCTCAAACCTCCTCTTCATCCGCATCTATATTTTCCTTTGGCGGCTCATCCGCTTCGGTTGGCGGTTCATCACTCGCGCCCGCCCGCGGCGAAATCAACAATCCCTCCCCCGCGCCCTTTTCCCGGCTGGCTCTTTCCGGCGGAATCGGCTCCATGGGCATCAACATGCAGGCCGCGGTCAACGCCAACCGCTTCTTCAACATTCGCGGCACCGGCAACTACTTCAACTACAACGTCTCAAATGTCACCATCAACAACGGCGGCGGATCCAATGGCATCAGCGTCAGCGGCAACCTCAAGTTCGCCACTGCCGGCGCCTCGCTCGACATCTACCCTTTCCCAAATCACGGATTCCGCCTGAGCCCCGGCGCAGTTTTTTACAACCGGAACCAAGCCGCGGCCACTGGCGCCACTGCACCAGGATCCAGCTTCACCTTCGGCTCGCAAACCTACTACTCTGATGAGGTCAACCCCCTCAACCTCGCCGCCAGTCTCGGGCTCAACAAACACCAGACCGCTTTTTCCATGACCACCGGCTGGGGAAACCTCATCCCGCGCAGAGGCGGCCACTTCTCCTTCCCCTTTGAAATCGGCGCAATCTTCGCCGGCGCGCCCACGATTGGTTTCAACGCCACAGGCAACGCCTGCCTCACCCAGGCCGACGCGGCCATCAACGGCCCCACCTGCGAAAATATGGCCACTAATCCCACCGCGCAGGCAAACATTGCCGCCCAGGTCGCCAAATATCAGAAAGATCTAAACGTCGTCCCCGTTTATCCCATCTTCTCCTTCGGCATCGGCTACAACTTCAAGGTCCGCTAATCCGCACTTAACGCTCGGTCTCAACCGAGCACCAAGACTGGGTGCCCCATCCTAGCCGCGTTCTTGTTTTTGCGGCTAGGGTGGGATACCACGAAATCAAATCCACAGGGCTGGAGCGAATTCTTCGCGCCCCCGAATCCACAAAAAAATCCGGGCCGTCAGGCCCGGACTCTAATCTCTACTCCCTATTCCCTGCCTCACCCCAACATCTCCCCCACAATCCCCGCCACTGCCTTCAATGCTGCGTCAATCTGCGACTGATCCTTCCCCCCGGCCTCTGCGATCTCCGCCTTCCCGCCGCCCGATCCGCCCACAATCTTCGCCACCGCGCCCACCAATTTCCCCGCCTGAATTTTTCCAATCAGCCCCGGCGTCACCCCGGCGATGATCGCCACTCTTCCCTCCGGCTGCGCC
>Ga0182024_10008645_pt1 | contig 21349 bp, 20 predicted proteins | sample P32metaG_FD_120480 | JGI IMG/M metagenome (GOLD analysis project Ga0182024, IMG submission 120480) | Permafrost microbial communities from Stordalen Mire, Sweden - P3-2 metaG (Illumina Assembly) | ecosystem: Environmental > Terrestrial > Soil > Wetlands > Permafrost | place: Sweden: Stordalen...
ATGGGCCGGATGCGCGCGGGCGCGGATGGTCCCGCGTTGCAGAAGGAACTGATCGCGCGCTTCACCACGGCGGGTTTTTCCACCGAGCAGCGCGACGGCCGCTGGGTTGGCATGTTCCACGGCGTGGGGCACGGGCTCGGGCTCGACCTGCACGAGACACCGCGCTTCGCCGCCGGGAAACTTTTCGCGGGACTGAGCATCACGGTCGAACCAGGGCTTTATTATCCGGGCGTCGGCGGCGTGCGCATCGAGGACGTGGTCATCGTCGGCAAGACAGGCGTGCGGAACCTGACGCGCTTCGAGGAAGAGCTGGAGCTGCGGTAAAATTACGGCGATCCAAATTCACGCATCGCCTGCTTCTCGTCGAACTCGCCCTGCCAGCGGGCGATGACGACGCTGGCGAGGCAATTGCCGAGGACGTTGACCGAGGTGCGCGCCATGTCCATGAACGCATCAATGCCAAGGATCATGGCCGCACCCGCCAGCGGTAGATGAAACGACTGGAGCGCGGCGATGAGCACGACGAGCGAGGCGCGCGGCACGGCGGCCACACCCTTCGACGTCAGCATGAGCATGAACATCATGGTGAGTTGCTGGCCGATGCCGAAGGGATGCCCGCCCGTGGTCTGCACGGCCTGCGCGATGAAGACCGAGGCGACGCCGAGATACAGCGTCGTGCCGTCGAGGTTGAACGAATAGCCCATCGGCAGGACGAAGCCGACGATGCCGCGCGGCACACCGAAGCGTTCCATTTCCGCGAACGCGTCGGGCAACGCGGCCTCGCTGTTGGCCGTGGCGAAGGCGAGCGTGAACGGCGTGCGCACCGCGCGGATGAACGGGAGCACCGGAATGCGCAGGAGCACGATGACCGCGCCGAAGATCACCACGATGAAGATCGCCAGCGCGAGATAGAGCGTGAGCAGCAGCTTGCCCAGCGAAAGCAGCGCGCCCGGCCCCTGCGCACCAACCGTGGCCGCGATGGCCGCGCCCACGCCAATCGGCGCGAACTTCATGATGATCCCCGCGAACTTGAACATGATGAGACGCAAGCTGTCGCACCAGAGGAGCACCGGCTTGCCTGCGTCACCCGCGACGCTCACCGCCATGGCAAAGAGCAGCGAGAAAGCGACGATCTGCAACACGTCACCGCGTGCCATAGCGTCGATGATGCTCGTGGGGAAGATGTGCAGGAGCGTCTCCGCGCCATCCATCGGCTTGTTTGTGGGCAGCGTACTCAGGGTGCTGGTGTTGCCACTGAGGTGCACGCCCGCGCCGGGCTGGAGGACGTTGACCACCGTGAGGCCGACGACCAGCGCGAGGCCGGTCAGCACCTCAAAATAAATCAGCGCCTTCGCGCCCATGAGACCAACGCGCTTGAGGTCGCCGTGGCCCGCGATACCCTGCACGATGCTGGCGAAGATCAGCGGCGCGATCATCATCTGGATGAGACGCAGGAAGATGTCGCGCAGCACCGCGGTGTCCTCGGCGATGGCGGGCGCGATCACGCCCAGCAACGCGCCGACAATCAGCGCAATGACCATCTGCTGGCTCAAACTGGGTTGATACCAGGGCCGCCGCGGCGCCGCCGGTGGTGGCGCCTTGCCGCTCATTCGGAGACCGTGCGGCCGGTGGTGCGCGAAACGGTGACGACGACGTTGAGGCGCTGCCGCTCGGCACCCTTGAAGACCCCTCGCAGCGGCGAGACATCGTGGTAATCGCGACCGACGCCGAGCTGCACATGCCGCTCACCCTCCATCATGTCGTTGGTCGGATCGATGCCGAGCCACAGGCCGCTGGGCAGGAAGACCTCGACCCAGGCATGGCTGGCGGTCGCGCCCGCGAGGCCGGTGACTTCGTCCACTGGCTCGGTCTCGATATAGCCGCTGACGTAGCGGGCGGGCAGGCCGGCACAGCGGACGAGCGCGATCATGAGATGCGCGAAATCCTGGCAGACGCCCTGGCGGTTTTTCAGCACGTCGGCAATCGGCGTGCGCACGTCCGTGACGCCGGGCATGTACTTGAAATTTTTATAGATGTAGTGGTTGAGCGTCAGGATGCACTCGGCGAACGAGCCGCTGCTCGGGAGCAGGTCCTTCGAGAGCGCCTCGAGCTCGGGCGTGATGGGCGAGTGCATCGAGGGCATGAGAAAATCGAACAGCTCGCGCCGATGCGGCCAGTTCAGGCGCACGGCCTCGCTGACGGAGAGATCGAGCCCGCTCAGCGCGTCCTTGTGCGCGAGCGTTTCCACCGTGCTACGCGAGGTGACGGAGAGGGTCTTGTGCCGGTAGGGCACCGAAAGGCATTCCACCGTGTTGCCGTAATAGTCGATGAATTCCTCCAGCTCCGCGCGCGGGGTCACCTCGGTCACGTGCCGATGGATGATCTGCAGGTTGCTCGTGCGGGGACGGACGCGCAGTTCGGTGAACGACTCGATGGCCGGCGCCGAATACTCGTACGAGGTGGTGTGGACGATATTGAAGATCATCGCATCGAGTGGAGGTCGAAAAGTTCGGGCTCGCGGATCACGCCCTGGTGATCGAGATAGTGATCGGAAATGAGGACGTTGAAATCGAGGAGCAGTTCGGTCAGCTCGGTGAGCTTCTGGCTGAATTCCGGCGTCGGCGAGTCGGAAAGATTGTCTTCCCCGGCGCGCGCGGATTCATCAGAGCGTGGAAAGTAAGCCGCGATGTCGATGAGGTTAAGCTCCGCGATCACGCGCTCGCAATGACGCAGCGGTGCCTCGGCGCCCTTGGTCGGCCGCTCGCCCAGCGTGGCCCGCAGCGCGTGCTCCATGCGAGAGAGACAGAAGCGCGCGGAACGCGGGAAATCGGCGTCCTGCAGCAGCAGCCGCGCGGTGCGCGCCGCCACCGGCCGGGCGTGGAAGAGACTGCGGTAGGCGTAATGGCCGGCCAGCATTTGCAGGAGCAGATCCAGATTCGCGCTGCTGGCGCCATCGGGATGCGGTTCCTCCTCCGGCGCGAGCACCTGCTGCACGATGAGGATGGTCATGAGGCTGCGCTCGGCATAGACGCCGAGCTGCCAGAAATGCCACGCATCGTCGTGGAGCATGTGCTTTTCCAACGCACCGGTCAGCTCGTCGAGCTGCGCGACGATTTCCTGGTGCAGCGAGCGGTCCTCCAGCCGCGAACGCACTTCCTCGGTGCCGGCCTCGTCGGCGTAGTGACCGAGCTGCAGGTAAAGGCGGCTAAGCACCGACGAAACCTCAGGGGGGAAATGCTCGCGCACGCTCTCGGCGTTTTGGCGGCATTTCCGTACATACTCAATGATCGAGCCGCGGTTCTTGCGATCGAGCAGGAAATAAAACGGCACGTCACGGGCGCGCGTGAGTTCCTTGCTCGGCTTGGTGAAGAAGTCGGCCTCCAGGCCGTTGATGTCGGCGAGCGCCGCCCACAAACGTGCGCGCTGCGCCGCGTTTCCGCCCGCCGATTGCGGCGCCGGCTGGGTCTGGACGATGCGGACGACGCGCGCGGTCGCCTCGGCCCGTTCGGCGTAGCGGCCCATCCAGAAAAGCGATTCAGCCACGCGGCTGGTCAGGCGCAGGCGGCGCGGTTCCTCCTCGGCCTGCCCGAAGATGGAAACTTCCCGCACGATCGGACGGCGCATGATCCAGACGTCCTTGATCCGGTCGGTGGTCTGGACGAGCGAACTCGTCACCGAGGTCGCGGGACCGCTCCAAGCCAACGCGCAGGGCGAGACGCGGTCCTGCGCGAGAGTGAAGGCGCGCACGGTCACCGGCTGGTCGCGCAGTCCGGCGGCAGTCCAGCACGGCTGCGGCGCGTGCGTCGATACGCGCACCGCGACATATTCCGTCGGGTTGGCCTCGATTTTTTGCCAGATGCGGTTCCAGTCGAAGGCCGGCATGTGGCGCGCGGCCCATTCGTGTTCCGGCCCGCGCAGCCAGGCGTGACGAATGACATAGGAGTCGCGCTTGTCGTTGACCTCTTCGCGCACGTCGATGTCGCCCAGCTCGAAAGTGTGCGGGGAGGAAAGGATCGATTTCTCGCCGGTATAATACTCGATGATCGCGGGCAAATGCGCGGCCAGCGCGCGATTGTTGGCGAGATCGGAGCCGAGCCCGTTGGCCACCGCGAGCGTTCCCTTGCGCACACAGGAAAGCAGGCCCGGCACGCCGAAGCGGCTGTCGCCATCAAACGTCACCGGATCGATAAGCGACGTGGCAAGACGACGCAGCAGGACGTCGACGCGCTCCATGCCGGCGATGGTCTTGAGGTAAAGCCGGCTGTCGAGCACGACGAGGTCATTGCCCTGGACGATGGGCACACCCATCTGGCGCGCGAGCGCGGCGTGGTCGAGATAGTGATCGTCGCCGCTGCCGCGCGCGAGCAGGACGCTGCGCGCCACACCCTCCGGTTTCCGCACCAGTTCCTGCAGCACGTCGAGCACCTGCGCGGCGAAATCCTCCACCGGCAGGATTTCACGACCATCGAAAAGGCGCGGCGCGATCTGGCGCATGACCTGGCGTTTCTTGAGCGCGTAGGTCGCGCCTTCCGCCACGCCGAGCTGTTCCTCGACCACCATCCAGCCGCCGCGGGAGTCGGGCTGCAGGTCGAACGAACAGAGCTGGAGATAGGGCACCGGCGCGCTGGGCAGCCGGGCGCAACCGCGATGAAAATTCGGATCGGCGTAGATCACCTCGTAGGGGATGACACCGGCCTTGAGGATCTCCTGGCCGCGATAGACATCATGCAGGAACGAGTTCCACGCCCGCACGCGCTGGCTGAGACCGGCCTCGATCCGCGCCCATTCCTCGCCACCGATGATCATCGGCATGAGGTCGAACCCGGCGGCGGTACGCGCTTCGGTTCGGGCTTCGCCCGCGGCGAAGTAGGCGCCGTCCTCCTCCTGGAGTTCGTCAGCCAGGGCGAAGACGCGTTCCAAGTGGTCGTGCGACATCGCGCCGAGCTGCTGCTGGATGTCGCGGATCACGGCGGCTGACGCCGGTTCGCCCGTCCAGGCGGAGGTGGCTTGGCCTGACGCGGAAAGGACCGGAGCGGACATGAAGAAGAAAGTTGCCGCACGTGCCGTGCCGAGGCAAGGGTTTGAAGAAAGTTAGCAGGAAGAGCGATGGATGGCGTGAGGGTGAAGACTTGTCTAAAAAGCTTGATAAGGTTTTGGAAATCAACCCTTGCTGCCAAACGGCGACCAGAAAACCACTATCCGCCATGAATTACCCGCCGCTTCCCCTTATCGTTCGAACGGGCCCCAAGGCGAAACTATTGGCCCAACGTGACTACTACAACGCCCTAGAAGACGGTCTGGGCGACCGATTCTACAAAGAGATGTTGGACGAATTGGCGTGGCTGGAAGCCAATTACCATGTGCCGCCCGTCGTCCAAGGTCACCCCGAACTGCGCCGCTATGTCACCAACGGCAAATCATTTCGCTGGTTGGTCTACTTCCGCGTGCAGAAGGGTGAAATCGTTGTTGCCTCGATCATTCATCCCAGCCAAAAGCCGAGATACTAATCGCTGGCCAAGCTGCGTAATTCCGCGATGGAAAAGCCCTTTTCTCCCGCGTCATGCGCGGCGAGTTCACGATAAATCTGCGCCCATGTCTCCGGCGCACCGGACATGGGGGCGGGGCCGTATACTGCTTCGCTGAATTCCTCCGGCGTTGCTCCCAACGATTCCAAATGGGCTTGCAGGACTGCAGCGAGCTCCAGTGCCTCGCTCAGATTGGATCTGACGATAGCGGCCTTGGTCTTTTCAAACTCAAGCGTTGCCATGCACCGAAACTACTCGCACGGAAGTCGGGCTGCAAACCGATAATCACCTCTCGCTGACCTCACTATCTGCTCCCCGAGTTTCCAAGTTACACTTGGGAACGCATCTCTGTTCTTCCAAGGCTGTGCTTTGGGACATCTGGATATTCCACGCTATCCAACTAAAGGCATCAAACCGCTTTGTTAATGACCGCCTCAAGGCGGTAGCCGTCCGGATCGAAAACAAATGCGGCGTAATAATTTTCGCCATATTCGGGATGCAGACCCGATCCGCCGTTGTCTTTTCCACCCTGCGCCAGTGCCGCCTGATAAAAGGCCTCCACGGCCTCGCGCGAAGGTGCTGCAAAAGCGAGATGAAATCCCTTACCAGACACCGTTATCTCGCCCGCTCCTAATTTAATGGCAAACTTATCACCGCCGCCCGGGAGACCGTAGCCGATGGCGGTGTTGTCTTCCCACACCCGAACGTAGCCCAGCGCGGAAAAAGCGGCGTCATAGAAGACAGACGAACGCGCCAGATCGGAAATGGCCAAGGAGGCGTGGTGGAGCATAGGTACGACGCCTCAACTGAATTCCTCGCTACTTATCCTTCACGTCCTTCTGGACGGTGTCCTTCGTCTTGTTGGCGTCGGTTTGGATCTGGCTCTTCAGCTTCTCCGCCTCGGCCTGCGCTTGGACGGTGGTCTTGGCGATCAAGGGTTGCAGGTCATCCTGATAGATATAATACCAAAGCGCCGCCGTCTCGTGGACGATGGCAAGGGCGTCTTCCTTCACCAGCGTCCCGGCATGCGCCTGCGCAAACTGGTGGATGCCCGCGTGCTGCAATGCGAGCTTCGTGCGGGTGATGTGGTAGTAAGGAGCGACGATCAGGACGGAGCGCAAACTGCGCGCCTTCATGAGGGCCGCCACGCTGCGCGCGCTGTCGGCGGTATGGATTCCGGTGGAATCTTCGACAATGTCCATGGCGGCAACGCCGCCGGCCTGGAGGTAGGCCGCCATTTCGGAGGTCGGATCGGGGAAGCCCGGTTGCGCTCCTCCACTGACGATGATCAGCGGCACTTTCTTGTCGTGATAAAGCTTGGCCGCCAAATCGAGCGTTGCGTGCGAGACGGCGACAGAATCACCATCGGTATGAAGCGAATGACCGATCACGAGAGCGCAGTCGGCCGGACCCGCCTTGTCGTTGATGCCGTCGTACACGATGTAACCGGCCGTGAGCGCGAAAGCGACGACGACCAGCGTGATAAGCTGCATCAGCAACCGAAACATTCCCCGGATCATCGCGGCAACTTGCCGGAAACGGCGCCGGAGCGCCAGTACGATCAAGCGGCGATCTGTCGGCGCAAGGCCTTGGCGCGCCGGACCCAAACGGCCTCGCGCTTGCGCTGGAATTGCGGCGCGTAGGCTCCCTCGCTGATGACCTCATCGAGATTCTGGCGCGCCTCGGCCTGCGCGCCGGTCTTCATCAGGAGCTCGGCGAACTGGACCCGGGCGCGGGAATATTGGTAAAGGGCCAGCACCTGCCGCCATGTGGCCAGCGAGCGGTCGGTCTGACCGGCGGCCACCTGCGCCTCGGCGAGGGTCATCAGCGTGTAGCCGTAGTCGTGCTTGGGATTTTGTGCGCAGACCCCTTCCAGCAATGGCAACGCCTCTAGCGGCTGGCCACGTCGGGCGAGACAGTTGCCGAGGTGCGCCCGGATGTCCTCATCCTGCGGGTCGCGTGCATAGGCCGCCCGGTAGGAGGCTTCGGCGTCCGCCAGCTTCCCCTGGCTGAAGTAGATGTCGCCGAGCTGCAAGTGCATGTGGGCCTTATCGAGATGGTGAATCTCCCCCTTAAGCCGGGCGATCTGGCGGCGGTCGGCCGCGCCGGGGAGCTCGAACCCCGCCAGTGGATTGGAGGCTGCCGTGCGGTAGACGAGAAAGAAGTAGAAGACCGCGGTCAGGATCGAGAAGAGCAGGATCAGGACGGCCCAGAGATATTCCCGTCGTCGCAATGCGTCGATGAACATCCAAATCTGGAAGGCTGTGGCGAGAATGGCGAAAAGGCCGCCGGTCAACCCGCCCCCGCTTACCATCTGCCAGATTTCACGAACCATGATACTTCCTCCCAGACTCGCGCCTTGGCGTCAATGGAGAATGCACGGTGTTAACGACTTGGAAAGTGGCCTCACCCTCGCGACGTAATATTTTGGTTAAGTCTTGGGCGCAAAGCCATTCTTGACAATAGTTGCGCTCCCCGTAGTTTCCCCCTTTAATTCTCACCCACCCAAACTATGGTTCCCATCTCTCAAGCTTGGAAAGTTGCCTCGTACGTCGCCGTGCAGAAGTACATCAAGGGCAACAAGCGCTATCCGCTGGTCCTCATGCTTGAACCCCTCTTTCGTTGCAACCTGGCCTGCGCCGGCTGCGGCAAAATCCAGTATCCCGACCACGTCCTGAGCAAGCGCCTCTCCCCGCAGCAGTGCTTCGACGCAGTCGAGGAATGCGGCGCCCCCATGGTCAGCATCCCGGGCGGCGAGCCGCTGATTCACCCCGAGATCAAGGAAATCGTGGAAGGACTCGTCGCGCGCAAGAAGTACATCTATCTCTGCACGAACGCCTTGCTCCTGAAGCGCAAGCTCGACCTTTTCACGCCCTCCAAGTACCTGACGTTCTCGATCCACCTCGACGGCCTGAAGGAAAATCACGACACGGCGGTCTGCCGCGACGGCACCTACGACACGGCAGTGGAGGCGATCAAGGAAGCGGTGAAGCGCGGTTTCCGCGTCTGCACGAACACGACGCTCTTCAATCACGCCAAGCCCGAGGAAGTCCGCGAATTCTTCGACGTGGCCATGGACCTCGGCGTCGAAGGCATGATGCTTTCGCCCGGCTACGTCTACGAAAAAGCTCCCGACCAGGGCGGCTTCCTGCACAAGGACAGCAGCAAGGCGCTCTTTAAGCAGATCCTCGACAAGCCGAAGAAGAGCTGGAAATTCAACCTCTCCCCGCTCTTCCTCAAGTTCCTGCAGGGTGACTACGATTTCGAATGCACGCCGTGGGGCAGCCCGGCCTACAACGTCTTCGGCTGGCAGAAACCGTGCTACCTCCTGCAGGACGGCTACGTGAAGACCTTCAAGGAATACATCGAGCTGACCGACTGGGACAATTACGGCAACAAGAGCGACAACCCGAAGTGCCAGGATTGCATGGTCCATTGCGGCTTTGAACCTTCGGCGGTTGATGCGACCTTCGGTTCGTGGGCCGGTTTCATGGCCACTGCCAAGGCCACGATGGCGGCCTAGGCCGTCCCCTTTCCCATGCCTGCCGACATCAAGACAGACCCGTCGTCACATCGCGCCGCCTCCCTGGAGGGAAACGTCTTCGTCTGCCAGTCCGATGCCGACCGCATCGCGTCCATCGACCAGGCGTTCGATTATCGCGGCGACGTGACCCTGCAGGTCCGCGGCGAGACGGTGGAGGGTTACATCTTCAACCGTGATGCCAGTGCCAAGCCGCCGCGCATCGAGATGTTCCTCAAGGGCAGCGACGAGCCGCGCATCATCCCCTACGCCGACATCGAGTCCATCGCCTTTACCGGCAAGGACACCGCCAACGGCAAGTCATGGGACGCCTGGGTGAGCAAGAAGGCCAGCGAGCGTCAGGCTGAGATCGAGCGTCTTGCGGCGGAAGCCGCCGAGCGCGGTCATCTCTAACGTTTTCGGCCCCTTAGTCTCGCATCCGGCGGCACCCTGCTGGACGACTGAATCCCTTTAGCTAGGATTGGAGTATTCGCGGCTCTACGCCGTCGAGATTCTCCTTTCCCTTCATGAATTTCTCCATCGGTAAAAAGATCGCCCTCGGATTCCTACTCGCGCTCCTCGCCCTGCTGGTCATCGGGCTCACCACCTCAAGCGAACTGGGCCAGCTCGGCAAAGACTCCTATTGGGTCGACCACACGTTTCAGGTGCAGGCCAAACTGGCTTCCCTGACGGCCGCCTTAAGCGATGCCGAAAGCGGCGCACGCGGCTTTGGAATAACAGGGGATCCCGCTCTGCGGACCAGCGCCGAACAAGGCGCAGCGCTGGCGAAGCGCGATCTGCAGGACCTGCGAACTGCGACGACAGACAATCCGGTCGAGCAGGAGCGGCTAGACAAGCTCGATCCCTTAGTCGATCAGCGCCTCGAATCGTTGCGCCGATTGATGGAAACCCCCGGTGACGAAAGCCGCGCCCAGCAGGAGCTCGTTCACGAGGGGCAGGGCTACATGACGCAGGTACGATCGATCATCGGCGATATGCAGGCCGAAGAGGCGGCCTTGCTCAAGCAACGCCGCCTCGACGAGGATTCCAGTTCCAACTGGACCTACCTGACGCTCGTCTACGGCATCGTGGGCTCCTTTCTGCTGGTCGGTGGCGTGGGCATACTCATCACCTACAGCATCACGCGCCCGATCGGCGTCCTGGGCCTGGGCGCGGCCAAGCTCGGCAGTGGCGATTACACCCACCGGGTGATGATCAAGTCGCGCGACGAGGTGGGTGAGCTTGCCGGCCATTTCAATCGCATGGCGGAGCAGGTGCAGGAACGACAGGTGACGCTCGCCGAGCAGGACTGGCTGAAGAGCGGGCAGACGCAAATCGCGGCGGTCCTGCAGGGCCAGCGCGATCCGGCGCGAATCTGCCACTCCGTGCTTTCCGAACTGGCGTCGCTCATCCACGCCCGGAGTTCGGCCCTTTATGTCACCACCGGAAACGGAACGCCCGTCCTGAAGTTGCAGGCGACCTATGCGGGCGACAACGCGCCGGACCAGATCGCGCCGGGCGAGGGTCTGGTCGGCCAGTGCTACACGGACCGCCAGCGCATCCTGCTGAACGAAATCCCGGAGGGCTATTTCCGGATCACTTCGGCCCTCGGCGAAACGCTTCCGCGCGCCCTGCTTCTCCAGCCCGCGATCTTCGAGGACCAGGTGCGCGCCGTGATCGAGCTGGCGCTGCTCCACTCCCCTACGCCGACGCAGCTCACCCTCGTCGAGCGGGTGGCCGAAAGCCTCGGCGTTGTGCTCAATACCATCGCCGCCGGCCAGCGCACGGAGGAATTGCTCGTGCAGGCCCAGGGCATGACGGCGGAACTCCAGTCCCAGCAGGAAGAGCTGAGCCAGAGAAATCGCGATCTGCGCAACTCCGAACTGCTGCTGCAGGAGCAGCAGGAGGAACTCAAGCAGACCAACGAGGAGCTCGAGCAAACGAACGAGGAGCTGCAGCAGACCAACGAGGAAATCGAGGAAAAGGCCAGCCTGCTCGCGGTGCAGAAGAAGGAGGTCGAGAAGACCAATCGCGAGATCGAGGTCGCACGCAAGGCGCTCCAGGAAAAGGCCGAGCAGATCGCCCAGACGTCGCGCTACAAGTCGGAGTTCCTCGCCAACATGTCGCACGAGCTGCGCACGCCGCTCAACAGCCTGCTCATCCTCTCCAAGATCCTTTCCGAGAACCACGATGAGAACCTGACCGAAAAGCAGGTGCAGTACGCCGGTACCATCTACTCCTCGGGTCACGATCTGCTCGAGCTGATCAACGAGGTGCTTGATCTTTCGCGCATCGAGTCGGGCGCGGTCGAGATCGAAACCGAGGCCACACGCTTCTCCGAGATCGGCGAGTTCATCGAACGCACCTTCCGCCCCGTCGCGGAGAACAAGCACCTGGAACTCATCACCGAGATCGACCCGCGGTTGCCCGCCGCGCTCACCACCGACCGCCGCCGGCTGGAGCAAATCCTGAAGAATCTTCTCTCCAACGCCTTCAAGTTTACCGAGCAGGGCTCCGTGCGGGTGCAAATCGCGCCGGCCACTGGCGGCTGGGAACTCAACCATCCGGTCCTGAGCCGCGTGCCGGAAGTCATTTCCTTCGCCGTCAGCGACACCGGCATCGGCATCCCGGCCGACAAGCAGCAACTGGTCTTCGAGGCCTTCCAGCAGGCTGACGCGGGCACATCGCGCAAGTACGGCGGAACGGGGCTGGGCCTTTCCATCAGCCGCGAGCTGGCCACACTGCTCGGCGGCAGCCTGGAGGTTTCCAGCCAGGTCGAGCGGGGAAGCACCTTCACGCTTTACCTGCCCGCCGCCTTCGCCGGGGAAAGCAGTCCGCGCGTGGATAGCAAACAGGCGATTGCCGCCGCGGGTGCGACCAAGTCGCCCGTAGTTGCTCCCGCACCCGTCTTCGAACCGGCGGGCATCGAGGATGACCGGGACAAGCTGCAGCCGAACGATCTCATCCTGCTCATCATCGAGGACGACCCGAACTTCGCCGCCATCCTGCGCGATTTCGCCCGGGAAAGAGGCTTCAAGGCGGTGGTCGCCCGTACGGTCAACGGCGGCGTGACCCTGGCGCGCGAGTTGCATCCCTCCGCCATCACGCTCGACCTGCACCTGCCTGACAACGAGGGCTGGGTCGTGCTCGACCGGCTGAAGCATGATCCCGAAACGCGCCACATCCCCATCCACATCATCTCGGCCGACGAGGAACGCGAGCGCAGCCTGCGCCTCGGCGCCGTCTCCCATTTCCAGAAGCCGGTGACCAAGGAAATCATCGACCAGGCGCTCAGCCAGACGATCGACTTCATCAATCGTCCGCTGAAAAACCTGCTCATCGTCGAGGACAACGCGAACGAGCGCGAGGCGCTAGTCGCGCTCATCGGCAACGGCGACGTGCACAGCACGGCGGTCGGCTCCGCCGCCGAGGCCCTCGCCGAGCTGGACAAGACGCGCTTCGATTGCGTGGTGCTCGACCTCGGCCTGCCCGACATGAGCGGGCTGGAATTGATCCGCGAGATCCACCAGAAGTACGGCCACCATGCGCCGCCCGTCATCGTCTACACCGGCCGCGAACTGTCGCGGCAGGAGGAGACGGAACTGCGGCTTATTTCCGATTCCATCATCATCAAGAACGCCCGCTCGCCCGAGCGGTTGCTGGACGAGACGGCGCTTTTCCTCCATCGCGTGCAGACCAAGCTGCCCGAGGCCAAGCGCCGCATGATCGAGCAGGCGCACAAGAGCGACTCGGTCCTGGCCGGGCGCAAGGTGCTCGTGGTCGACGACGATGTGCGCAACATCTTCGCCATCACCTCCGCGCTCGAAGCCTCGCACATGCAGGTCAACTACGCGGAGAGCGGCCAGGCCGGCATCGATTTTCTCCAGCTTCATCCCGAGGTGGAGGTCGTGCTCATGGACGTGATGATGCCCGACATGGACGGCTTCGAGGCGATCCGGCGCATTCGGGCGATCGATCGCTTCCGCAAGCTGCCGATCATCTCCGTCACCGCGAAGGCGATGAAGGGCGACCGTGAAAAATGCCTCGAGGCGGGCGCGTCCGATTACATCACCAAGCCGGTCGAGATGGACCAGCTCCGCTCGCTTTTGCGCGTGTGGCTCTACCGGTGAGGTAAGGATGAAGGAGAAAGTGAGAAGGAAGAAGGACGGACCGCTGAACTCTCCGTTTTATCTTCTTCCTTCTTCCTTCTACCTTCAGCCTTCCACCTTCCCCAAGTCGCATAACCCGGGAAATGGGCCATGTTGAGGACGGTGAAACGCGATCTCTTTCCGGACGATCCCGAGGCGTCCGACATCCGGCTGCTGCTCAACACGCTCTATGAGCGGGCCGGGGTCGACTTTCGCGCCTATGCGTACTCGTCGCTCAAGCGCCGCATCCTGACGCGTGTGCAGCGGGAAAATGTCGGCAGCATTGCGGGCCTGCAGAAGCTCATCCTGCGCGACCCGTCCTGCCAGGAGCGGCTCGTCACGGGGCTGACCATCCATGTCACAGCGATGTTTCGCGACCCGGCCTTCTACCGGCTCATGCGCAGCGAGGTCGTGCCGGTCCTGCGCACCTATCCGTTCCTGCGCTTCTGGGTCGCCGGCTGTTCCACGGGCGAGGAGGTCTATTCACTGGCCATCCTGCTGCAGGAAGAGGGCCTCTATTCCCGCTGCCGCATTTACGCCACCGACCTCAACGACGCCGTGCTGGCCAAGGCGCAGCGCGCCATCTTTCCCCTCGCCGCGATGCAGGAGTACACGCGCAACTACCAGCGGGCCGAGGGAACGCGCTCGTTCGCCGATTACTATACCGCCGACAACGACTACGCGATCCTGCGTCCCGAGCTGCGCGAGAATGTCGTGTTCGCCGCGCACAACCTGGTGGGCGATGCTTCGTTCAACGAGTTTCACGGCATCTTCTGCCGCAACGTGATGATCTACTTCAACCGCGCGCTGCAGGAGCGGGTGCATCGGCTTTTTTACGACAGCCTGCTGACCTACGGCTATCTCGGTCTCGGCCGCAGCGAATCGATCCGCTTCACGCCCCACGCGTCGGCCTACGAGGAAATCAGCGCGCAGGAAAAACTTTACCGGAAGATCGCATGATCGTCATCGGCGGCTCACTCGGCAGCCTGGCGGCCTTGCGCCTGGTCCTGCGCGACCTTCCCACCTCGTTTGCGCTGCCGATCGCGGTGGTCCTGCACCGGCACAAGGAATCCGACGACTCGCTGGAAGCGATCCTGCAACGGGACACCGCGCTGCTGGTTCACGAGGTGACCGACAAGGATTCGATTCAAGCTGGACACGTGCATGTGGGTCCTTCTGACTATCATCTGCTCGTCGAGGCCATGTATTTTTCTTTATCCACCGACGAACCTGTCCAGTACGCGCGGCCTTCCATCGATGTCCTGTTCGAATCGGCGGCCGGCGTTTACGGCGCGCGCACCATCGGGGTGGTCCTGACCGGCGCCAATCGCGATGGCGCTGAGGGCGCCCGCGAAATCCGCCGCCGCGGCGGGACCGTCGTGGTGCAGGACCCAAAAACAGCCCAGTGTCCCGTGATGCCCGAAGCCGCCATCCACGCCGTGCCGGATGCGCTCGTTCATTCACCGGAGGACATCCGTCTCCTGCTTCTCGAACTTGCCTCACTCCACGCCCCCTCCCCGCGCCATGATTGAACCACGCGTCAACATCCTCATGGTCGACGACGAGCCGGCCAACCTGATCGCGCTGGAAGCGACGCTGGAGGAGCTGGGCCAGAACCTGATCCGGGCCAAGTCGGGCACGGAGGCGCTGCGCCAGCTTTTGGACAAGGACTTCGCCGTCATCCTGCTCGACATCCAGATGCCGGGCCTGAGCGGCATCGAGACGGCCGCCGCGATCCGCGAACGCGAACGTTCACGCCACATCCCGATCATCTTCCTGACCGGCATGGACAAGACGCAGGAAGCGATGTTTGAGGGCTACTCGGCCGGCGCGGTCGACTATCTGCTCAAGCCGATCCAGACCAACGTGCTCATTGCGAAGGTAGGCGTCTTCATCGAGCTCGCCCAGGCGCGGCAGCGGCTGCACCAAGAAGTGGAGGAGCGCACCAAGACGGCGGTCGAGATCTCGATGCTCAACCAGGCGCTGGAGGACAAGAACCGCGAGCTGGAAAGCCGCACCGCCGAGCTGCAGGACACGGTGCAGGAACTCGAGCGTTATTCCTATAGCATCTCGCACGACATGCGCGCGCCGCTGCGTGCGATGAAGGGTTATGCCGACGTCTTGATCGAGGAAGCCGCCACGACGTTGAACGACGAACACCGGGGATTCCTGCAGAAGATTTCGTCCGCGTCCCAGCGGCTCGATCGGCTGATCGAGGACGTACTGAGCTACAGCCTGCTTTCGCGCTCCAAGTTCAACCTGAAATCGGTCGATGCCGACGAACTCCTCCGTGAGATCATCGAGCAGTATCCCGGCTTCCAGCCGCCCGAGGTCGATATCCGCATCGAGGGCAAACTGCCGGTCGTCTGGGCCAATGAGGCCACGCTCACCCAGTGCATTTCCAACCTGCTCGGCAATGCGATCAAGTTCGTGCCCAAGGGCACGCAGCCCAAGATCGTCATTCGCGCCGACGTCCACGACAAGGAAACGACTCTTTGGATCGAGGACAACGGCATCGGCATCGACGCGCACGATCTCGACCGCATCTTCGGCATCTTCGTTAAGGTCCATTCCGCGACGTCGTATGCGGGCACCGGCATCGGGCTCAGCATCGTGCGGCGCGCGGCCGAGAAGATGGGCGGCCAGGTCGGCGTGGAATCAACGCTGGGCAAAGGCAGCCGCTTCTGGCTGAAATTAAAGACGCCATGAAAACGATTCTCCTGGTCGAGGACACCGAGGACGATGTGTTCTTCCTCATGCGCGCCCTGAAGGCCGCGGAAATTCCGAATCCCGTGCAGGTCGCCGCCGACGGCCAGCAGGCCCTCGATTATCTTTCCGGCACGGGCGTTTACGCGGACCGCGCGACGTACCCGCTCCCGTTTCTTGTCTTGCTCGATCTCAAGCTGCCTTATGTGATGGGGCTCGATGTGCTGAAATGGATCCGCGCGCGGCCCGAGTTTGACGGCATCATCGTCGCCGTGCTCACCTCATCCCAGCAGGACCACGACATCACGGAAACGACGCGCCTGGGCGGGAACTTTTATTTCGTCAAGCCGCCGTCCAAACAGAAGCTCATCGAGCTGATGCGGAATCTCGCTGAAAATTTGAGCTGAACCGGGGGCAACCCGTTCGCCGGTTTACTCAGCCAAGTCGAACCACCCGACTTTTACGTCCCGAAGCTGGTGCCGATCGCCTTGGCCGTCTCGACCATCTGGCCACCGGGCGGAACGGTTTTGATCTGGCCGACCGCTTCCTTGATCGTCACGGCGCCGATCTGATAGTTGAGATAGCTGACCATGTGGCCGAACTTTCCGTCCTGGACCATCCGGACAGCACCCACGCCAAAGCGTGTGCCGAGGATGCGGTCGAGCGTCGTGGGCGCCCCACCCCGCTGCAGATGGCCGAGCACCATCGTGCGCGTCTCGCGACCGGTGCGATTGGAAATCTCCTCGGAGACATGCGCCCCGATGCCGCCCAGCCGCGTCTCGCCCTTGGTATCGGTGTGCAGGGTGGCGAAATCGGCGCCCTCGGCGCGAGCGCCTTCCGCGACGACGATGAGCGTGCAGTCCGCGCCGCCGCTCATGCGCTTGTCGACGAAGGCGGCGAGCCGCTCAAAGGAAAAGGGAATCTCGGGAATAAGGATCGCATCGGCGCCGCCGGCCAGGCCGCCGTGAAGCGCAATCCAGCCCGCGTAGCGGCCCATGACCTCAAGCACCATGACGCGCTTGTGGCTGGCGGCCGTGGTGTGCAGGCGGTCGAGCGCATCGGCCACGCACTGCACGGCCGAATCAAACCCGAAGGTCATCGCCGTGGCGGAAATGTCGTTATCGATCGTCTTGGGCACGCCGACGACAGGAACGCCGTTTTCAAAAAGCTGGTCGGCCGTGGTCAGCGAACCGTCGCCGCCGATGCAGATCAGCGCGCGCACGCCGAGGTCCTCCAGCGTCTTCTTCGCCTCATCGATGATCGGCTGCGGGATGAGCGCCTTTTCACCATGACCCGACTTGGCGACGAACCGGCCCTTGTTGGTGGTGCCGATGATCGTGCCGCCCTTGGCCGTGATGCCCTCGGTGTTTTCCGGCGTCAGTATCTTATAATTTACCGGCGAGAGCAGCCCCTCGTAGCCGTCGATAAAGCCGAGGACTTCCCAGCCGAGCGTATGCGCGGAGGTGACGGTCGCGCGAATAACAGCGTTGAGGCCGGGACAATCCCCGCCGCTTGTTAACACGCCAATACGAAAACGATGCACGCTTCCGTGCTATCCCGCTTTGAAAAAAGTGCAAACAAAACCGTATGTTTACGCAGAAAAAAAGTGACGCTTTCTCAAGGATGGGCATTCTCGCAGCGATGCGACGCGAATTCTCCGAGGACAATCCCGAGATCATGGATGTGCCCGGGCAGGACGAAAATGAACTGCGGCTCGACCTCGAAAATCTCGCGCGACTCAACCACACCTTCGGCGGCCGCAGCGCGGTGCAGAGGATGTTCCGTTATCTCGCCGGGCAGACGCGCAAGGTGCTGCTTGTCGATCTCGCCTCGGGTTATGGCGACCAGGGACGCAACCTCATCGCGCACGGTCGCGAGCGCAATTGCGACATCAGCATCGTCGCGGTCGACCGGCAGTTCGACACGCTGCGCCTTGCGCGCGAGGCCACGCCGCCGCACCAGCGCATGTTCTTCATCCAGGCCGATGCGCGCCAGCTTCCCTTCCGCGCCCGCAGCGCCGACCTCGTTTTTTGCAGCCTCGCGCTGCATCACTTCGGCGAGCAGGACGCGGTACGCGTGCTACGCGAGATGAAGCGGGTCGGACGGATCGGCACGGCGTGCGTCGACCTCGTGCGCGGCCGTATCGCCACCTTCTGCATCTGGCTGCTCACCGCCGTGGTCATGCGCAACGAGATGACGCGCCACGATGCCCGGCTCTCCATCCGCCGCGCCTTCACCCACCGGGAATTGCGCGGGCTGGCCACGCGCGCCGGATGGACCGAGCTGAAGCAGACAAAATTCTTCTGGTTCCAGCAGGCGGTACGCTCCCATTTCCGCGCATGAAAACGACCAACACCATCACCATCCGCGCGCCGCTGCCGGCGATCTTCGCCACGGCCTCCGACTTGGCGCGCTGGCCCGATTTCCTTCCTCACTATCGCTACAATCGCTTTCTTTCGCCCATGCCCTGGGGCGGCATCGTCAAGATGTCGGCGGTGCGTTCGGGCATCCCGACGACCTGGGTTTCGATCTACCGCGTCGACACCGAGCATTGCCAGCTCCACTTCGAGCATCTGCGCGCCGCGCTCAACGCCACGCGGGGCATGATCGTGACGTGGCATTTCACCGAAACGCCGGAAGGTGTCGTGGTCGAGATCGACCATGAACTCGATTTACGTTGGCCGTTGATCGGCGGGCTGGTATCAAAATATATCGTGGGACGCTTTTTCATTCATCATATCGCCACCCTGACTCTCGCGGGGCTCAAGCGCAAAGTCGAAGGCCTGAAATCATGAACCGTCGTGTGGTTATCACCGGCCTGGGGGCGCTCACCTGCATCGGGCATGGCGCGAAAGGTCTCTGGAACGGAATCCTCGCCGAGAAATCGGGCATCCGCCTCGCCACTCGCTTCGACGCGAGTCATTACGATTCCCAGTGTACGGCTGAGATCAACGACTACGATCCCACCGAGTATTTTCCCCCACACAAGCTCAAGCGCATCGACCGCTACGCGCAGTTCGCGCTCGTCCTTACGCGCCAGGCGCTGGAGGACGCGGGCCTCAACTACACTCCCGAAGAGCCTCGGCCCCGCGCCGGCGTCAGCTTCGGCACCGCGCTCGGCGGCATCACCACAGCCGAACTGACCCACGAGAAATTCGTGCGGGAAGGTTCCCACCCCATTCCCGCCGCGCTCGCGCTGCAGGTCTTCGGCGGCTCGGGCCACAGCAACATCGCCATCGCGCACGGCCTGCGCGGTTACGGCACGACCAATTCCAACAGCTGCGCTTCCGGCACGGTCGCCGTCGGCGAGGCGTTCCGCGTCATTCGTGAAGGCCGCGTGGACGTCATGGTGGCCGGCGCGGCCGAGGCTCCCCTCGCCTCGCTCACCTACGGCGCGTTCGACACGATCAAGTCGATGGCCAAGGAACTGAAGCATCCCGAGACGGCCTGCCGTCCCTTCGACGCCACACGCACCGGATTCGTCATGGGCGAGGGCGGCGCCAGCCTGATCCTGGAAGAACTCGAACACGCCCGCGCCCGCGGCGCGCGCATCTACGCCGAGGTGCTCGGTTTTTCGCTCAACAACGACGCCTATCATATGTCGTCTTCGCTGCCCGAGGGCGAATCGGCGCTCGCCGTCATGGACGACGTCGTGACCGAGGCCGGCCTGCGCCGCGACCAGATCGACTACGTCAACGCCCATGCCAGCAGCACGCCGATGAACGACGGCACGGAAGCCAAGGCGATCTCGAAATTCTTCGGCGGCAAGACACCGGCAGTCAGCGGGACCAAGGCCTATTACGGCCATCCGCTCGGCGCGTCGGGTGCGATCGAGGCGGCCATCTGCTGCCTCGCCATGAAGAACGGCCACATCCCGCCCACGCTCAACTGCCACGAGCCGTGCGAGGAAATCGGGCCCGGCTTCGATCTCGTCCGCCTCAAGGGCCGTGAGCAGCAGCTGCGCTACGTCATGAGCAATTCCTTCGGGTTCGGCGGCATCAATGCCGCACTGGTGCTCGGACAGCTGTAGCAGTCCGACCGGCGCGGACGGCTTTTGACTTCGGTGACAGATCGCGGCGCACACGCGGGCGCATCGATTCGTTGACTTCGCGGCCCTATCGCCGATCTTCGTTTTGCCTGGGCATTCCGCAGGCTCCTTCCTTTCCCCTGCGTGCCTTCTTTTTCCCATGATGTGGTGGTAGTCGGTGCCGGGCCCGCCGGCTCGACCGCGGCGCTGGCGCTGGCCCGCGCCGGCCAGCGCGTGGCGCTGCTGGATCGCGCCTCGTTTCCACGACCGAAAATTTGCGGCAACTGCATCAATCCCAGCGCATGGGAGGTGTGGGAGAAGCTCGGGTTGACCGAATCGTTCCGGGCCCTGCCCCATTGCGAGATCGAGGGTTTCACGATCGAATGCGAAGGCCATTCACTTTACCGCGGGAATTTTCAACCGCCGCTCCAGGGGCCGCGCGCTGTTTCACGCGATGTCCTCGACGATTGGCTGCGGCGCGAAGGCCAGGCCGCGGGCGTGGATTTTTTCCCGAATACGACGGTGACCGGGGTCGATCCCGAGGGAATCGTGAAAACCACCGCGGGCGAATTTCGCGCCCGGCTGATCTTCGGTGCGGACGGCCGCAACTCCATCGTCGCGCGTCACAGCGGGCTCATGCCGCCGCCGCGCCGCTGCCATCGCATCGCCTGGCAAACGACCGTGCCCGCGCCCTCCGATCTCGATCATCACGTGCACATGCAGATTTTCGAGGAGGGTTACTTCGGCTTTTGCCGCTACAGCAACCAGAGCGCCGTCATGAGCATGGTGCTCGACTCGCGCCGCACGCACGATCCGCTGGCGGCGGTGCGGCGCTTCTTTCCCCATTTTCCCGAGGCGGAGTGGCTGCGCATGAACCCGATCACGCGCGCTGCCGCCGGGGTGGGCCGGGGCCGCGTCTGGCTGGTGGGCGATTCGGCGCGCGTGGTGGAACCGTTCACCGGCGAAGGCATTTCCTTTGCGCTCTCAACGGCGCTGCTGGCGGCGGAAAATGCGCTGGAAGCCCTGAAGAATGAACGGATCGAAGCCGCCTTGAAACATTATGACCGGCTCCATCGCCGTCTCTACCGGCGCCGGGCGTGGGTCAATACCCTCGTGCGGGCGTTGTTGATCGAACCGTGGCGGACCGTGCGCATCGTGCGACGCGTATCGTTTCCGCGACCCCTGACGGCGTTCCTGGCGCGCCGCGTCCTCACAGCCTAGGCTTTTCGCCAAGGCTGGCGACAGGCACGAAAAAGGCGGCCCGGTCAACCCGGGACGCCTTTTTCAAACTGTAAAATAGGTTTTAGTACCGGCGTCCGCGATCTCCGCCGCGGTCACCGCCACGACGATCACCGCCACCGCCACGGCGATCTCCGCCGCCACCACCGCCACCGCCGCGGAAGCCGCCACCACCACCGCCGCC
>Ga0182024_10008646_pt1 | contig 21348 bp, 19 predicted proteins | sample P32metaG_FD_120480 | JGI IMG/M metagenome (GOLD analysis project Ga0182024, IMG submission 120480) | Permafrost microbial communities from Stordalen Mire, Sweden - P3-2 metaG (Illumina Assembly) | ecosystem: Environmental > Terrestrial > Soil > Wetlands > Permafrost | place: Sweden: Stordalen...
CGGGCTTACGGCAGTCAGCAGCGCCAGCATTCCGGCGGTAGAGGCCGCGATCAACGTCGCCGTGCGTATCGTTTCCGCAATCTTTTTCATCGATTTACAGTTCGCGCGATCATCCGCGCTGAGACTAATTTATGAGCTGCCCGGCGGACCGGACCGGCTGGGCCTCCAATTTTTCACAGGCTGCCAACGCCTGCAAGACGCCATCGATTTGGGCGAAGGTCTGCTCGTATTCACCGGGCGTAATTCGCACGATCACCTGGAACGACGGCGTGAGACGCATGGTTTTGCGGTTAGCGTGCGCGAGCGCTGCGAGCTTTTCGGTTTCGAGTGGCGCATCGGCGTGAAACTTGATTTCGAGCTGATCGTGCTTCAGCACCGCGCTCAGGATCATCTGGTCCCTCATCATGCGGCGCAGGTTCATGGCAGCGATCAGGTTTTCAATCAGCGTTGGCACCGGGCCGAAGCGATCGCGTATTTCGTCGCGTAGTTCGTCGAGGTCGGGCGGAGTGGAGTCGCGCGCCATCCGCCGATAGAGGACCAGCCGTTCGTTCTCATCGGGCACGAAGCTGTCAGGGATGTAAGCCGGGATCGCGAGACGCAGTTCGGGCTCGAAGTCGGGGCGCGCCGGTTCACCGCGCAGTTCCCGAATCGCTTCGTCCATCATCTCCGTGTAGAGCTCGAAGCCGACCGCCGCAATTTCGCCCGACTGCTCGCGGCCGAGCAGATTGCCGGCGCCGCGATGTTCGAGATCGCGCATCGCGAGCTTGAAACCGCCGCCGCCCTCGGCCTCGACCAATTCGCGCAATGCCTCGATCCGGCGCTTGGCGTCGCGCGTGATGATGTGCTCGCCGGGAATCAGCAGGTAGGCGTAGGCCTTGCGCTTGGCGCGCCCGACGCGTCCGCGCAACTGATAGAGCTGCGCCAGCCCGAAATGGTCGGCGCGATTGATGATCATAGTGTTGGCGTTAGGAATGTCGAGGCCCGATTCGATAATCGCCGAACAGATCAGGACGTTGATGCGATTTTCGATGAAGTCGCGCATCACGGTCTCGAGCTGATTCTCCTTCATTTGGCCGTGGGCGACAGCGATCTTCGCCTCGGGCACGAGGCTCTGGATATGGCGCGACATGTACTCGATATTTTCGACGCGATTGTGGACGAAGAAGACCTGGCCGCCGCGGTTAAGCTCGCGGATGATGACGTCGCGGATAAGGCCGTCGTCGAAATGGGCGACGAAAGTGCGAACGGCTTGGCGCGCGGGCGGCGCAGTCTGGATCACGGAGAGGTCGCGAATACCGAGCATCGCCATGTGCAGGGTGCGCGGAATCGGCGTCGCGGTCAGGGTCAGAACCTCGACGAGTTTGCGAAAACGCTTGATGCGTTCCTTATCGACCACGCCGAAGCGATGCTCTTCGTCGATTACGAGCAGGCCCAGCTTCGGGAACTCGACGTCGCTCTGCAGCAGCCGGTGGGTGCCGATGACGATATCGACAGCGCCGCGGCGAACATCCTCGATTACCTGCTTGTTTTCCTTCGGCGAGCGGAAGCGCGAGACCATCTCGATCCGCACCGGATAATCTTTGAAGCGGTTCGTGAAATTGTTCCAATGCTGTTCGGCGAGGATGGTCGTTGGCACGAGCACCGCGACCTGCCGCCCGTCCATCACGCACATAAAAGCAGCGCGCAGGGCAACCTCGGTTTTGCCGAAGCCGGCGTCGCCGCAGATCAGGCGGTCCATCGGCTTGGAGCGCGAGAGGTCGCGGATGACCTCGTCGATGGCGGCCTGCTGGTCGGGTGTTTCCTCGAACTCGAAGCGGTCACAAAAGTCCTCGAACTCGCGACCCGGATGGGGAAAGGCGTGGCCCTCTGCGACTTCGCGCGCGGCGTAGATGTCGAGCAGTTCGGAAGCCATCGCCAGCACCGCTTGGCGAGTGCGCTTCTTGACGCGATCCCAGGAGCCGCCGCCGAGCTTGTCGAGTTTGGGCTCGTTGCCGTCGCCCCCGCCGACGTAGCGCTGGACCAGGTTAATCCGCTCTACCGGCACGTACATGGTGTCGTTGCCGGAGTATTCGAGGTTCAGGAAATCGCCCTCGGCGCCAGCGACCTTGAGATGCTTCAGTCCCCGATAGCGGCCGATGCCGTGATCGATATGGACGACTACATCGTCGGGTCTGAGCTCCTCGAGATTGAGCAACGCGGCGTTGCCGGTGCGTCGCGTGGAGCGGCGCCGCGCGCGCGGCTCGCCGAAGAGGTCTTCCTCGCTGTAGATGTACAGCCCGTCTTTCTGCAGGACGGTGCCGCCCGCGATTTCGCCCTCGATGATTACGGGGCGGAAGTCCGGCCACTCGAGCATCGCGGCGAAGCTCTTGCACTCGGTGTTGATCTCCAGGTCATACGCTTCGAGATGCCGTCTGAGGCGCGCGGCCTGGTTGGGACCCTCGACCACCATCAGGGCGCGTCCCTGCCCGCGGCGGACCTCGGCGAGTTCGGCCGCGAGTGGCTCGAATGACGGCGCTGCGTGCGTGCCGGTCAGTTCGGCCGCGCCGAGGCGCAGGCTCGGTTGCGATTTGAGTTCGATCGGCGTCGCCCAGCCCTCGCGCGGAGCGGTTACCGTGATCAGCGATCCGACCTCGACCGCGACGATTGCCGAGAGCGATCGTTCCAGTTGGTCGGTGCGGAGATAGAGCGATTCGGGCGTGGGATAGAAGATCGGCTTCGCTTGCGCGGCGGCGGCCTCGTTCGCGACCCGCTCGGCGATACGTTCGGCCTCGCCGAGGATGCGCCCGGGATCGATCATCCAGGCGATCGCGTTGGCCGGCACGTATTCAAAGATCGATTCGAGTCCGTCCTCGTAAAGCAGCGGCGTGATCAGCTCGACGCCGGGAAACAGCAGGCCGTTTTCGAGCGTCTCGGTCAGTTCGGCGGTCTCTTTGCGCACCATCCCGATTTCGGCGCAGCGCAACGCCACCCGATCGACCAGACGCTTGTCGCGCAGGACCGCAGGCGGCACATGGCGCGTGCGAATCACCGTCGCCTCTTCGATTTCGCCGAGCGAACGCTGGCTGGACGGATCGAAATGCCGAATCGATGTGACGATGTCCTCTTCCAGCTCGATCCGCACGGGATTGTGGTGCAACGGGGAGAACACATCTACGATGCCGCCGCGAACGCTGAAATCACCCGGCTCCTCGGTCTGCGGCACCCGCTGGTAACCCATCGCGGCGAGCGCCTCGATCATCGCGTCGAGATCGATGCCCTCGGCCAGTGCGATGCGAATCACTGAATCCTCGAAGATGCGTCGCGGTAGCGTGCGCATTATCAGAGCCTCAGCCGACGTGACGATGACCGGAGCTTTCGTGCGAATCATGGCGAAGAGCGCCGCGAGTTGCGCCGCCTGCACGTCAGGCGGGGGCGATAAATGGGCGAACGGGCGCACTTCCCACGCGGGCAACAGATGGACGCGGGCGGCGGCGGAATCGCAACCCGTCGGCTGATCGAGGAAGAACGCGAGTTCACTGGCGAGCGCTTCGGCTTCGCTCGCAAGCGAGGTTATGGCAATGATTGGACGCTCGAGGTTGAGCGCAGCCTCGCGCAGCATCAGGGCGTTGGCCGCGCCCTTGATACCCATCAGCGGAAAGCGGCGTTCGTTGCCAGCCTGCACCCGAGCCTTGAGCTCGCTACCCGCCTCTTTGAGACTTCGCTCCACTAGTCGGAAATCTTCCCTTCCTCCAAATACCCACGCCGGCGTATCGCCGCCGCAGGGCGTGCCGGAAAACCTCTCAATAGTAGCAGACCCGCGTCACGCGCCGAATCATTGCCGCGCGCGCCGGATGCGAATTTCACCCAGACGATCTCTTCAGCTATGGATGTTTCACTGACGAGTCCGTGGGTGCGATCAGCACTGCATTGTCATCGGCATCCGCAGTCGCCGCGGCCTGCGCGGCATCGCCGAGCTTGATCGGCAGCTTGAGCGTTTTCTGCGAGCCGTCCGCTATTGTGCGCGTAATCGTGAGGTAGATCACGTCGCCGGGCTTGCGGTTGCCGAGTTCAGACTCGAGGTCGAAGTCGTTGACGACCCGCCGGTCGTCGATCGCGACGATCAGATCGCCGCCCTGCCCGAGCGATCCGGTCTTCTTGAGCAATGGCATCATGAACAGGTTGAGCGGTGCCATCAGCGTACTGACGGTTGCGCCGGACTCGCCGATCGAGGACATCTTGGTCCGCCCGCGCAGCCCTGCGATGGCGGCGGGACTGTTGCGATCTACGCTGACGACTTCGAGTCCGGCAATCAGGCGGCCGGGCCGATCGTTCGAATAGATCGTCTGCACCGCGATTCCCAGGTACGGATGACTGGTATTCGCTGGCGTGGCCTGTTGCGACGCTTCGGCTGCTCCGTTTTGAACTGGAGCGGTCTCGTCGCCGGGCGCGCCTTCGGCGGGCGGAGTGACTTCGGCCGCGGGCGGCGCTGGTGCAATTCTCGGCGCAATCTCGAGCGTCTGATCCGATTCATTTTGCGCAAGCGTGATGCGGCTCTGCGCCAGCGCGCAGGTCATTTGCACGACGAACGCGGCAAGCGTAATCGCGAACAGCGCAGCTTGTGCTCTCGGACGCATCGAGCAAAACATTTTTATCGAGCGCGCACCGATTGGCAATCCGCTGGCGCCGTGGTCCGCCGAAAACGGGCGCCGCGCTCGCCGCATTTCACTTGAAGGAGACCGGCGCCGCGTGCGAGATTGGCCCATCCTGAGAGGCGCCGTATTCTATGAAAATTCTTTCGACAATCGGTCTCAAGTCCGCGCAAATTGCGATGATCAGGGAAGCCGCCGGGGCGGATATGGAATTGGTCGATCGTCCAACGCGCACGCGCGAGGAATTGCTTGAAGCCGCCGGTGATGGTTGCGACATCATCCTTGGACTACGCGCGCCTGATGAATTGGTGCGACGCTCGCCGCAGTTAAAATGGGTTCAGCTCATCAGCGCCGGCGCCGAGCACATCCTCAAGGGAATGATCGCGGAGCGCACCGAAGTCGCGGTCACCACCGCCAGCGGTATCCATGCGACGCCGATTGCAGAGTACACCATCGGCTCGATGCTCGCGTTCGCGCATTGCCTGCACGTGACGATGCGCTCGCAGTTGCGGCACGAATGGGAACGCGAATCGTTTATGGACAATGCGGATTCGATGCGGGGCAAGACGCTGGGCGTGATTGGCTACGGATCGATTGGGCGGGAGACGGCGCGCATCGGCGCCGCGCTCGGAATGATGGTGCTGGCGCTCAAACGCAATCCCGCCGATCACGTCGATGCCGGCTGGAATCCGCCCGAGGTCGGTGATCCCGAAGGGCGCATACCGGAGCGATGGTTCGGGCCGGGCGACTGCGCGGCCCTCCTGAGCGAGAGCGACTACGTCACGGTCACGCTGCCCTTGACGCCGCATACGCGCAGTTTCATCGGTGCGAAGGAGATTGCCGCGATGCGCCCGAACGCTTACATCGTCAACATCGGACGCGGCAGTGTGATCGATCAGAACGCGCTAATCGCAGCATTGCGCGAAAAACGTATCGCGGGTGCGGGCCTCGACGTGTTCGAGCGCGAACCGCTCGAACAGGAAAGTCCGCTGTGGGAGTTGGACAACGTCATCCTGACGCCGCACGTGTCGGGCGCATTTCGCGATTACAATACTGCCGCATGCAGGTTATTCGCCGACAACCTGCGCCGTTTTCGCGCGGGTCAGCCGCTATTCAACGTGATCGATCGCGACCTCGGCTATTAGAGCCTCATTTGCCGCTGAATTTGGGCGCGCGCTTGCCGAGAAACGCCGCCATGCCCTCTTGAGCGTCTGCCGTCCGGGCGCATTCGGCGATCAATTCGGTCTCCAGTTCCATCTGCTCGCTGAGCGTATTGTTGGACGAGGCGTAAAGCAGCCGCTTGACTCCGCCGAGCGCCGTAGTGGCCCCGTTGGCGAGTTCGGCGGCGAGTTTGCCGGCTTCGCCTTTCACGTCGGCATCGGGCACGACGCGCGTGACGATACCCATCGCCTCGGCCTCGTGTGCAGTCAATGCGCGATTGGTCAACGCCAGCTCCATCGCGCGGCGCATGCCCACGATGCGTGGCAGGTAATAGGTCGATGACCCGTCGGGCGTCAGGCCGATGCGCGTATATGACATCGTGAAGCGCGCGGATTCGGCCGCGAGCACGAGATCGCCCGCGCAGATGAGGCTCAGTCCGGCGCCGCCGGCACTGCCGTTCACCGCCGTTACCAACGGCGCACGCATGCGGGCGAACCGATTCATCGCGGTGTGCAGATAAAGAGTAACGCGCTTCAAATGTGCAGGGAGTTCCGCGGGACTCACCGCGGCGAAGGATTTGAGGTCGCCGCCGGCGCAAAATAATTTGCCGGCGCCGGTCAGCAGCACCGCTCGCACGTCCGCACCCTCGTTGCATCGCAGCGAAACCTCTTCAAGTTCCTGCGCCAGAGCGAGATTCAGAGCGTTGGCCGCCTCGGGACGATTCAGGGTGATGTGCGCGACGTTCTCCCGCACTTCAAAATTGAGACAGGTGTAGTTCGACATGAGCGCTTATCTCCGGCCCTGTTGTTGGGGTGCCTATTCTAAAGTGAGCGCAACCATTCGGCGACGGCGCCGCCGATTTCGTGCGGGGAATCCTCCTGGATAAAGTGCGAGCCTCTCACCGTTACCTCGCGCTGATTCGGCCATCGGCAGCAGAACTCACGCTGCGGGCCGATCAGGATCGCGCCGGGATCGGCGTTGACGAAGAGTTTTGGCAGCGGGCTCTCCGTCAACCACTCGGCATAAGCTTTGACGATCGCGGTAACATCGGCAGGTTCTCCATCGATTGGAATCTGGCGCGGCCACGTGAGCGTCGGGCGCCGTGATTCGCCGGGTTCGAGGTAGGGTTTACGATAGACCGTCATTTCGTCCTCGCTGAGCTTGCGCAGGATACTGCCGGGAAGTATGCGCTCGATGAAGACGTTGTTCTTCAAAACCATCTCGTCGCCCGCCGGACTGCGCATTGCGAGAAAGACCTTGCGCGCCGCATCGGGCCATTCGGCGAGCGTGACTGGTCGCACGATCGCTTCCATATAAGCGATGGCCTTGATGCTGGCCGGGTTGCGATGGGCCCAGTGAAAGCCAAGCGCCGAGCCCCAATCGTGAACGACCAGCGTGACGTTGCGATTAAGTCCGAGCGCGTCGAACCAGCCGTCGAGATAGCGCGCGTGATCGACGAAGCGATAGGAGCCGTCGGGCGTGCGCCCCGATTCGCCCATCCCGACGAGATCCGGTGCAAGGCAGCGGCCGAGTCCGCTCAAGTGCGGGATCACGTTGCGCCACAGATATGAAGAGGTCGGATTGCCGTGGAGGAAGACGATCGGATCGCCGCTGCCAACGTCCCCGTAAGCCATCTCGACGCCATCGATATTCACGTGTTTGCGCGGATTCGGATCGGACGCGGAAATTGTCGTGTTGCTCATCGTAATACTCCTGCGCTGATCCACAGAGATACGGGGTGGCGCCCGCATAGGCAAGATTACTTCAAGTTCACGTCGCCACCGCGATCGAGTTTGACCATTACGCGGCATGCCTTGCCGGATAACGTCTGAGCGGAGCACAATTGCGCGAGTTATTCAGATCCGGGGCCGGTGCGACACACGATACAAAGTTCGCGATCGTGCGTTACGGGCTTAGGTCTGCCGAGACAAGGAGCGAAGACCATGGCGGAGCGCAGGCGCAAGTTCTGGGGCTGGGGTTACGAAGATCAGGGACCGAATCCGGCCCAGCAGCAGCACATGGCGGAGCGCATGGCCAAGCGCTTCGGCCTCGCCGGCTTCGCGATGACGCCGCCGCCTACGGAAGCCGAATTGAATCTGCGCGCGCCCAGAGTCACGCCGCCCGCCGCGCTCGCGCCGATCTGTTCGTCGAGCACCTATGATCGCGCGGGGCACAGCTACGGCAAAAGCTTTCGCGATATCGTGCGCGCCTTTCGCCGCGAGTATCCGAATCCGTTCGATGTCGTCGCCTTCCCGCGCGACGAGCAGGAGCTGATCCGGGTGCTCGAATGGTGCGACGCGGAGCGCATCGCGGTGTCGCCCTACGGCGGCGGATCGAGCGTGACTGGCGGGGTTGAGCCGCCCTCGAGCGGCGACTATCGCGGCACGGTCTCGATCGATCTTGGCCGGCTGGACCAGGTGATCGAAATCGATCGGGTGTCGCGTGCCGCGCGAATCCAGGGCGGTGTGATGGGTCCCGCGATGGAAGATCAATTGCGTCCGCACGGTTATACCCTCCGGCATTATCCGCAATCGTTCGAGTTCTCGACGCTCGGTGGATGGATCGCTACGCGATCCGGTGGACACTTCGCGACGCTCTACACTCATATCGACGATTTCGTGGAGTCGGTGCGGGTGGTGACTCCGAGCGGGGTAATCGAGTCGTTCCGCCTGCCGGGTTCCGGCGCCGGCCCGAGTCCCGACCGTATGTTCATCGGTTCGGAGGGCACGCTCGGAATCATCACGGAGGCGTGGATGCGCTTGCAGGATCGCCCGACCTTCCGTGCCGGCGCGTCAATTTCCTTTCCCGATTTCGAGACCGGTGCGAAGGCCGTACGCGCGATTTCACAGGCGGGGCTATATCCGGCGAATTGCCGTCTGCTCGATCCGGGCGAAGCTGCCAATGCGGGTGCGAACAATGGCGAGGCTGCTGTGATGGTGCTCGCGTTCGAATCCGCCGACCATCAGCTGGAGCCGTGGATGAAACGGGCGTTGGAATGCTGCGCGGACTTTGGCGGGGCGGTTCCCGAGCAGGCCGCGAAGACCCGTACCGACGCCGAAGCGACGCACGAAGGCGCGGCCGGCGCTTGGCGCAATGCGTTCCTCAATGCGCCATACCTGCGCGATACGGTGGTTGCGATGGGGATGGTGAGCGAGACCTTCGAGACCGCCATCACCTGGGACCGCTTCGCCGAATTCAATGCGCAGGTGATAGCGACCGCGCGCGACGCCGTCACTCGGGTCTGCGGCAGCGGCACTGTGACCGTGCGCTTCACGCATGTGTATCCCGACGGCCCGGCGCCGTACTACACGATCCTCGCGCCCGGCAAGCCCGGCTCGCAGATCGAACAATGGGATGAGATCAAGCGGGCGGTTTCAGACAAGCTCAACAGCCTCGGCGGCAGCATCACGCACCATCATTCGGTCGGTCGTGACCATCGCCCGTGGTACGATCGCCAGCGCCCCAACGGCTTCGCGTTGGCGCTGAAGGCCGTCAAACGAACCCTAGATCCCAAGGGGATACTGAACCCGGGCGTCCTCTTCGATCCATGATAGAGACTGGACGGTGTGCATGGCGTGAATTGGAATGGTTGCTTCGCGCTTGTGTAGCGAGCGTCGCCCGCGGCGGAAGCCGTTTTGCTAAGCTTCTCGCGCTGAAATCGTGTCAATCGTCGAGGCGGAGTTGCTTGCGTGCCGTCTCGCTCATGCGATGGGGCGTCCACGCAGGCTCCCACACGATTTCGATGATGGCGCGATTGCAATCCGGCACGCCGAGCAGCTTCTCTTCGATTTCGGCCGCAATGCGGTCGCCCATCGAGCATCCACGCTCCGTCAGCGTCATTTTGATGTTGACAGTATCGCCCGCGAGAATGACGCCGTAGATAAGTCCGAGATCAACGATGTTGACAGGGATTTCCGGGTCGAAGCATTCGCTCAGGACTTCGTAGATTTCAGCTTCGTTCAGCATTTGCGGATGCGACTGGAGTGAAATCACGCGCATCCCTCCGTGAATCTCTCCCGCCGCGCATCTTAGTATATAGATCATACCAGGGTCTCATAACCGGTACGTGCGGGAGGATTCGTATGCCCGATAACGATGAGGTAACTGCGCAGGTCGAAGATTTGTGCGATGAGGCGGTCGATCAATACGCAGACGGCAATTATGACGAAGCGATCGCACTCTATACCAAGGCACTCGAACTCGACGCCAAGTGCGGCGACGCGTTCACCGGCCTCGCGATGTGCCATCAGTCCAAAGGCGATCTCGATGCCGCAATCGAAGTGACCAAGCGCTATGTCGAGGTGGAACCCGAAGACCTTTTGGGATTCACGAACCTGAGCATGTTCTACCAAAAGAAAGGCATGATAAAGGAGGCCGAGGCGGCTGGTGCGGAAGCGCGCCGGCTCGACTGGAAGCGCCAGCTCAAAGAGGCCAAGGAAAAGGGCACCGGCCAATAGACGATCGCGGTGGCGGGAACGTTGCGCGGTGAAGCGGCGAGGCTCGGCACCAGGAGAAGCTGGGCACGAGGAGAAAAATGATGCGGTTGAAGGACAAGATTGTATTGGTGACCGGCGGTGGCTCGGGACTCGGGCGTGAGATGGGTTTGCTCTTCGCGAGCGAAGGCGCGAAGGTTGGCGTCAACGACGTTCGTCCTGAATCGGCGCAAAACGTCGCCACCGAAATCGAGCGCGCGGGTGGAGTGGCGCGGCCGTTCGTCGCGGACGTGTCGAGCAGTGCAGCGGTGAAGAAAATGTTCGCAGAGTTTCTCACCGCCTTCGGCACGATCGACGTGCTGGTGAACAACGCCGGTATCGGTCGTACGCGCGAAACCGCCGGCGACGTCGAGTTGCTCGGCACGATCGATCTCACTGACGACGATTGGCACAAGATGCTCGCGACGCACCTGGATGCGACGTTTTACTGTACGCGTGAGGCGCTTAAGGTGATGATTCCCAAGGGCGCCGGTCACATCGTCAACCAGGGCTCGATTGCGGGGACTGCCGGACTGCCGTTCGTATCGAATTATTGTGCGGCCAAGGCGGGTATTATCGGGTTTACCAAATCGGTGGCGCTCGAAGTGGCGAAATTCGGAGTCGTCGTCAACGCGATCGCGCCGGGCTTTATCGAGACGCCGATGACCGCGCTGATGGCGGCCGGCGCTCGCGAATGGGTAATTATCAACACGCCCATCGGACGCTTAGGCGAGCCCCGTGATATTGCCGCCGCCGCGCTCTACCTGGCCTCCGACGAATCTAAGTTCATGATCGGCCAGGTGATCAGCCCCAATGGCGGATGGACGACGGCATAAGCGCGAGGGACTAGTATGCGAACGGTCTTTGCCAGCTTCAATTTCAAAAGTTCTGACCTTGAGGCCGAGGAGCGGAATTACGCCGACGTTCACGTCGCGCTCGCCAAGCAACTACCAGGTCTGCGCCAGTACATCACGGGCCGGATGCGTGCACCGTCGGCTGCCCTCGCATTATCGTGCCGCGGTTTTGAGCTACGACAGCGCCGCCGAGGCCGAGGCCGCGATGCGCAATTCGCCGGTCGCAAAGACGGTTGCCGCCGATGGCCGCGATCATATGAAGAACTTGCGCTGGCTCGAGATGGAGTCGGAGATCATTGTTCCATTCGAGGCCCCGCGGCCTGGACGACAATGCCTCTTCATGGCGGCCGAGTTCAATCTTGAAGTCGAAAAGGCCGGCTTCAGTGCCGCCGCCAGCGCCGAGCAGCGCTACCTCGGCGAGCATACGCGGATCGCGCGGAGACTACCCGGCGTGCGATTTTACATGGTGGGCCGGCTGATCGAAGCGGCGGGGCAAATACCCGATCGTTTGCGCATCGCGTTCCTGGCCTTCGACGATATCGTGGCGTTACGAGCCGCTTATCGTTCGCCGGTAGGAGTCGAACTGATCAAGGACGAGGAGGCCACGATCGCGGACGCCCGGGTCTATCGCATGGACGCGACCGTTCAGATCTGAAGCTCAGTAGTTTCGGATGGTAGCGTCGGCTAGGCTATTCGTCTAGAAGCCCCGTTGTGATGTTCGCCTGTGGCTATCTTGAGCGCCGGGACTTCGGCCTGGACTTCCCGCATCTGAAATGCTGCAACGTATAGCCGGCGTCCTGATACCTCTTTTTTCGCTGCGAACCACCGATGACCTGGGACGCGGTGAAATCCGCGGGCTGATTCCGATGGCCGATTTCGCGCTCGCGATGGGTCATCGGATGATTCAACTCTTGCCGATCGATGAAACCGCGCCGGGCGAAACCAGCCCGTACAGTGCGATGAGCGTACTGGCGATCGATCCGCTATATATTTCGGCGCGCGGCCTCGACGGCCACTTTCTCGAGGGCATAGACGCGGCCGAAATCGAAGCCGCACGCGTGAGTGCCGGCCCCGGCGACCCGCCCGATGCGGTCAAGCTCAAAGCGGCCAGGATGAAACTTCTCGCTAAATCGAGCCGTCACTTCGCCGCTAGCAAAAGCCCCGGCGATCGCCGTGCCTTCGAGGAGTTCGAGCACCGCAATCAAGACTGGCTCGATGACTACGTGCTCTTTCGTGCACTCAAGGAAAAATTTTGCTGGAGCGAATGGGCGTCATGGCCCGGCGGACTTGACCGGCGTGCGCCGTCCGCGCTCAAAGCCGCCTCGCGTGAATTGGCGCAAGAGATTTCCACCTATTCCTACATTCAGTTCGTGGCGCATCGGCAATGGTCTGAGGTTCGTGCGGAACTCGCGCCGCGCGGCGTGATGTTAGGTGGCGATATCGCATTCTCTCCAGCGCGCGAAAGCGCAGAGGTTTGGGCCAACCAGGAGATGTTCGATCTCACGCGCACGGTGGGTGCGCCGCCCGATGCTTTTTCGAAAAACGGTCAACGATGGGGACTGCCGATGCCCAACTGGGCGCGGATGCGAGCCGCGGGCTTCTCATTGATCCGCACGCGGATACGCCATGCGCGTGAATTGTTCGACCTGATGCGGATCGATCACGTGGTCGGCCTTTTTCGCACCTACGCGTTCGGAATCGACTCCGCCGCGCCCGGAGCGTTCGACCCACCGGATGAGGCCGCTCAACGCGCGCAAGGCGAAGAAATCATCTGCGTGGCCAAGAAAGAAGCTGGGCCTCTGGAGATCTTCGCGGAGGATCTGGGTCTGATTCCGCCGTTTGTGCGCGAGTCACTCGTGGCCCTCGGCACGCCGGGGTACAAGGTGATGCGTTGGGAGCGCGAGTGGAACGCTGCAGGACAGCCGTTCATCGATCCGGCAACTTATTCTGAACTTTCGATCGCGACCACTGGGACGCATGACACCGAGACGATGGCCGAATGGTGGCAAGACGCGAACCGGAACGAGCGCTGCCAGTTCATCGCATCGCTCAAGCTCGCAGGTGCGATCGAACCGCAGCGCGACACCCTTGGCGACCGCGCAGTCGACGCGATTCTTAGCGCGCTCTACGCTGCCCCATCGCGCCTGACGATCGCGCCGCTACAGGACCTGTTCGGATGGAAGGAGCGGGTGAACACGCCGGGAACCGTGGATGCCATTAATTGGAAATGGCGGCTGCCGTTCGCGCTTGACCGCTTGCCCGATAATTCCGAGTTGTCCGCGAGGATCGCCGCGCTGCACGCGATCGCATCGCGCACACGCCGCATTTGAGCGCGAGCCCAACGATTCACTGCGCGCGATTAATTCCAATTGCTCGCAACGAGCGCGTTGATTCGACGAACGTCGGCAATTGATTGGAGTGCGCAAAACTCCGACGCTTTGAAAGTTTGATAGAGTGTTCAGTGTTCGGAAATGCGTGGGGAAGCAGCAAGTTCGATAATCCGCCGAGGAGTCGGACCTACAATGGAACATGGCGCATACGAGTTCTGGCCCGATGGCATCAGCATATGACCCGGCGAAAAGGAGTCGCGATCGCAATGGAACCCCTCTCAGATATTACTGGCTGGCCTGAATGAGGCGCTGGAGGCGCGGAATCGGGTTCGCGGCCGCGGCAAGCCTTGGAAGGCTCTGGATGTGCGGAGTCGCGTTCACAGCGATTTTTACGCAGGCAATACGCGGAATCGGATCCGCGGCAAGCCTTGTTCCAGCAATGTGCAGAATCGTGCTGGCGATGCGGGGTTCGGTAGTCGCGGCGATCCTGGTGTTGGCGATCACTGGTTGCGGCACGGAAAATCCTCCACCTTTGCCAACGGCCGAGAGCCTTGGAATTCCTCCGAATCCGATGCCCGGACCGCTTCCGCCCGCACCTAATGCGACGCATCCGTCTGCGCCTAACGCGGCGTTGCCGCCGTCACGACCGCCTTCGATATCCCCCGGGCTGGTGACGGCACGCCCTGCACCATTCGCGATCGCGCCGGGTCCTGACGGGAATTTATGGTTCACCGAATTCCGATCGCATCGAATCGGCCGGATGAGCACCGCGGGCGACTCGAAACCGTACGAGTTGAACAGCGATGTATTACCGGAGCGCTTGGCAGCCGGTGCCGACGGGGCCATCTGGTTTACGGATCCGGCAGGCAATCGGATCGGGCGGCTGGACTCCGGTGGGGCGCAGGCCTACGTCCCGTTGCGGACGGCCAACAGCGGTCCGGCGGGAATTACGCTCGGGCCGGACGGTAACCTCTGGTTCACCGAACATGCGGCCAACCGTATTGGCCGCATTACTCCGCTCGGAACGGTGACTGAATTCGCCCTCCCGCACGCGGGCGGCCCCGCCGGCATCGCCACCGGCCCGGACGGCAACCTGTACATCGCCGAGAATAGCGGCGACCGTATCGACCGGATGTCGACGGAGGGACGCGTCGATGAGTTCAGATTGCCGAATGCTGGTAGTCTGCCGAACGGAATCGTCGCCGGGGCCGACGGCAACATGTGGTTCATCGAGCTAGCGAGCCACAAGCTGGGAAGGCTGTCTCTCGACGGCGGCCTCAGCGAGTATCCGCTGCCTGCGATCGGCGCGCCGCTGAGCATCGCTTCGGATCTGAGCGGGGCCCTATACGTGACCGAGCCGCAAGCTCATGCGGTGTGCAAAATTAACCCCGATGGACAAGCAATGGTCTTCTATCTTCCGGAGACGGTGATGCCCAGTTTTATCGCTGCCGGTGCCGACGGCAACATGTGGTTCACCGAGCCGACCGGCAAGATTGGCCGACTAACTCCGAATGGTATGCTGACCGAATTCCCGGTGACTAATGGCAGTGCCGATGACTCCGGCGCGACCACCGAAGCAGCCGCGGTTGCGCCTAGAAGGGACTTGCTCCGCTCGCATCCATAGGCGCGGATTCGGCGCGCTGGTTGTCATCCACGCCGCGTTTTGCGCTATAAGCGGTGAAACGCAAACATCTTGGAAACTCGGCACCGAAAAAAGGGCCGCATGGGAGAGAACTTACGATGAGTCGTCATCTTGAAGGCAAGGTGGCCGCTGTTACCGGCGGCGGACGCGGTATCGGCCGCGAAGTTAGCCGGGCATTGGCCGCACAGGGCGCCGCGGTCGTCGTCAACGATCTCGGGGTCTCGGTAGCAGGACAGCAGGAGACCGTATCGCCAGCCGACGATGTTGCGAAAGAGATCAAGGCCGCGGGCGGCAACGCTGCGTCCAATCATATGGACATCTCGACGCCTGAGGGGGGCGAGGGTCTCGTCAATCAGGCGATCAAGGAATTCGGCAAGCTCGATATCCTCGTGAACGTTGCAGGGATTTTGCGGGACCGGATGATTTTCAACATGACGATCGAGGAGTGGGATGCGGTGATTGGCGTTCACCTGCGAGGCCATTTCTGCACCATGCGGCCGGCCAGCGCGCATATGCGCGAGCGCAAGTTCGGCCGTATTATCAACTTCTCCTCGAACTCGGCGCTAGGCTCTCCCGGCCAGCCGAATTATGCCGCGGCCAAGGCCGGTATCCTCGGACTCACGTATAGCGCCGCGAATAGCTTGCAAAAGTATGGAATCACCGTCAACGCGATCATGCCCGGCGCAGCGACGCGGATGACTGACACGATTCCGGAGGGGCGTCTGCCAGGTACCCGTCCGGCCAGCGAGGAAGCTGTCGGCACTCCGATGGACCCGGCCAACGTACCGCCGATCATCGTGTTCCTGGCGAGCGATGAGGCTGCCACGGTTAATGGACAATGCTTCGGCGCCTCGGGCTATCGGATCACGCGTTACACGCACGTCGAGGCTGATCGGATCCTATGCAGTGACGGACCGTGGGACATCGATCATCTCTTCAAGATCTTCAAATCGACCTTGGGGAACGGGATGCGTCCGCCACGAATGTAGTAAGGGGGCACCGCGGCTGACGCGCTGACCGATGACGACGCTTACGCTCTATCAGTTTGCGACCAGCCCTTTTTGCGCGAAGGTGCGCAAGATTCTCGATTTCAAGGGACTGGATTACCGGGTGGTTGAAGTCGACTATCTGGAACGCAAGGAATTGATCCTCGCGTCGTATCAGTTGATGGTACCGGCGCTTACGCTGGAGAGCGGCGAGACCATCGTCGATTCCGATCGGATCGCGGCGCAACTCGACGAGCTTTATCCCGAGCCAACGATATTTCCCGTGGAATGGCGCGGGATTCATCTGGCATTGGCGCGTTACTTTGACAGTGAATTCGAGGATGCGCTGTTTCGCGCTGCGCTGCCTGACGAAATCGCCCACTTTGCGCGCCAAGGCCGCGACCGCGAAGCTTTTTATCGATTGATTCGCGAGCGCAAGTACGGTGCCGGCTTTTGCGATGAGATTATCGCCGGGCACTCATCGTATTGGGCGCGTGCACTGGAGTTGCTTGGTCCGCTTGACGATACTCTGCGCGAGCGCGCTTTCATCCTCGGCCGTATCGGTTATGCGGATTTCGCGCTATACGGCCAGTTGAACTATCTCGCGCTAAGCGGCGTGCTGAAGATTCCCGATGAAATGGCGAGTTTGCGCGCTTACTACAGCCGGGTCGATCGCATCACCGCGGCGCTCGACCCAAATACTTGAGCTGTGCGCCCAACTCTTATGCTTTGCGTCCAACAGCCGGAAGGACGCAACCTACGCCTTTGGCAGCGAACGTCAGCTCGGCGTCGCGTCAGCTTGCGTCGTAGACTGCCGCATTCAGAAAACGGCTGAACAGGGCTCCGCTTGAATCGAGCGCGACGTCATATAGTGACGCACCGCGTCCGACCGCGAAAATCTGATGGCCCTCATCCAAGAACGCATAGATCACGCAGCAGGCGAGGGCGGTATACGGTCGTCGCTTAAGCGGACCGCGAATCAGCAGCCAGAAGAGGACCGCATAATTCGTGAAGTGAGCGGCCTTGCGAATGAGGCCATGCATTAGGGAAATCGTCGCCCACGAGGCGCTGGGAAATATCCATCGTAGCACCGGCTCGATAAATGTCGAGGTGTTTGCGGCCGAGAAGATCGTGGTCGAGAGGACGAACAGGACCCCCATCCACACAATCGCCGGCAGCCAGTCGCGCAAGGCTAATGACGGTATTGCCGCATCGATTGCGGTAGTGGCGCCGTTTGGCGTCACGATTGTAGGAGAGACGCCTTTTGGCGTCTTGGGGGCACGGTCCGCTTGCTCCATTTATGCTTCCGGCGTTAACTCGATAAGTGGGGCTTGAAAGGTAACCGCAGTCCGGTGGATCCTGGTTCCTCGCGCTATCGATCAATACGCCACCCTGATTCTGGTCGGCGGGCGCGGATCGATCAAGCGCGCCGGCCGCAATCCTCGAGAGGTGGATTCTCCATTGGCTGACACGATTCATATGACCGAGACGATTCAGATTGCCAAGGCACAACCCGCATCGCCCTGCACCATCGTCATCTTTGGCGCTTCCGGCGACCTTGCAAAACGTAAGCTGATTCCCGCGCTGTACAATCTTCGAGCCTTTGGCCAGGAAGTTTCGCCGCAAGAATTTTCGATCCTCGGATTCGCGCGGCGCCCAATGACGGTGGAGGATTTTCGCGACAGCGCGCGCGTCGCGGCAGCACGCTTCTCGCGGCTTGAACTTGATCAGAAAGGCTGGCACGACTTTGCCGCCAACCTCGACTATCTTTCGGGTCTTGACGAGCCTGACGGCTTCCGGCGGCTGAAAGCGCGGCTGGAGCAAATCGAAGCGGCTCGCGGACTCCCGCCCAATCGCATCTACTATCTCTCGGTGCCGCCCGAGGCCGTGCCGGAATGTGTCGAGCGCCTCGACAGCGCGGGACTAATCGCCAAGCCCGGAGCGGCGAACTTCAGCCGCGTCGTGGTTGAGAAACCGATCGGTACCGACCTCGAGAGCGCACTCGAAGTCGAGGGGCTGCTGCGGCGATACTTCGACGAATCGCAGATTTTCCGCATTGACCATTACCTGGGTAAGGAAACCGTCCAGAATCTTTTCGTACTCCGTTTCGCCAATACGATTTTCGAGCGCATGTGGGGTGCGCGCAACGTTGAGCATGTTCAGATCACAGTGGCTGAGGGCGAGGGTGTCGGTTCGCGCGCGATGTACTACGACCCCGCCGGTGCGCTACGCGACATGGTGCAGAATCACATGATGCAGTTGCTCGCGCTGATCGCGATGGAGCCGCCGATCTCGCTCGACTCCGACGCGATTCGCGACGCCAAGATCAACGTCTTGCGCGCGTTGCGGCCGCTGCCACCCGGCGGGGCACGCGATCTGGTAGTGCGGGGGCGCTATGGGGCAGCCACCGTCGATGGCGAGCCGGTCCCCGGCTATCTGCAGGAGCACGGCATCCCGGCGTCGTCGCGCACCGAAACTTTCGTCGCCTTCAAGGCTGCAATCGACAATTGGCGCTGGGCCGGCGTGCCGTTCTACTTGCGCACGGGCAAGCGGATGCCGTCGCGCGGCAGCATCATCTACATCCAGTTCAAGGACGTGCCGCGAATTCTCTTTAATCGCGAGAAAAACATTCCACCCAATGCGCTCACAATCCGGATTCAGCCCGACGAGGGATTTTCATTTGAAGTCCTGGCCAAGCAGCCCGGTCTGGATATCGCGATTCGCCCGGTGCGGATGAATCTGCGCTACGACAGCGAATTCGCCGGCCCCTCGCCGGAGGCCTACGAACGCCTGCTGCTCGACGTGATGAGCGCTGACCATACGCTGTTCGTGAGCGCCCAATTCGTTGAGAAGTCGTGGGAGTTCGTTCAGTCGATTCTCGATCAGTGGCGTGACGATTCAACGATCCCGATGCACGAATACCCCGCTGGATCGAAAGGTCCCGAAGCTGCCGACAAACTCATTCAGGCCGATGGGCGCGAATGGCTGGATCCCTGACATCGTGATGTTGATTTGCGCTTGTGACACGAAACCAGTTCGTTGCGGGATCGTCTAGGGAGGCAATGACTTACAAAAAACTATCCGATCAGTTTCCCTGTCTATGCAAAGCCGGTAAAACCTTCTGATGCTCTCCGGGGCACATCTGTCTAATGGCTAGGCTTGAGCAAGTTAACCATGACCTGCCTGTATCCGCGGTCATGCCCGTGCCGCAGGAAGAAGACGCGGTCGTTCCTGTGCCGATTGAAAAGACTTCACTCGAAGGACACGCCCTGACCAAACGCTACAGCGGCCGTACTGTGGTTGACGAGGTTGAGGTCCGCGTCGGCAAGGGCGAGGTCGTCGGGCTGCTCGGACCCAACGGTGCCGGCAAGACCACCACCTTTTACATGCTGGTGGGACTGCTAAAGCCCGACTCCGGGACCATCGCGCTCGGCGGTCACGACATCACGATGCTGCCGTTGTACCAGCGTGCGCGCCGCGGGATCAGCTACCTGCCGCAGGAGCCCTCGGTCTTTCGCAAGCTTAGCGTCGAGCAGAACCTGATGGCAGTGCTCGAGACCCTCCCGCTAACCGACGAAGAGCGGCAGGCCCGCCTGCAATCGCTGCTCGGCGAACTCGATATCGCGCACCTGGCCAAATCATCGGCCGGAGTGTTGTCAGGCGGTGAGCGGCGAAGGGTCGAAATTACGCGCGCGCTCGTGCTCGATCCGCTTTTCCTCTGCCTTGACGAGCCGTTTGCCGGAATCGATCCGATTACGGTGATCGAAATCCAGCGCATCATTACCTATCTCAAGGATCGTGGAATCGGCGTACTGATGTCCGACCACAACGTGCAGGAGACGCTTTCGATCATAGATCGCGCCTACGTCATACACGACGGCAAGATTCTCTTCGAAGGCATGCCGCGCGAGATCGTCGACAACGACCGCGTGCGGCAGGTCTTCCTTGGCGAGCGCTTCCGCCTCCGCTGATTGAGTTTTTCCACAGCAACCACGGAACAACGCGAGTTTGTCAATTCGAGGAAACCGAGAGTTATAATATGCGCCTGAAGGACAAAGTCGGAATTGTGAGCGGTGCCGCGTCGGGAATCGGCGAGGCAACCGCCAAAACTTTTGCCCGCGAGGGTGCCGCGGTAGTAGTCGCCGATCTCAACGAAGAGGGCGGCAATCGCGTCGTTGGCGAAATCCGGCAGGCTGGGGGCACGGCGGAATTCGTCCGCTGCAATATCGGCCGTCCCGCCGAAGTCGATGCAGCCTTCCGTTTCGCCACCGACAAATTTGGCCAGCTCGACGTCCTGCACAACAACGCGATCGTATTCGTTCCGGGGCGCCTCGGCGATCTCACAATCGATCAGTGGCAGAAGGCGATCAACGTCGGTCTGACCTCCTATTGGTACTGCACTAAGGTCGCACTCGGTATTATGGTGCCGAAGGGGGGCGGAGCGATCGTCAACACCGCGTCAATTTCCGGCGTCAATGCAGACTATGGTCTCGGCCCCTACAACATCATCAAGGCCGCGGTCATCAACATGACTCGCTCGACCGCGATCGACTACGCGCGCAAGGGTATCCGGTGTAACTGCGTATGCCCGGGACCGATCGCGACACCGCCATTGGTGAAGATGCGCCGCGATCAGCCGGAGCTTATGGGCCGCCTGGCCGACGCTATCCCGATGGGCCGGATGGGCGAGCCGCAAGAGATCGCCAATGCCGTGCTTTTCCTGGCTTCCGACGAGGCGTCATTTGTTACCGGTATCGCCCTTATCGTCGATGGTGGCAGCACTGCCGTCAACTCCATCCCGAGTCTGCTCGGCACCGGGCCTTCTTGGGAATGCCGAGCATGGTAACTCGGCGCGATGCGAGTTGCGGATGGATACGCGAGTTGCGGTTCAGCGCGATCGATATCGACGGCACACGTCGGAGGGGAGTAAAGTAGCTGCATGAGCATCCTGATTCCATTCGTAGTCGAGCAGACGGGGCGCGGCGAACGCTCCTATGACATTTACTCGCGGCTGCTGAAGGACCGGATTGTTTTTGTGGGCGGCCAAATCGGCGACGACCTGGCTAACGTCGTCACCGCGCAACTGCTCTTCCTGGAGTCCGAGGATCCGGAGCGCGAAATCAACATGTACATCAATTCGCCCGGCGGATCGGTCACCGCAGGTCTCGCGATCTACGACACCATGCAGTTCGTCAAGCCGCCGGTTTCGACCCTCTGCGTTGGACAGGCGGCAAGCATGGGCGCGGTCCTGCTTGCGGCGGGCGCGAAGGGCAAG
>Ga0182024_10008647_pt1 | contig 21348 bp, 16 predicted proteins | sample P32metaG_FD_120480 | JGI IMG/M metagenome (GOLD analysis project Ga0182024, IMG submission 120480) | Permafrost microbial communities from Stordalen Mire, Sweden - P3-2 metaG (Illumina Assembly) | ecosystem: Environmental > Terrestrial > Soil > Wetlands > Permafrost | place: Sweden: Stordalen...
CCGTTTCTTCGGTGAAGGCCTCTGCCTCTCAGGTTTCTTTTGTGCATCTCACACTAGGTGTTGAAAGTATAAACCGGTTTACTGAAAGAACAGGGCATCGGCGAATTTTCGGTAGATGGTTCTTTTTTCCTTCCGGATTGGCTAAAAGTTTATTCCTCTGCATTACCGTCCCGCCGACGCTGGTGGCGCTTGCCGACGAGGTGATCGAATAGGAATTGCTATCTGCTGCGCTGCATGAGTCCGCTTGTGGCACGTTTGAGACATGGTGCGATGTCCGACTTGAGTCCGGTATGCGCACCATAGCGGACATTGACCTGCCGTTGTTCACCAGCGCTGAAAATACGCTCGCCACCAAAAATGAAATGTGCGGCCCCCTTGTCATTGGTACTCGCACAGATCCTCACGTCTTGAGCTCGAAAGCTTGAGTCTGAGCTTCACGGACAGATAACAAATAACGGGAAGACCAACAAGACCAGGACAAACCATTGGGTCGGGATTTTGCCCGTTGGCACAAAGCTGACATAACCGTCGCTCCGACGAATGTCCGCTGTTGAAGGAAAGAGCGGACATCACACATTCGCTGTTTGAAGTCTGCTTCTAAATGCATTATGAACATCTATGTGTCGCCACGAATTGCTGAAATGAAAAAAGCCGCCATCGGTGTCCGATCCGATGACGGTTCTTATTCTACTCAACCGACAAATCAAGGTGTCCCGATTTCGTTGAAGAAGGAAAAACAAATCTCCTAGATAAGAGCTGACGAGTGTTGCAATCCGGTCATCGCCTATCAAAACGGATACGATAAGTAGTTGTGCGAGCTAGCCTGCTCTCAACTTGGTCGCCCTTCCATCGCCCTTCTCGCTTTGGATGTGGTCACCCTCATCTCTGGCAGCCGATGGAGAAAAAATGCGAGCCGATAGTTCACCCTCCAAAGAAAAGATCAAGACGCTTTTCCTTGAGGGTGTGAATGACAGCGCCGTCGAACTGTTTGTAACTTCCGGCTATTCGAATATCGAACGTTTCGCTCAGGCGCTGGACACGGATTCATTGCGCAACGCCGTCAGGGATGTCGAGTTGCTTGGTATTCGCTCCCGAACCCAACTCACCCACGAGATATTTTCCGCTGGTGAAAGCCTGATCGCGGTGGGATGCTTCAGCGTGGGAACAAACCAGGTCGACCTCGATGCCGCACGCCAGCGAGGTGTTCCGGTTTTCAATGCTCCCTTTTCCAACACCCGCAGCGTTGCCGAGCTGGTGATCGGCGAGATTGTGATGCTACTGCGACGCATTTTTCCCCGTTCGGCGGCGGCCCATGAAGGCGGATGGGACAAATCCGCGACAGGCAGCCACGAGGTGCGAGGCCGAACGCTCGGAATTGTCGGCTACGGTAACATCGGATCCCAGCTCTCTATGCTTGCGGAAGCGATGGGCATGAAAGTAATTTTCTTCGATCACACCGACAAGCTTCGCCACGGCAACACCGAACCGGTCGAAAGCCTTCGCGATCTTCTCTCACGGAGCGACATCGTCAGCCTGCATGTTCCGGAGACGCCGGCCACTTCCGGCATGATCGGGGAAGCCGAACTCCGCATGATGAAACCGGGGGCGTGCCTGATCAACAACAGCCGCGGCACCGTCGTCGATCTTGATGCCCTGGCGATGGCGCTTCGCGATGGTCGCGTGGCGGGAGCCGCACTCGACGTCTTTCCAGTCGAGCCGTCTTCAAACCTGGATCGTTTTCAAAGTCCGGTGCAGGGCCTCAGCAATGTAATATTGACCCCTCACATCGGCGGCTCAACCGAGCAAGCGCAAGATCGAATTGGCACGGAAGTAGCCCGCAAGATGATCGACTATTTCGACAACGGTTCGACCATGGGTGCAGTCAATTTCCCGAACGTCCAGTTACCGCCGCGCGCCCAGGGCGTTCGGTTCAGTCATGTTCACCGAAACGTACCAGGCATGCTGCGGCGCTTGAACGAGGTCTTCCTGCAGCGCGACATCAACATCTTTGCACAGTATCTCGAAACCGACAGCGAGGTTGGCTACGTCGTGCTCGACGCTGACCTATCGGCGCAGCTTAGTCACGAAATTCTCGATGACATTCGTGCGCTGGACGGCACCATCAGGGCCCGGCTTGTCTACGAGCATTGAAGGAACGTTTCTGGACTGAGGAATTAGGCCCGCCCGGGAATATCCTTCCCGGGCGGCCATAACGGCGTCAGGCCGCCACGCGCGGTGCCGGCTGGGCTGGCTGGCTAAGTCCTTCGTAGTCCTGCTCTGCCTGATGTTTGGCGGTCTTGAGGATCGCCACCGCATCGGCGATGTTCTGCGCCGAATGGTTGGCCATGACCTGCATCCGGATGCGCGCGGCTCCCTTTGGAACTGCTGGAAACTCGACGAGATTAGCAACCAACCCGAGCTTGGGTAGCTGCTTGCTGACGAGACGAGCCAGGCCTTCAGTTCCCATCTTGACGCAGACAATCGCCGAAGGATCGCCGTAATAGTCGAGGCTGGCTTCGCGCAGCTGACTGCGGAGACTCAGAACGTTGGTCATCAGCGCCTCGCGCTGTGCGCGTCCTTCCTTCGAACCGACAATCTCGAAAGCCTTCAGAACTGTCGCCGCCTGCACCGGCGACAGTGCATTCGAGAATGTCGCGGGAGCGCTGTAGAAGCGGAGATACTCCTTAACCGCCCGGCTGTTGCAGGCGACAAAACCGCCGTTGGAGGCAAACGTCTTCGAGAAGCTGCCCATCACGATATCGATCTTGCCGAGCATTTTCTGAATGCCGATATGCCCGCGCCCATCCTCGCCGAGACAACCGAGGTCGTGCGCGACGTCAACAACCAGGGTCGCATTGAATTCGTGGCAGAGTTTCTGTAGCGTGGCGAGAGCCGGGGTATCGGAGTCCATGGAAAACAGGCCTTCCGTGACGACGAGAATGCCGTTTTCCTTGTCCTTGGCCCTGATCTTGGTCAGGATGTTCCGGCAGTATTCGTTATCGAGGTGGCGGAACAGATGGATGTTGTTGGTGGCGGCGTTCGCGCCTTCCTGCAAGCAGGAATGGGACAGCATGTCCATCACGACATGGTCCGCGGACCTGACCAGGCCCTTGATCACACCGAAGCCGGCGGCCCATCCCGTCGGATAGAGCACCGCTTCCTGCATGTTCAGGAACTCGGCAATCTTGCGTTCGAGGGCGACGGAGTAGGACGTATTGCCGACCAGCGCCGGTGAGCCCGCGCTGTGCACGCCGCAGCGTTCTATCGTCAGCTTGGCGGTCGCCTTGATTTCGGAATGAGACGAGAGGCTGAGATAGTCCTGCGAGGCAAAATTGACGCCACGCGCCTTGTTGCCGCTATCATCCTGGGCCCAGCAAACGGTGTTGGGTCCGTCTTCGGTTGCGCGGGAAAACGGCCAAAGGCCGTTCTGGCGACGCAGGTCCTGCCAATTGAAGAAGCCTTCGGTGCGCCGGAGCAGATCGGCTCCGCCGGGCACACGGAAATCCCGCATACTCCCGGTCAGTGCAGCAGGCGGAATATAGGCGTTGGTTTTGTCTGACATTGTTATCCCCTGTTCGCGGCTTCTTGATTGGTTTGTTGCCGTCCGGGGAGGACGATGCCGGAGCAAGATTAATTTCCGGTTGGCTTCCGGCCGACCGCAGAGGGCGGTTTGTGTCAAATTGTAGCTGTGGTTAGCCGATTGCTTAGATGTCGATGACGGGAGTCCGGTAGCGGACGTCGCGCCCCAATGGGATATGTTCAAGACATATTAGCGGTGCCAACGGAATCCGTAACCGAATCAAGGCCTGAATGTCAGGCGATGGCACGATCGCCGGCTACAACTGGCAAGCAAGCCCTGATTTTGCCCAGCAGCCGCTGCATGTCGACCGGCTTGGTGTCGAAATCGGAGCAACCGACCTCGACGCTCTTGTCGCGATGGCTGGCCAGTGCATGGGCGGTCAATGCGATAATTGGGATCGCGGCGGTCGCCGGGTTGGCCTTGATCAACAGCGTTGCCTCCCAGCCGTCCATTTCTCCGAGTGCAATATCCATCAGGATCAGATCCGGCATTTCGGTGGTGGCCATCGCCACGCCGGCCGCGCCGTCGAGCGCGCAGCAAACCGAAAAGCCATTACGCTGCAGCCGCCGCGTCAGCATATCGCGGTTGATTTCGTTGTCTTCGACCAGGAGAATCTTATGCATCGGCTTCTATTCCCGCAGGCTGCAGTGAAGGGTGCAAGACTTCGAGAGCTGGAACCAAGGTCGCCGCAGAGTGATCGTGGGACGCAGCGGCGGGGCGTGAACGCTCGCGCATGTGGGCCGGTGCGCCCGCCAGCGGCATGCGGACGGTGAAACGGCTACCTATTCCAACTTCGCTATGGATCAGTATCTCGCCGCCCATCAATTTGCAGAGCTTCTGGCTCAGCGCCAGTCCGAGGCCGGTGCCGCCGTATTTGCTCGTGCTGGAATCATCGGCGACGGTAAACTTCTCGAACAGTCCATCGATCTGATTTGCGGCGATGCCGATGCCGGTGTCGGTGACATGAACCAGCAGCATATCGTCCGCATCCACGGTCTTGCGCTCCGCGAGCAGTCCGATCTTGCCGTCCTGCGTGAACTTGACCGCGTTGTCCAAAAGGTGCCCGAGCATGCTGCGGAACTTGGTTGCGTCGCACCAGCTGTGGCCGATATTCGACGAAATCTCCCAGACCACCTGATTGCAATTTCTTGACGCCGCGGGCTGAAAACTCCGGGCAATGTCGGCCAGCAGAGCGGCCAGGTTGGTCTTCTCAATATGCAATTCCATCTTGCCGGCTTCTATCTTCGACAGATCGAGAACCTCGTTAACCATCTTGAGCAAATATTGTCCGGCGTCGTGAATCTTGTTCAGATCGGAGACGCTTCCGGTATCGCTCTCGTCCTCGGCATCCTCAAGCAGAATCTGGCTATAGCCGATGACCGCGTTGAGCGGGGTACGCAGCTCGTGGCTCATCTTGGCGAGAAATTCCGCCTTCGCCGCACCGGCCCGTTCGGCTTCCTCGGTGGCGCGGCGCAATTCGGACGCGGTGGCCATGTGTTGGCGCATTTCGCCTTCGAGTTCAGTCTGCGAGGCAAGTATCTTGGCGTAGTACAGGGCCATCATCGCGACGTAGATAGCGGCAGCAATCGTCGAGACAATGCCGAGCCCCTGCATCGCAACGATCGGCAGATCACCCTTGATTCCCCAGCCGTTCGAATAAAATATGCTGAAGCAAACCAGGTTTGCCCCAAACATCGCCATGACCGTGAGGCGCAGCGATGCGGACGAGCCGAGGTAGAAGAACGCAAGCAGCGGAATCGTTAGTACCCAGGGCAGGGTCGGCGATGTTACCCCGCCATAAAAATAGCAGCTCCAGAGAATACAAAAGGTCAGGTTTTGCACTGAAATGAGCGCGAGCGGGTTGTAGGGAGCGCCCATCCGCAGGGCGAAGGGAAACAGCCAAAATGAGACGATGGAAATTGCAAGGATTTCAACCTCGTACCCGGGGTTTGGCACCAGAAAATAAAGGGCTATCGGCACTACGCTTCCGATGAATGGCCCGAGGAGGTGGCTAATCAGGAAGACGTGCGCACGGTTCCTTAACTCCCTCTCCGCGGCGATCGAGGGAGGAATAAAGTAGTTGACGAAAAGATCAAATCTGGCCGCCAAGCTCGTCTCGTTGGGCTTCATGATCGAACCGTTCTTGTGCGCTGTTTGTGACCGGATCTTCCAGGCTGTGATCGCCGCCGAGCGAAAGCAGCGTTGATAAAGTTTCCGCCACAAGCTTTCCAAGCTCGGCTTAAATTGGCGTTAATGACACCACTCTTCAGCTTAAACCAAATATTAGAAGTACCGATGTTAACGTCACTTAGACGGTTACAGGCGGGGGCTACAGGCAAGAATGTCGATCTGGAATCTGTTCGTCAAAATAGTGGACTGGTTCATTCCGGACGCGGCCAAGGCCGAACGTTCCGAATTGAGTCTGGCACGTAATTTTGTGTTTACCCACTTGTTCGGTCCGGCGCTGTCGCAATCGATCAGCCTGTTTCTATACCTCAGCGATCCGGCTCCCGGCTTTGCCTGCTGGACGATCATTGGTTGTGTCTGGCTGTTCTGGTCCCTGCCGTTTCTCTACAAGCTCACCGCCAATCTGCATCTCGCCGCCTTGGTCTCTGCCGAGCTGCTGGCCTTTACCTCGCTGTTCGGCGCCTACTACTACGGCGGCGTGAGCTCGCCATTCCTGCCATGGCTGATCGTTAGCCTTCTGCTCGGGTTCTTCTATTTGTCCGAGCGCCCGCTGCTGGTGGTCGGACTGTTCGCCTGCAACATCTTCGGCTTTTGCGCAGCTTTCATGGCGTGGGGATTTCCGGTCCTGGTTCCCCCGGAACAGCTCACCACCGTGGGCTGGATCTCCATCCTGTCGGCGACGATCTACATGTCATGGATGGCAATCTACTACGCCAACATGATTTCAATGCGATCCGACCTTGAGCGCGAAGCCGAACGCCACCGCGATACCGCGATTCGCCTCCGTCACGCTAAGGATATGGCCGATTCAGCCAATCGCGCCAAATCGATCTTTCTGGCCAAGATGAGTCACGAACTGCGCACACCGCTGAATGCGGTGATCGGATTCAGCGAAATTCTTCTCGAAGACGAGAATCTGGACAGCAACAATGAGCGCAAGCGCAAGGATCTTGGACGCATTAACTCTGCCGGAAAGCACCTGCTGTCGCTGGTCACCGACGTGCTGGATCTCTCCAAGATCGAATCGAACTTCGTCGATTTGAAAATCGAGCAGTTCGACCTCAACAAGATGGTGCAGGAGGTGATTGCCAACGTCCAGCCGCTGGTGTCGGAAAGGAAAAACAAGCTTGTCGTCAGGTGTCCCGACGGGATCGGCATGGTCTCGACCGACGCGACCAAGCTGCGGCAGGCCGCGCTGAACTTGATCAGCAACGCCGCCAAATTCACCGACGGCGGGACCATTACCATGTCCGTACAGCGGCGGAAGAGTCAGGCCGGCGACTGGATCGAGATTCAGGTGCGGGATACCGGAATTGGTATCGCGCCGTCGGATATGTCACGGCTGTTCCAGAACTTCGGGCAGGCCAGCCGCGCCACGTCGAACAAATATGGCGGAACCGGATTGGGTCTCGCGCTGAGCCAGAGGCTGTGCGCCATGCTCGGCGGAGGAATTTCCGCCACCAGCGAACTCGGCCGCGGATCCTGCTTCACGATCCGGGTGCTCGCATGGATGAACAGGGACTCAGCCCCGAATGAAAACTCACCCGTCGTCCCTTCCCAGTTTGCGCACGCGTTACCGCTCTGAAAGATCATCCGATGTCAGCCAGATCCTCGATATCGACGTCAATAGCCGCGCTAAGACCCGCGGCGGATGATTGCGATGTTGTCAAAGGGAATGCCGAACCAAAGCCCCGCCTGCTGATCGTCGATGATATCAGCGACAATCGAATGGTTTTGACGCGGCGGTTCGAGCGCCGTGGCTTCGATGTCGTGGAAACCGATTGCGGACTCAAGGCCATTGATTTGATCGAAGACGAGCCGTTCGATCTGGTGCTGCTCGACGTCATGATGCCGGGGATCGACGGGCTGGAAACGCTCAAGCGGATCCGCGAGCAGAAGTCATCCTCCACGCTTCCGGTGATCATGGTAACGGCGAAATCGGAGAGCGACAATATTGTCGAAGCGCTTGATATGGGCGCGAATGACTACGTCACCAAGCCGGTGGACTTCGCGGTCGCGCTGGCGCGGGTTAACGCCCATCTCAGCCGCAGGAAAGCCGAGCTTCAACTGCTCGAGGTGAACCAAAGGCTGAAAGCCGAGATCGTCAACCGCGAGGAATCGGAAGCTCGCTCGCAATATCTCGCCTATCACGATTCCCTGACCGGGCTGGGTAACCGGCTGTTGTTCAAGGAGCAGCTCGAACAGGCGCTTGGGGACATGACACTGAGGCCGCATCCTCTGGCCGTCCTGTTTGTCGATCTCGACGGGTTCAAGACGGTCAACGACACGCTCGGACATTCGATCGGTGACATGCTGCTGAAATCGATCGCAAACCGGCTGCGCGATATTCTTCCGGAAACCTACCGGATCGCGCGGCTCGGAGGAGACGAATTCGCGGTCCTGCAAATGGCGGTGGCCCAGCCCGAAGCGTCGAGCGCGATGGCCGAGAAGATCATCGAAGTCGTAAGCTTGCCTTACAATATCGAAGGCCACGACATCACAGTCGGGGCCAGCGTCGGGGTCGCCATTGGGCATCCCGACAGCATTAATGCCGAGAGTTTCCTCAAGAACGCCGATCTCGCGATGTACAGCGCGAAATCCGACGGCCGGGGCACCTATCGGATGTTTGATCCCGAAATGGATGCGATTGCACAGGTGAGGCGTATTCTCGAGCGCGATCTGCGCAACGCGGTCGTACAGGACGGATTTCGTTTGTTCTATCAGCCGCTTGTCAATCTTCAGACAAAGAAGGTGAGTGCATTCGAAGCGCTGATGCGTTGGCAGCATCCGCAGCGCGGCCTGGTGCCACCCTCGGAATTCATTCCGGTTGCGGAAGAAATGGGCCTGATTGTCCAGCTCGGCGAATGGGCATTGCGTCAAGCATGTGCGGAGGCAGTGGGTTGGCCGGATGGCATCTGCGTCTCGGTCAATTTGTCGCCATTGCAATTCGCCAAAGGCAATCTGGTCGCAACCGTAATGAACGCCCTCGCGTCGTCGGGGCTGCCCGCGTCGCGTCTTGAGCTGGAAATTACCGAATCGGTATTGTTCGAGAAATCCGAGTTCAACATTGCCATTCTTAATCAACTGCGGGAGCTCGGCGTTCGAATATCAATGGATGATTTCGGCACCGGCTATTCGAGTATTGGCTATCTGCGCAGCTTCCAGTTCGACAAGATAAAGATTGATCGGTCCTTTGTCAGAGATCTGCTGGTAGATGAGGGGAGTCTTGCCATCGTCCGCGCCATCGCAGGGCTAGGCGTAAGCTTTGGCATGACGACGACCGCCGAGGGCGTCGAGACCGAAGAACAAATGCGGTGTTTGAATCGAGAAGGCTGCGTTGAAGTTCAAGGGTATTTGTACAGCAAACCGATACCGGCTAGCGAGATCGCGGCGCTTCTTGAACGACTGGCCGAGCGGCGCGCGTTGCCGCGTCCTGCTGGCTTCTTGTTGGACCACATCGACGCCAGAAAAGCTAGTATCACAGCGACTTCTGAGATTTATGCGCGGCACGTTCCAGCTCGATAGAAATCGCGGGTCATAATTCTCACGGGAGTCTTCCGCGCAATTTCGGCTTCCACCTTTCGGAAGTCGATAGCCAAGAGGACAACCCGTCGTTTGGCTCGTCGCCGAACAGAGGCGAGCCTGCAACACGTCATTCTACGAGCTAGCGGTTCGTTAACCTGGTCCATTAGATACCGCTAAACTATTCGGAGATTACAGTTTTGAACACCGCAGGAACTCTTGATGATCGAAAAGCGTAAATCACCTCGACAGAGAAGTTTTCTGCGCGGCTTCGTGTACCCGGGCGATCAGAATTATTCTATGGGTTGCATCGTGCGCGATTTTTCCGAATCGGGCGCAAAGTTGCGATTTAAGTCGCCAACATCATTTACCGGCAAAGTCAAATTACACATTCCTGAAAAGCAAAAGATCATCCTAGCCATCGTCGTTTGGGTCGATAATTGTGAGGTAGGAATTTCTTTCAGTGCCCCCGTTACTCTTGCTGACCCGGCCCCAACTGATGCTGCTTCGGTCGAAGCCGAACTGTCAGACCGGATGGCCCGACTTGAGACTGAGATTACCGCACTGAAAGAATTGTTGAAGCATCTCGAAAGCCACAAAGGGAGCAAGGTGAAGGCAGCCTGATCGCTCGCTGTGGGTTGCCGCGTCACTTTACCCATTCTGCCGTCGTCGAGCCCATTACGGTCGATCCGACGCGACAGAATCGCGGTGTCGGCGGAAGATTGATCTGGCTAATCGGCTGGGGAGCGGCGCGCTGAGGGCCCACGCCGTGGAATCCATTACGTGCGGCTGGTTGTCGGTGGTCGCAGTCGTGAGCCTTGGTGCGCAGGCAATCTTTAGAGTTTAGTGGATCGATAGCGCCGGCTCGCTCGCCATCCTTTGGCTTCTGATCAAGGAAGGCCTTGAAGCGTGGCGAGGTGAATGCTGCGCCGATTGCAAATAGGCCTTCGATTGGGAATAGCTCAAGCAACCGGCTACTTGTCCGGTATCGGTTGTGAAGTGAAGAGCGAATAGCACAGCGCTCGGCCACTTGAAAGTGCGTGGACATGAAATTCGTCGGGCCCAGCGTCAGTTCGTTCCAGCAGCGTCGTCGTAACCTCAAACAGTCTTGAGCGGAGGTGTTAAATCTTGCGACTGATAATACCATATGAGCATCTATACGTTGCTATGTCCCTGGCCGGAATCGAATTGATGGCAGAAACCCTTATTTATTCGGCATTCTGCCGCGCTTCCATTCCGGTTCTACTCACACATCTACTCACACTTTTGTTCGCGGTGGCGGTTCGATTCTTCATCTCCGTTTCCGAGTGATAAACGTCGGGCTTCCTCAAGAATTTTTCGACTACTGGTCTCGGAGGATTGAATCACCGGGCCCCATAGCTTGACATAGCAGATCGCCCATTCGCCGAGGCAACGCGGACATGCCGACGGATATCATGAGATTGTCGGTTGCTAGCTGCACGGCGTCTGGGGAGCTTCCCACACCGATTGTGGCGCCGTTCCGTTCGGACGCCGCCTGCCGTGACTGGTCGCGGCACGTTGCGGCAGAATGCAGCGTTGCGCGGCTATGTGCGCTCGAAAAACAGCTCTCAGAAAAAGCAGGCTGATAGTTCGCGCCTTTGAGAACTCCAGCAAATACGCGCCACTGACCGGCTCCGAAGGAGACACACGTCCGCGCCGTCCGGCGACGACGTGCCCGGCTTCGTTTTTACGAAGTCTGACGATTAGGCGATCAATATCGTGCCGTGAGGCCAAGGGTCCAGGTCTTTGAAGCGACAGCAGTATCTTCATCGCGGCCGTGTTTATAGGAAGCCGTGATGCCGAAATAGTTGTTCGATTCCAGGTTATAGGTCAGCGATGTTTCCAACAAATCTAGAGTTCTATAGTAGCCGGCAAGGCCGTAGAGATAAGTTTCGGTAACCGTCAAAGTGAGCGACGGAAAAGAAGGATCGGTGGTAAATGCCAATCCAAATCGAGAGCCAACTCTATCAAAATCTTTATTCGTCGCAATAATCGCCGGAGTATTTCCGCGATTGGTGTAAGCGCCAGAATCGTTTCTCAAATCGAATATAAATGAGGCCCAAGTCGGTCCTGGCAAGAACGGCAGCATATGAAATGTATTTGCGTTGATTGGGATGTTCGGAAAGTTTGTCCACGGTGCATAAATCAACCGCATGCTTGCGATCTCACTCTGATCAGCTGTATTAAATAGATATTGTGGTTTGGCCGTTATCACGTGCTGAATATATTCGCTATTTGGGTCCCCAAAAAAATTTGTTGCAAGGAACCCAAAAGCGACATTGTTGGTCGGATCTAATACGTTGGGTTTACCCGTCGCCGCGGTGATAGATTGACTGAATGAGGCATATGGAATGAATTGCCCATCTTTTCCGACATCGAACTCATAGCCAAGCGCAGCTACGACTTTAGCGGTGTAGTTGGTTCCATCGCTCCCGGTCCAGGCTACCGATGCTGGGGTCGTTGATTTGAATAGAGGGAGCGTGCGGTCAATATATAGATCGTCAGACTTGCCCCGGACGCGGAATTTCGCGAGCGCCGAGTTGTCTTTCTGGGCGGTGGGTAAGGTGGCCGGCGTATCTGTTTTGTTGCAGATGATCGGGTTAACATCGTCGCCGATGCTCTTATAATCAAAATACTTATTGACCTGTTGAAATGGCTGCAAGGTTCGAAGACTGGCGCTCTCCGTGTATGCCGGATTTACTCTGGTGTCTTCCTTATTTAAATTCTTAAAAAAATATTGGGCATATTGAACAGCATCATTCTGGTAGGCTCGGCAACTGCTGATTGCCGCCTTGCAGTCCTTGTCACTTGGTCCGCCGCTACACCTTGGCTTTGTAGCCATATCGCAAAAGGAGGCAGGATCGTCAGTAAAGAGTCTGGCCTGAAGTTCGGTGCTTGCGGCGACGAGAACTTGGGCATCCTGATTTTTGGCGTTGTTTATTTTTGTGAGAATGAAGCCAATAAGGTAACTCTTATGAACCTTGTTGCCGGCGCAAATATTTGAGTGGGGTGGAAGTGAATTCGGGTCAGGCGGCGTGTCGGTGGCGCGTGCGGTCGTAAAAAAGCAAGTGGTGATTATTAGGCAAAGGATAGATCGTAGGATTCTCATGTTGCGCCCCTCGCTGATTACCGGCTTCCTACCTGCGCGAAAAAGTCAAACGGAAAAACCCCCAGGTGTGTATGTGGTATTTTTGCCAATCTCGTAAGCGACGGCGGTTACTGTTGCCGTGGACAGTTGAGTTAGTACGGCCAATGGCAAGTCCTTGGTGTAATCGTAGGTATAATCTTTTGCGATCAGTGCGCTGCTGATACCCTTGAGGAAGGTGGCAATTTCAGGTGGCCCGCTGAAATGGTAGGTCCCGTTCATCGTGCCCTCCGGGTCGGCCTCTTTGTTTTTAGCCAGCTTGCCGTCGCTCTGAAGCCAGGAGGTGATACAGTCCATTATTGCCTGCTCTTTTTGGCCGGGTTCATCCTTGAGAACGAGTACGGATCGACTTAGCGCGGCGACGTTTGAAGCCGGCCGAGCGGTGGGCGCCAAATATTTACTGATAAATCCCTCTAGAAAGTCCGTTCCAGCGTATCCGGCTGCTGCAAAACCTAGCAAAACATGCCAGTCAGGCGCCGCATCCGAGGGATTGCTCATAATATAAATTAGCGCAGCTGCAAGCCCTACCAAGAAGCCAATGGCCAGGCTTATTAGAAGCCGTGCAGCTTGAAATAAATCAGCTGGACTAACGCCTGAGGATTTGGCGTCATCGGTCATAGTCTTGAGGCCAACTACCGCTCGGGACCCTTGCCCAAGAAGCCCCATCAGGGCGCCCAACACTAGGATAACCAAAGTTGCCGATGCATTCATTTTTTGCCCCCCAAAACTGCCAGCCTAGGCTACAACCTGTGCGGTAGTTATTGCAAGTGCAAATCCATAAAATACAATCGCCCCCTCTCTCCGGGCGATACGCCATGGGCACGGGTGCAGCTCTATGGGTACGCGGCCAAAGACAGGTGCTCCAGGTGAATTATGCCGCTTGACTTGCCGCCGAATGAAAGCCGGCAATGCAGACGAGACCGGTCGCGAGTTGTCGCAGCAGGACGCGATCGTGCGTGGTGATGCGCGCCCCCAAAGAAGCAGCCCGCGCAAAATGGCGGGCTGATAGATCGCGCTGTTGGGAACTCCGGCAAATACGCGCCACTGACCGGCTCCGAAGGAGACACACATCCGCGCCGTCCGGTAACGGCGTGCTCGGCTTGGTTCGTACGAGGTCTGGCGATCAGTGCAAGTCCACGCTGTCGCATTTTTTCTCGTCCATGAGCGCCGCCAGCATTTCAAGCTGCTGCGCCGAAATGTCGTCCGTCAGGAACGCGACGACATTTTCCACCCCTTGTTCATAGGCGGTGAGGACGTCCAGGGGATCGCGGACCAGACAGAGCTGGCCCGCCTGGACCCGCTCGGCTGCAAAGATGACACCGTGCGGATCAAAGCCGTTGGGAAAGATCAGGGTCGGGCTCTCGCCTTTGACGCTGCGCCCGCAATAGGCCAGCAGGGTACCGCCTCGATCGTGGATCGGGATCGCGAGCCGGCCGCGCATGATGCCTTTCGGGGCATAGCCGGCGCCCCAGGCCGTGCAGGTGGCCTCCGACAATCCGAGACCCTCGACCGCCTCGTTGAAGACGAGGTAGTCGAGGGGTTTCAGGATCCTGCCTTGCTGGCTGGGTGGGCTGGGGGAATTGTGATGGGAACTGTGCACGGTTTCACTGTGAGACTGTCCACTGTTCCCGAATTGCTGGTCGAGATAACCAGCGGCATCTTTCTGGGTCATGCCGCGCAGATGGGCGACAAGCGCAATGACATCGCCGCCCTTCTTCTGGGAGAAGCAGTAGTAACTCTGCTTTCTGGAGTTGATGGCCAGGGCGCGGTCGCCGCCCTGTTTGCAGGCCGGACACGGGCCGCGATACTGCTCGCCGTGCTGGCGCATCTGCAACCCGAGTAAGCCAATGGTCTGCTCGATCCTGACGCGGGTCTTGAGGTCTTCGAAGTCAACGAACGTGCTCATGGTGAGTCTCCTTTCCTGCGGTCCATTTTGACATGCAGATTTCGGGAGGCTTGCTACACTTGGGGACAGTGATTGAAGTGCGGATGCGGGGTGGCGCGCGGTGGCGCGATGTCCGCACCCGCGCTTCAAGCTGCGGGAGAAAAGGAGAGCATCATGGCAGGTGCTTCGATCTCGCGGCGTCCGGGTCAGCCGCAGGAAAAGCGTGAAGTGAAGTTCGTGGTTCGCGCACCGGATTCGAACAATCGCGGGCGATGGGTCACGGTCGGTGTCGCATTCGAACGGAAGAACGGCGAGGAGGGTTTCTCGGTGAAGCTCAACACGCTACCGGTCGGGCAATGGGATGGAACTTTGATCCTGCTGCCGCCGTTGCTGCCGGAAGGCGACGGACCGTCGGAAGACCAGTAACCCGCAGATGCGGCAAATTGAAAGTAGGGCTGGCCCATGGGCCAGCCCTTATCTTTATTGCCTCTGCGCTTGCGGACAGGTACGGGCACTATGACCTTCCTCGTTGCAGTTCGAGCAGCGCTGCGGCTTCCGGGCTTTTGCGGTTGCGCCCAACATTGTGGAAAGCTCAGTGTCGATCTGCTCGCGTTTTGCGATAAGGTCTTTCACGCGGGCTATCTGGGTGTCGATGTCCAAAACAATCACCTCCCTTCTTCGGTTGTTAAAAGGTTGAACGTGCCGCCGATGCGCTGCCATGGTTCGGAAGCGAGATGGAGCAGCGTGGTGGCAGTCAAGAGCGGATCGACGGGTGCGACGGTCTTGAACAGGAACTGGGCCGGATAGATTGCATGCGCCTTGGTGAGGCGCATGACGTGCGCCATGCGTGTTGCATCTGAGAAAACGCAGAGCACCAGAAGATTGGGGACTTTCAGATAGGTTTCGTAAATGGGCTTCGGCCGAACAGCGGCTGCCGAGTACGAAAGTATTTTCCGTAACCAGGAAGCACGTTGCAAGTTTTTCGTTGGCTCCACGTCCTCGGTGCTGCGATCAAACTCCAGCGCAAAAAACTTGTGATCGTCCTGGTAGCCGATCCCGAACATGGCGTCGGGCTTCACATGCACGTCCTTTAACGCGACGGTTTTTCCGTCGGCGAAGGTGTGTTGCAATTTCGGCAGGGGAATGGAGAGTGGGCTCGCGGCATTCTGCGCTTCAACAGATGCATGGCCGAGGATATCGAGATGGGTGATGAAGCGCAGATTGGCGCTGCGTCGAATGCCGATTTCGATTGATGACATAACAAGCGAGAGTGCGGCATCGTGATCGGACGGCTCTTGCCGGGGATCGTCGGAGAGCTGCACGATGCGCGCGGTGTTGGCCCAGCGGATCATCATCGGATCGAACAGACCTTTGGCATGGAGCAGGCGGCCGGTCCCTGCGGCGCGGCGATAGATGGTTTGGTGGTTGTAGCCGTAGCGCCACTGATAATCGGGCCGCAGCAAGACCTTGCTGGTCGCCGGCAATCCCTCGGATTCATGGAAAAGCTGCTTCAACCGTGCGAGGGTATGAGCGCTGCGCGGTGGCAGACCGTGGATCGCGTTGTAGAGGGCAACGATCTGGCAGGTCAGCAATTCGCCATAACGCTCCAGCGGTTCGGCGATGCCGCGTGCGTCGTGGTCAGTCCTGACCAAAACACCGGTAGTCTTCTGTGCTCGATTGCGCGGTCGGCGCTGACGGTTAGTGCGAGATTCCATGTAGTTGATATGCACCGCCCGATACGCGATCGAAACGTTCGACAAATGAAGCTATGCGAACGAATGCGGTTGCGTGAGCGCGAGTGGTCACAGAGAATAATTTTAATCTTTCATGGGCCAGTTTGCACGTCCGGCGGAGCTATCATTATCTGGCTCACGTCCGGCCTCGGTGCTAACCGGCGCGGTAGGGGACGTTGGTGTAGGGGCGGCCGGCTTGTGTTCTGGGTCGGGAGGCGGCGGCGCGGAAACTTGGAGATAGTGAACAGCATATTTCGAACGATTGGCGGCAAGAATGGGGGCGTACTCATCTCGGCTCAATTGTTTTAAGCGCGGCATCTTGGGGAATTTGAGCGAGATGGCCTGTTTGGTGGTGTTACGAACGAAGGCTGCAAAACTGCCGCGTGGTTGTTGCGCGATGAATTCCGGCTCACATCGCATATTGCGGGCAAGCGCGTAGGCGTCCTTGTCGCTGACGCCACCCGCGAACTTGATGCTGGTGTTCGCGTACAGGCTATCGAGGGTCTTTGGTGAAAGTTGAGTTACATACTGATGCGCGGCGATGATGCCGACGTTCTGCTTGCGGGCCTGTTCCAAGATGAGGGTGAAGTTGGAATCGGTCGACAAATAGTCCTGGCATTCGTCGATGTAGACAAAACAGGGCAGCCGTTGGTCGGGTGGCAGCGTTGCGCGTTCCTGGGCGGCCTGCGCGATGAGGGCGAGAAAAAACCGACCGAAAATTTCTGTGCCCTGCTGCTTGAGCAGGTCTTTGGCGGTGTTGATCAGGATCACTTTCCCCGAGTTGATCTCGGTAAAGAGGTCGAGTTTGGTTTTGGGGTTGGAAAGCATCCGGTCGAAAGTTCGGTTTTCGCAGATGGCGAACAAGCGCGCCACCACCTGCTGCTTGGTTTGGGCGAAAAGAGGTGCGTCGAATTGAGTTTCGAAGAAGTCCCGCGCTCGGCCCTGAAGATTGGCGAGGTAGGGACCGAACTTCTTTCGGCCGTTGGGCTCCATCAGTTCGCGAAAGGTGTGAATGGTGGCGTTCGGGATCAGCTGCATCGCCTGCAAGGCAAAGCCAAACAGGGTCGATTGCCGGCTGGTCATCTCGGCCCCGAGTAAGCTCTGTAGGATGAACTCCATGACCTCGGCCGCAGTATTCAACAGCCGCTCGCGATTCAGTAGGGAATAGTTGTCTAGACGCTGCAGTCCGACGTCGAACAAGTTAAGCGCAACCGGGTATTCGACATCGGAAGCGTCGATCAGGACAAGCTTGTCGTCTAGAAGATCGCCCTTGGCGAAGAACGGGAGCTGCGCCAACATTGGAATGAGCGTGTTCTGCGAATCGATCACGACGATCGATGCTTCGCCGTCGGCGACGCGAGCCAGGTCTTCCAGCAGAAGATTGCCGATGGCGTTGGTCTTGCCGTGGCCGGTCCCGCCAATGATCCAGTGGTGTTCGAATCGGGTTTGCTGCGGCAGTTCAAACGGGATCGCCAATTTGAAGAGGTCGAGGAAGGGCGTGCCAGCGAGATAGGCGTCGATCATTTCTTCCGGCGAAAGCTCGCACTCGTCGGCCGTCACCAGCGGGCGCTTGGTCTCCTGATAGGGGACGACGTTGGACACGCGGCACACGTTTTCGTAGGCGCGCTTTTGAAATTCGGTGAACAGTCCCGCGTCGGACAAGGGCTCGGAACTAAGCGTTCCGAAGACCTTTTGGATCACGGCACCAAGGTTTGGGATAAGGGAATAGAGCGGCACGGTAAGTGTCGGCTCGCTGTCGTCGAGAATGGCGGGCAGTTCCTCGATGATCCCGGCGCAGATGTTGCACAGCGCGGTGGTCCAGAGTTCGACAACCCGGTCCTGATTGCCGAGGAAGTGCTGTTTGGCCCGCAGGAAGCGCCGGAGGTCGACTTGTTCCTTCATCGACAACCGGGCGTGCGGCCAATCGATTTCCGGGAAGCTGACGATGGTGGATTCCTCAGTGATGAGTTCGCAAAGACAGCGATCGAGGGCGGCGGCCAACGGAAGATAGGTGGGCAGGGTAACCGCCTGTTGGACGATCTCGGCGCAGTGAGTATTCACACGGTCGACAATGTCATCCTGCGCAAACGGCGATTGCTTGTGCGAGCGGCGGACCTCATGGTAGAGCGCGATGGTTTCCGATAGCTCGCGCGCCGGTTCGTCGGTGAAGCGCCGGAGGAAGGGAGTAAAGACAGTAGGTTTGTCAGAACTCAATGATCTCCTCCCGTCCGTCGAAGGTTGCGGCGGTGTCGAGATAGGAACGGAGGTTTTGCGCTGCCTCGACGATCGCATTCTCGGCAGCAAGCAACTCGCCCATGCTTTTGCACTCGATATGTACGCCGGACATGAGGCTGATGACTGTAATCCGGAGGGACAGTGCGGCAGCTGTAGCGCTGACGCTGGCCCGCGCGAGGCGGTACAACGTGCTGCCGGCCCCCAGCAATTGGTTTTTCGTGGAGTCCGTAAAGCCCGGGCCGCCCTTCGTCATTTCAAGGTGGGCAAGGGTAGCTTCCTTGTGGCGCTGACGGCTCGAACTTTCGTAGATGACGTCGTCACCAAGCCGGTACTTTCTCACCAGTTCGGCTTCCTCGACGGTGACTTCCATGCGGGCGTTCAGCACAAAGAGAGGTTTGCCAAACGTGCTCGAACGCTGTGAGCGCTTTAGCTTCAGACACATTCTGTCGGCGATCTTGGTCTGGTAGATTGTCGGAGCCGGATATGAGCTGGAGGATCGTGCGGCTATCTCCTTGGTGCGCTCGATCGCCCTTTGCGCCTGACGTTTACGCCTGGCGGCGACAAAGTTCCGCAATGCCTTCCGGAGAAACGCGTTCAAGTTGTCATAAGCAAGAATGGGTTCTGATTCGGCGGGGAGCATTGCACCACACGCGATAATGGCGAGAAACCCAGCGGCGGAGAAATAAAAGCCTTCAAACAGAAAGTAACCGCACGCGCTAAGCAGGAAATAAGGTGAAGCGCAGCTGGGCGGGTCAAGAAGGGTCCCATATCGAATAAATAGGTTGATGAAGGCAGCCGAGACCCCCGTGAAGACAAGGGTGGCGAGCGGAAGCGAGAGCGATCTGGGTCTGCGCCAACTAGATGAAAGGTATCGTCGTAACTCGCCGCCGATTATCAGAGCAATGAAGACGTCAGTCCAGAGGTATAGGAGCGTTGCCGGTGAGTACGGGACGTAGCCAAAATTGGGGCGGATTGTGGTGAGCGCATATGCAACGATTGTCGGAAGTCCAATCCATGCTGATATCGATACTTCCCACTTGGGCATATTGGTGGGGGTGGATGAGATGGATGAGACGATTGATACAAAAATCCACAGACAACAGGCGAGCAGGGTCAGTTGTGCTATCCGGGAAATAGCGAGGGCTGTTTCAACTTGGCGGAAGAGTGGAGGATCGAACCCGAAGGGCAGGGAAGCGAACCAGAACCAAGCTGATTGCTCTGGAGCGGCTTGCTGATTTTCTTCGGGAGACGGCGGCGCAGGAGAGAGAGCTACCGTGCCGTCGCAAACGGTGGTGACGATGTGGCAGGATTTGCGGCGATCGGCGTTGCAAATTCCCAAAGCTTGTCGGCGGGCCGTGTTGGCATCTGTCCCTTCGCCAGCGTCGTAGGAGTTGTTCGCCGTTAGCGCGACAGCCATGCAGGAGTTTTCAAAGACGGAGATGACGCCACAACGGGTGAATCCGAGATTGCGGCACTTTTTGAAAACGGCGATCTGGGCGTCTACGACAGTGGCTTCATCCTCAACATCAACAAAGTGAATCTCGTTTTGCTGATAGCCGTATGCGAGTGCTCCATGGGCGGAACACTCCGACGCAGAAGTCAGAACGATCAAAACCCCAAGAAGCAACCGGCGCATTTGCTCCCCCTAGTCTTGAATTCAAGATGCAACCGGGGAGAGTGTCAAGTCGCTCGCTACAGCGCGAACAGGCTTTTGATACGGGCCTCGATCTGTTCGCGCTTGCGAGCAAACCGCGTGGTCGAGTTCTGAATGAGCCGGCCACTCCGATTGTGAAGCGGCGCCGGCGGCGGCTGCATGACGACGTATTCCGGGGTGCCGGGATTGCCGTTGACGAGCGGCCGGACCCTTGCGGTGAAGTTTTGCAGATCGAGAAACGCTGGGCTGTCGACGCCGAACTGTTTTGCCATTTCTCCGGCATCGTCAACGCCCAGTCGAAACGAAACGTAGGTGCCGGTGTTGCCGAATACGGCCGACAGGATGTCCCGAGGAATCTGGTCGAGGTACTGCGTCGCCAGCGTCAGCTGAAGTCGGTATTTGCGGGCCTCTGAAAGAATGGTGGTGATATCGGTGGTAATGACGGAACTAAACTCGTCCAGCACGAGATCGAACGGTACTCTTTGATGTTCGAGGGTATCACTACGCGAGAATGCCGCGCTGGCGATGGCTGAGACCAGCAGTGCGCCGAAGAACCGGCAGGCCTGTTCGCCGACGGCGCCCTTGTTCAGGTTTGCGATCAGGATGCGCCGTTCGTCCATCATCTTGCGAATATCGATGGTGTTTCTGGGCTGGCTGACAATGTTGCGGACGGCTGGGTGCGCCAGGCAGGCGTCCAGCTTGTTGCTGATCGGCGCGGTGACCTGCTCGCGGAAGCGATCGTCCCAGGTTCCGAATGCTTCGACCCAATAGCTTCTGACGAGCGGGTCTTCGACTTTGGAAATGATCCGGGCGCGGTAGGTATCGCTACGCAACAGTCGCAGGACGGAAAGTAGCGTTGCTTCGCCCGCTTCCATCAAAGCCATCAGCGAGTTTCGAAGGACTTCCTGCGATCGGTCGCCGACGGCCTCCTTGCCCCAGATGTGGACGAACGCTGCAACCACGTTCGCGGCGGCGGTGGCGCGCTTCGCCTGGGGAACGTCGGCGAGAAAGTTGAGGCCGATAGAGTGTTCATGATCGGAAAGGTCGATGTAGACCAGTTCGGCCGCGCGAGAGGAGGGGATAAGCGAGACGAGCGCTTCGGCGTTCTCGCCGTGCGGGTCGATGAAGGCAAAACCGCTGCCGTGACCTGCGAGCTGCGCGGCAATGTTGCGGAGCAACACGGATTTGCCGGTGCCGGTCTGGCCGGAAATGAAAGTATGCCGGGCACGCGCGGCCGGATCGATGGCGACTGGGACGTTCGACGAAAGGCCACGCGTGGCGGTACCGATGATGATGTGTTCGGAAGTCATGGCCAGAGGGGAGCCCTGCGTCGTGCAGGGCAGAGGGTTGCCCTGGGCCGGCTTAACCCTCGGTGTGTCACTTTCG
>Ga0182024_10008648_pt1 | contig 21348 bp, 16 predicted proteins | sample P32metaG_FD_120480 | JGI IMG/M metagenome (GOLD analysis project Ga0182024, IMG submission 120480) | Permafrost microbial communities from Stordalen Mire, Sweden - P3-2 metaG (Illumina Assembly) | ecosystem: Environmental > Terrestrial > Soil > Wetlands > Permafrost | place: Sweden: Stordalen...
TCGTCGTCAGCGGCCTCGCCGCTGCAAGAGGTCAGGTCATCGGACCGGGTAATCTCACCACTGAGCAGGGCGGACGGCCGAATCTCGGGATAACGGGTCGAACACGTAGGTGAGGCGGAAGCCCACGACGCGCTTCACGGTGCCCGGCTCGGTATCGGTGTCAGCCGGTGCCCCGTCCTTCTCGACGGTGCGCTTGGCGGTGACCGGGGCGAAGATGGCGATGCCCTTGGCCCCCTTGTTCACCTGGCGGCCGAGCGCCTTCCACGTGCTGTACCCCGCGACCTGTGAGGCGTCGGGGCGCTGCATGACGATGAGCAAAACGTTGCTGGCGCTGTAGCGGTGGAACCGATTCATGGCGGCCAAGTAGCGGAGCCAGTCGTCGGACGATTGAAGTTGTTCAACGGCTTGGACGAGGCGGTTGTGGGCTTGGTCGAGCTTGGCTTGGCGCTGCTCGGGAGTGAGCGGAGTGCGACGTGACATGGTGCGGTACCTCCTGGTTTGTGACGGCGGGTCTCTCCCGCCATCGCCAGGTGGTGCCGGCCGGGGACCCCGCCCCAGTCAGGGGGCGGCCGTCAGGCCGAGGGGAGGAAGCGGAGTCCGGTGCCGGAGGCGAGCGTGCGAGCCGGCCCGCAGGGACCGGCACCGAGGCGGCGCCCCGGAGCGTCCCCTTGACGGGGGATGGGGTGGCGGCACACTGAGAAAACCTGGCGGGAGAATCAATTGCAAGGGCGTCAGTGCCGCCTTGGCGGCGGCCTCGATGGCCGGCGCCGGCGAGGGGTGGGCGAAGCATTGGACGCCGGGGTGTTTCGTCACCAAGCGGCAACAGGCCCGGGGAATGGTGTCCCCGTTCAGCCCGGTACTACTGGGCGAGTCGTCGGTCGCCGTCAGCCACCTCGCACGGTGGGGCATCCGTGCTCATCCAGGCGGCTCTCTCAGCCGTGGGCGGCGGGACGTGATTGCGGCGGTACCAGCCGATCGTGGGCATGGTGCCCTGCGAAAGCATCGCTGCGAGCTCCTGGGCGGCCCGTTCGGGGTCGACGAACTCACGGCGCTCCTCGCGCTCGGCGATCGCTGCCAGATGGCGCAGCGTCTTGGCGGACAGCCTGGCGGTCCAGCGAATCTGTGAAAGCAGCATTGGGACACCTCCTGGTTCGTGACGGCGGGTCTCTCCCGCCATCGCCAGGTGGTGCCGGCCGGGGACCCCGCCCCGGTCAAGGGCGGCCGGAGGCCGAGCGCAGGAAGCGGAGCCCGGTGCCGGAGGCGAGCTTGCGAGCCGGCCCGCAGGGACTGTCACCGAGGCGGCGCCCCGGAACGTCCCTTGAGGGGGAGTGGGGTGGCGGCACACTGCAAGACCTGGCGGGAGAATCAACTGACGCACAACATCTGCGGTGGTCTTCCGACCTCGGACAGCGGCGCAGATCGTTCGGTAGTACCACTACGGCTAGTCCAAATAGCCTGCTGGACAAGGTTCGGCAGAAGGCAGCCCGGGCCTAAACGGCCGTGGCATTTCGCCGCGTGGCCGGTCCACTGGGAGCCGTCGTCCGGCGCCCGATTCCAACGCTCCTCGGCGCCCTGGCCGAATCGGGCCCTGGAGGCTTTAGCCATCAGCAAGCGGTGCTCTCGACGGGCAGTTTGATGGAAGTATGGAAGTACACTGGAATGTGGTAGATTGTGGAGATGGTTGATGAGTTCCGGATCGTGCAAGAAAGATTGACGGAACTCAACCGCGCCCTGAGCGATGCAGTGTCGACGGACGACCAGGACGCGATCCCCCCGCTTTTGGCGGAAATCTCTGCCCTCGAACGGCGGCGAAACCGGCTTGTCCATCGGGTCGCTTCCGAACAGTCCTACGACCCCACACCCTCGTTGCGGGACCAGGTCATCCGGTCTTCCGGCCTCATCGGGCGACCCGCCTCCATCAAGTTGATCGCAGATGTGTCCACCGCCCGCTACGGGGAGCGACTCCCAACGACGCGCCTGGCCTCACTGCGGCGTGACGAGGAGCGGTCATGGGCGTCGTCGGGGCCCCGTCGGGCCGTCTACGTGGTGCCGGCCCTATCGGTGGATCGCTTCTTTCCGGTCCGAGCGACCCTGGCGCTGTCCACCTGGCCCCTCGACATTCGCGTCGTCGGCCCCGCCAGCTCCAGGGTGGACTTGCTGTGGACGACCAAGAACCTCGCCGCTGAGCTCGAGACCGGAGCCAACCAACGCTGGGTCCCGGCGCTGCGTCGGTTGCTGTGGCGGCTAGCGACCTCGATCCCCGGTGCCACTACTGGCGGAAGTGAGATCGACCCGGGCCAGGTCACGCGTGCGGCCGAGCGAGAACTGGAGGTCATCGAGCCCGACGATGCCGCCGAGCGCCTGGACGCGGCCGAACGAGCCGGGCGTCAGCTCACCGATGCACAACAACGCTTCGGTGGCCCAGGCCTTCGCGCCATGCGCGAGGCTAAGGAGGCTATGTGACGACCCAGCGCTACTCAGACCTCAGAACTTTCCGCGGGGCGTGTCCCACAGCCCCCCTGGACGCCAGACGCGTCGCTGCACTGGTCGAGAACCCGGGCTGCGGGCGCCGCGCGGTCCTCGACGCGGCGGCTGTGCCGCTTGACAAGGTGGCCGAACTGATCGGCTGCCCGCCGGCCCACCAGTCCCCTTTTGCCATTCAAGGCGGCATCCAATTTGAGAGGATCGTGACTGAAAACGGGCTCGCCCATGTCGTGCGGCTAGCCCGGGAACACCTTGGTTTGGATGTGCCGGAAGTCCGTCAGGTCGACCTATCGATGCAAGCTCTGATAGCCGCCCACGGCACCGTTACCAACGAATTGCGCTGCCGCCTTACAGACCAACACCTAGAAGCCGCTTTGACACAGCGCGCCGGCGCCGTCAACCTGCTGCGTCACCCGATGACCCGTCTCGAGGTCAGCGGTATGACGTGCTTCCTCGAACAGGATGTTCTCGCCCTAGCCGTTGCTGGACGGATCCATGTGTGTGAGATCAAGTCGTTTGCGTGCGTGGATGGTATTGCCGACCCCGACAAAGTCGCCGCCGCCATGCGTCAGTCGGCCGTCTACGTCATGAGCTTGCAGGACACCGTTGCCGCTCTGGGCTTCGATCCGGTAACCGTGGTCTCGACCCGGGTCATGCTGATCATGACCACCAACTTCACATTTTTCCCGACGGCCTCGGTCGTCGACGTCGGGAGCCAGGTGCGCCGCCTGCGCCGCCAACTCGCACACCGCCCGGACGTGGAGGCACTTGTAGCCGGGCTCGCGCCGGAAGTATCCCTGCCGGGCTTGCCGGCGAGTTCCGCAACCGAGGAGGAGCGCCAGGCCGCAAGCCATCAGGCGGCGGACGCGGTCGCTGCCTTACCGGCGCGCTTCGGTGATGGGTGCCTCAACTGCCCGCTCTACCGATACTGCCGCCGGGAGGCGCAAACAAACGGCAGCCTCGAGCGCCTGGGAACCGATGTGGCCAATGCCTGTGGAGAGGTGACCTCGATCTCGGTGGCAATAGGCCTGGCTCGGGGCCGGCGTCGCCCATCCGGGCCAGGGGAGGCAGCCGTCGCCGATGTCCTCGCCCGGGCCCATGACGTCGCCGCTCGCTACGGGACGGCCTGAGGTAAACGACGATGGATGCCCTGGCCCTCTTTCAAAGGATCGCCGCCGCGTCGGCCGAGGAGGCACGGCCTCGCGCCAGCATGCTGCACTATTACCTGCCCGACGAGCTGCTGGTGGTGGTGGGTTACCACGCCGCTGGGGCGCCGGGCGACGTGCTCGGGCTGATATACGGCACGCAGCGGTCGTTGCCCCGAACTGTGGTCATGCCTAACCCCCGGAACATCGACCTACGTTTCCGGCGGCTGTCGACGTTCGCCGATCACATGATCGATCACCTTGCTCCGCTGATGGTCATCGGCACCGACAACCTCTGCCGAGATGCCCCGTCGTTTCTGTGTCCAAATCAGGCCACCGCGGAATGGTTGTGCGCCACACTCGGCAGGTCGCTGCGCTATCGGCGCACCGACGGCGAATTCCCGGTGCCCGCCTCGGTTCCAGTCCTGGGGGCACACCTGAGTTTCCTCGAGAGCAGGCGACGAGTCCCCGGGTCATCGATGGTCCTCGCCGCTACAGACGTACTCCGATCACACTGGTGGGTTGGGCAGACAGACGCGGAGTCCGAGAACTTGGCAACGCTGCTCGCCTGGGTCGACCCGCCCCTAGGCAGCACCCCGAGGGCGGCAGCGGAGGCGGCCGAGCTTGCGTGCCCGGCGGCAGGTCCGGTTCCGGACCCGGAGTGGGAACGGGTGCTTGCCGACGAGATCGACGCCGTCCGGGCAGGACGCAGTACCGAGGCCGCCGTTGAGCAGATGATCATCGAGCGCCTCAGTCCTGCGTGGGAGAACACCTGGGCAGCGCTGGACGTCGCCACCGGTTTGCCTGAGGCACCTTCAGTCGCCGAACGTTGGAAAGGGGATCGCCGATCGTGGACGAAGCATGTCGAGCGCGTCATCCGCAACGAGGCATGGTTTACTCGCGTGCCCACGCCACGCCAGGCTGCCTTCATGCTTGGCAACGCCGAGACTGCTCAGGCCGACTTCGAGCGCCAGGTCGCCCTCGATGACCCGCTTATCATGGCGGGCCTGATCGCCGCGGGCGAAGCACTCGAGGGTGAGGTCGTCGCTCTGGACCTGACCCGCCGGGAACAGGGCTCCAGAAACCGCGTCTATCGACCTCACATCACGGTGCGTCCCTTGGAGCCATTCACGAAGCCGATTGGCACCCTGCTCTGGTGGACTTTGCGAGTGGCCCTTGCCGTCGATGTCGCCAGCGTGGAGCCCAACGGCGACGTCGTGCTGCGGGCCTACAGTGGAATCGGAAAAGGGGTCCCTTCCGTCTCTAACTTCCCCTCACTGGGCTCTCGGACCGTATTCAGCCCGCACGGCCCGCAGAGCTGGTTTCCGAACACATTGCCCGACCATGTGCCATGGACCCACCAGTTGCCCGCACCACAAGTCAGCGACTGATGGCCGCTGCTGCTCCCCGAATGCCTACCCTCTCAGAGATCGCCCATCGCGACGCTGTAGAATCGGTCTGGGACCTCCTAGTTGCTCACGAGCGGACCGTCTTGGTGCAGTCACCGCCGGGGGCGGGAAAGTCGACTTTGGTCCGCGAGCTTGCCCGCCGCTGGCACGCCCACGGGAGCCAGACTGTCCCCGTTATCACCCAGACCAACGAGCAGGCCGACGACCTTGCTCGAGATCTCGCCACCGAGGGAGCGAGCGTGGGACGCCTTCATTCCTTGGCTCACCAGCCGTCCCCGACTCTGACCGGCGCCGGAGTGCTGGGATCAACAGATGTCGGTCGCCTTACATTCTGCGACGTCATAGTCGCCACCGCTGCCAAATGGGCGTTCGTTGATCCGGTCAATCAATGGGGACTTGGCATCGTCGACGAAGCGTTCCAGATGCGTTCTGACCTGCTTCTTAAGGTTGCGGATCGGTTCGGCCGACTGCTTCTCGTGGGGGACCCTGGTCAATTGAAGCCGTTCACTTCTACCGACGAGCGCATCGTGCGTGGCATCCCCATGTCACCGTTGGAGACGGCGGCGGCGACAATCCTGCTCACCCATCCGGCAACCCCCATCGTGTCACTGCCAGTGTCGTGGCGGCTTCCCCCATCTGCCGCCACGGTGATATCCAACGCCTTCTACGCCGAACCCTTCGAAGCCGGGGTACCGGACGGCGTGCGGACTCTCACCCCGGCCACTACTCGATACCGGACTGGAGTCGAGGAGGCCATAGTGTCGGCGACGGCTGGAGGCTGGGCGTTACTCGAGCTGGACGACCTCCTCATGCCACAGGTCGATCCGGAAGCTGTTGAGGCACTCACCGCCGTGGTCGAGCGGGCCCTTGCCGTGGGGATTACCGCCACCCACGAACGGGGATCGCACCAGCTTGGGACCCAGCACATCGCCGTCGGCGTCACTCACCGTGACCAGCGTGGTCACGTCCGGGCGGCGGTTGATGGCATGCTCGAACGGCGGGGGTTTCCTCCGGGATCAGTAGTGGTCGATACAGCCAACCGTCTTCAAGGACGCCAGTTCGACCTCCTCGTCGCTTGGCACCCGCTTTCAGGGCGGAGGGACGCCTCGAGCTTCCATCTCGAGTCGGGTCGCCTGTGCGTGCTGCTGTCGCGCCACCGTCATGCATGTGTTGTCGTGACGCGTGGCGGCATCCGAGAACAGCTGGAGGCCTACCCGAGCGGTGACCCGATCTGGATCAGTGAACGGCTCCCTGTGGTAGACGGCTGGGAAGCGAACGTTGCACTCCTTGAACACCTTGATGCATATCGGGTCAGCGCCTAGCCGAGTGAATCCAGTCAAGCCGCCGAGGTCAGACCTTCGCCAACGGGCAGAGCATTACCCGATGTGGTCCGCACGGCGACTTCACTCGACCAATTGACAACTCACTGACCATTGGGTCGCCCCCAGTTCTCGGGACCTGTATGGGTGAACTTCGGTGCTCCGATGTCGCACAAGATGAATCGAACCGTGACCAGCTACTCTTCACTCGAGATGGGATCTGAGGGGAAAGGCCCACATACGATGGCCACGCCGACGGACATGAGTAATCCCATAATCAACTCTCCGTACACGGCGCCCGAATCCCACTTCGAGATTGGCCACACTGGCCCGACCGGCCAGCTCCTCGTTGGACGTCGACCGAGCGAGTCCTTCATCCCTATTCCCATCAACAAGAAGGGCCGGCGGGACGCGCAGCAGGCTTTTGATTTCGACACCACGGGCGAACGTCGAGAAGAAAACAGTTTGATCAATGAGATCAGGCGGGACGTCGAAATCTGGCGAGCTCGAAACTGGAACGGCGTGACACCCTACAGCCGAAAGCTCCTAGCCCATTGGGCAGCGGGGCCGCCGACTAGGGACGACCCAGTCTTCTTTTGTCAACGGGAGGCGGCTGAGACAGCAATCTTCTTGGCCGAGGTGGCAGGACGGCACGGCACGCCCGACTATCGGCGCCGACTCGAGCCAGAGAACCTGATGCACAACGGCGGTCTGCCGCGGGTCGGGCTCAAGATGGCTACCGGCGCTGGCAAGACCGTCGTTATGGCGATGCTCATCGCGTGGCAGACGATCAACAAGGTCATGACACCAAGCGACGCCCGCTTCTCCAAACGCTTTCTTGTGGTGACCCCCGGAATCACTATTCGCGACCGGCTCGGTGTGCTTCATCCGGAGAGGGAGGACTCCTACTTCCGAGAGCGCGACCTCGTGCCGACCGATCTATGGGACGCATTGCTATTGGCACAAGTCGAGATTGTCAACTACCACGCCTTCTTGCCGCGCGACTCCAAGGAGATCCATGGTGTTTCGAGCAACACTCGCAAGCTGTTGCGCGGGGGCCGGCCCGGAGAGGCTGACGCATTCCAGGAGTCCCCCGACATGGTCGCAGCGCGGGTCCTTCGCGCCTTCGGTACCGGCAAGGGTGAGATCGTCGTGCTCAACGACGAGGCCCACCACTGCTACCAGGACAAGCTCTTGGAGGATGACGGCGTGGAGGCTGACAAGGAAGACCGAGAACGCAATCGCGACGCCCGGGTTTGGTTTAAAGGCCTCTTGGATCTGCAGCGGAAAGCCGGGATCAAAGCCGTCTACGACCTCTCTGCAACGCCCTACTACTTGAAGGGGTCGGGCTATAACGAGGGCTTCATCTTCCCGTGGGTGGTAAGCGACTTCTCGCTGATGGATGCCATCGAGTCGGGCATCGTCAAGGTTCCTCGGGTTCCAGTAGATGACGACGCAGCTGGGAACGAACTCGTGTATCTCCAGCTGTGGGATCACATCAAGCCCCCACTTCCGAAACGCCGACCTCCCAAGGATGTCGACCTTGGGAATGAGGACTGGGTGATGCCTACGACGTTGGAGGGTGCGCTTCGGAGCCTATACCGCTCATACCAGGAGAGTTACGCTCTATATGAGACCACTCTGGCCGCGCTCGATGAGCCGCCCCCCGTGTTAATCGTGGTGTGCCCGAACACGGTCGTCTCCAAGCTGGTCTTTGACTGGATCGCCGGACGCGAGAAAGAGCTGAACGACGGAAGCACGGCTCTGGCTCCTGGCAACCTCCCCCTGCTCAGTAACGTGGAAGGAGGCACTTGGACCCCAGGACTTCGCACAATCTTGGTCGACTCGGTTCAGCTCGAGTCCGGCGAGCCTCTTGGGTCTGAGTTCCGGAAGGACGCGGCGCGCGAGATCGAAGCCTTTAAACGGGACTACCGCCTCCGGAACTCGGGCGCCGACGTCGAAACCCTGACCGACGCGGATCTCCTCCGTGAGGTGATGAATACCATTGGCAAGAGAGGCAAACTCGGTGAGCACATCCGATGTGTCGTATCGGTGGCGATGCTTACCGAAGGGTGGGATGCGAATACAGTCACCCACATCCTCGGGATCCGCCCCTTCAGAAGCCAGCTGCTCTGCGAGCAGGTGGTCGGTCGGGGGCTGCGTCGGCGAGACTATGCGGTCGACCCAACGACCGGCCGCCTCGAACCCGAATATGCGCAGGTCTACGGCGTGCCGTTTGCGTTCATTCCAGGCGACCGGCCGCCTCCACCGCCACCGCACCCGCGACCAGCTGTCCAAGTCATCGCGTTACCCGAACGATGGCGCTTGTCAATCCGGTTCCCGAAGCTCGACGGGTACCGAGTGGAACTGCCAGACGGGCAGCTGCACGCTGACTTCGACGACGCATCGAAGCTCCACTTAGACCAAGAGGCTATCGCCTTGTGGGTGGAGAGCAGTGGGATCGTAGGCGCATCCGCCCAGGTGGATCTGGACGACATCCGTAACGCTCGCAGCAAGCGAATCGCCTTCGCTATCGCTAAAACGCTGGTGCAACGGGAGGAGTTCTTCGGCGCCCTCGCCGGCGGCGAGCGCCCGTGGCTGTTCCCGCAGCTGGCGGAGATCAGCCGTCGCTGGCTCGATGTATGTGTCACCACCGACCCCGAGGTCACAAAAGGCCACCTCCTACTCACTGAGCCGGGTGCGCTCGCGGCCGAGAAGGTCTTCGGGTCAATCGTGGGATATCCAGAGAGCCGCACGGCACTACTGCTACCGATCATTCGCCGTTTCGACCCGATTGGTTCCACCGACGACGTCCGGTTCGTGACCCACAAGGTCGTCATGGAACCACCCCCTGTAAAGTCACACCTCAATAACGTGGTACTCGACGGCCTGCGCGGCAACTCGTGGGAAGAGGGACTGGCCCAGATCCTCGAGCACCACGACAAAGTGAAGGCGTACGTAAAGAACGAGCGGCTCGGGTTCACCATTCCCTATGTCCACCAGGGACGAACCCACGAGTACGTGCCTGATTTCCTCGTCCGACTCGTGACCGAACCCGATGAAGTGGAACGTACGCTGATCGTGGAAGTCTCCGGATCCCAGAAGTCCCCAGGACCCACGACCGCCAAAGCCGAGACTGCCAGGAACCAGTGGTGCTCCGCTGTGAACAACTGGGGCGAGTTCGGCAGATGGGGCTACGTCGAGCTGAACCACCCTGCGGAGTTTGCCGGACTCCTCAACAAGGCGATCGACAATCTCTACGGCGACCGGGCCATCAGCAAATGGCCGACCTGACAACAAGAGGGACCTTATGCCACCACTGAAAAGGAAGACAGCCACGCTCAAGTCGGTGGACGCCATTACGCATGGGGACAAGCGAGCCAACTTGCCCACGGCCGACGCCCATGACTTCGTAGCCCCAGAGATCGAGCAACCAAACCCTGTCCGTTACCCGCGGGACCCATCGCTCGACCCGCAACTCGTCTGGAAGGGCAAGGACACCCTGGACGGTGAGGATCTGGTGACTGATGCCCCTGCCATTTACATCCAGGAGAAGATCGACCCGCGGGTCCTGGTCGAGAACCTCCGGCGCACGGCGTCGCGTCCTGAGGACGAACCCGAACTTACCCTCTTCGACTCTTTCGATGGCCTTCCTGAGCTCGACCTTGTCGACTTCTACAAACACGAAGCGAACTGGTCGAATCGGATGATCCTGGGCGACTCCCTGAATGTGATGGCGAGCCTCGCCGAGCGGGAGGCGCTACGCGGCAAGGTCCAAATGATCTACGTCGACCCGCCGTACGGAATCAAATTCGGCAGCAACTGGCAGGTGTCGGCGCGTAAACGGGACGTCACAGACGGCAAACTTGAGGACGCGTCGAGAGAGGTCGAGCAAATCAAGGCGTTCCGGGACACCTGGGAACTGGGTATCCACTCCTATCTCACCTACCTCCGAGATCGCCTCGCGGTTGCCAAGGATCTGCTTACAGAAAGTGGGTCCATTTTTGTGCAGATCGGGGATGAAAATGTTCACTTAGTTCGGTCATTAATGGATGAGGTGTTTGGCAGCGACACTTTCCAAGCGCAGATCAATTTCAAAAGTATGGGCGCATTGGGTCAGAGTGGCCTGGCAAAGACGTACGACTACATTCTCTGGTACGGAAAGACGGCATCTGTCAAGTTCCGGCCGATCTTTCGCAAGGCAACATTCGCAGGAGATCGCGAATACCGGTACTGCGATGACGACTCGGAGGTTGGTTACAGGGTTCTCTCATCCGAAGCGAACGACAATCTCGCTGACACAAGGGGCGTCTTTCGGCGGTCGGCGTTGACATCTTCTGGATATACCTCAACCTGTACATTTCCATTTGACTACCGGGGCGCTACGTTCAACCCGTTTAGCGGAAAGAGTTGGCGAACAAATCGGGACGGAATGAATCGCCTTGTTGCGGCTGATCGGCTCTTCGCTCTCAGTGCCAATCTCTACTTCAAGCGATATGCTGACGATTTCCCAGTCGTGCAGTATGACAACTCATGGTCAGACGCGCCCGCGGCCTCTGCCCGAATCTATGTGGTGGAGACGGCGCCAAAGTTTATAGAGCGTTGCATCATGATGACCACTGATCCGGGCGATCTCGTACTTGACCCGACATGTGGCTCAGGAACAACGGCATTTGTGGCAGAACAATGGGGCCGACGATGGATTACGATTGACACGTCGCGCGTTGCATTGGCGCTCGCGCGACAGCGGCTCATGGGCGCCCGTTTTCCCTACTATTTGCTTACCGACTCAGCAGAAGGACGCTCAAAAGAGAGCACGGTGTCCGGACCTCTCCCGGCGACAGATTTGACCGGCGATATTCGCCGTGGCTTTGTACTCCAACGCGTCCCACATGTCACCTTGGGTTCGATTGCCAACAACCCGGATATCAAGGAAGGTATGCCTCGCGATCAGATCGACGACGCGATCCGGCGCCATGCCGACTTTGAACTGCTCTACGATAAGCCCTACGAAGATGGCGCGAAGGTCCGAGTGTCCGGGCCCTTCACGGTGGAGAGCCTGTCGCCGCATCGGTCGCTGGCATTCGCAGGTAGCGCCGTGGACGGTAATGGGGCAGTCAATGCCAGTGTCGGTGAAACCGCTGGCCAAGGGGACGCGTCATTTGAGCAGACGATCCTGGCCAATCTCCGCACGGCTGGTATTCAGAACGGTCGCCGGCATGAGCGCTTGACGTTCGACATGCTGGACCCCTACGCCGGCACCTACATACAGGCCATCGGGGAGCGGGAGGGGGCTGATGCTGGCCCGCCGGGCCGGGTCGGAATAACAATCGGCCCGCAGTATGGGACAGTAGGTCCGTCGTACATCAAGGACGCTGCCCGAGAGGCCATCAAGACAGGTGATATCGAACTGCTATGCGTGCTCGCTTTCGCATTCGACCCTACGGTGCTCGGTGAGGGGGACGACTACGTCACTTCCGACGAGGGCTTCGCCAATGTGGCGGCCGAACGTCGCCTGGGTCGGGTGCCGGTGCTGTTGGTTCGAATGAATGCCGATCTGGTAATGGGTGACGAGCTCAAGAAGACGGGTGCTGGCAACCTCTTTACCGTGTTCGGTGAGCCGGACATTGAGATTGCATCTGCAGGTGATCTGCTGCGCGTCGTGCTTCGCGGTGTCGATGTCTACGACCCCAATACCGGCGAGATCCGAAGTGACGAGACCGACCAGATCGCCCTGTGGATGATTGACACAGATTACAACGAGGAGTCCTTCTTCGTCCGTCACTGCTATTTTACGGGCGGCCAGGACCCGTACAAGCGACTGAAGAACACTCTCAAGGCGGAGATTGACGAGGAGGCATGGGCCAGTCTGTACCGGACTGAGTCTCGACCGTTCGAGCGACCGGAGACGGGGAAAATCGCCGTAAAGGTTATCAATGACTACGGCGACGAAGTGATGAAGGTCTTTGAAGTCTGAGGCGGTCAGCTCAGCGAGAAGGCACAGACAGTTCGCACCTCGCAACGGCGGCATCTCGGCCCGGGATTGGGATGGTATTCACGCGCCCGGATTCGCACAGCTGCTTCAGAGACGACGGCCTCGGCCCGACTGATCTCTGCTGGATCCACGTTGACGGGATCCCGGGAAGCCGCCTTCAAGTCGTGGATGTAGGCACCTCGGACATCTAGTCCCTCTCGTCGGCCTGCATCAACGTAAACCTGTAGCTGCAACGCATGGTCGGCAATGTCGCCAGATGTGGAGGTCTTGTAGTCGACGATGGCAAGGGCCGTCGGCACGCCGCCCTCGTCGTCGAGGATCACGTCGGCTCGACCGCTGACCGTAACCCCGTCAAGGTGCAGCTCGAACGGGCGCTCAGTTTCCCAAACACGGTGGAGATCACTCTCGTGCTTCTCGACGTACATGGCGACGAGCCGTCGGGCGGCCTCCTTTAGTTCCCGATGAGCCGGCTTGTTGGCGGTTGGCAGAAAGAACCTGGTGTTAAGAATCTCATCGATCTCGGGCTGTGTGGGTACGCGTCCAGAAGCCTTGGTTGCTTCCGCCACTAGGCGCATCACGTGGTGCACGGCTTTGCCGTAACCCAACTCAGGGGCTAGTCGGGGTTGAAAGCCGATACGGTCACGCAAGCGGAAAGCCTGCCCGCACTCCATGAAGGCAGCAAGCTGGCTATAGGTCACGGAGATGGGGTCGTCGTCGTTACGATCGTCCACCTCGATCGCCGGCGCAACCACATCGTCGACCTCAGCCTCAAGGTAACCAAGCTCCTGGTGATAGGGGCTTGCATCGATCGCCCTGGTATTGACCCGCACATGACGGGACACCGAAACCCAGTCCCTGGCCCGGGTCAACGCGACGTAGAAGAGGCGCCGCTCGTCGGCGTCACCACCCTCGTACCGTCGGGCGTCGAAGCGGTCCCGGGGGACCAGCCATGTCTGGATCTGGCCTGCCTTGCTGCTCGGAAAACGGTTGCCGGTCACCGATGGGACGAAGACAGCTGGCCATTCAAGCCCCTTGGCGCGGTGGACCGTAGTTAGGTCCACGGCGTCCAGCCCGAAGTCCTCCTCACCCTCGAAACCCTCGTATGCACCTTGTGCGTAATTGATGATGTGTGTGGCCAGATTCCTGTAGTACCAAGTACCACGATCTTGGCCACCGACCTGCTCTCCGGGCGTCTCCGGGTCTGGACGGGCCCGCCGCCGGACCGATTCGTAGTCGACCATGAGTGCGGAGAAGCGGGCGAGTGTGCCGAGCCGGTTGACAGCCATCGGGTCCGTGAGATCCCACGAACGGGCGTCCAGTTCACTCAGCAGTTCGTAGAGCTCACCGACCAGGTTTGCAGTGCGGTCGTTGCGAGGGACGGCCGCCTTCCACTGGCGCAAAAACCTGGCTAGATGGTTCCTACCGGCATCGGACAGTTCGAACACCCTCTGGTACTCATCCAGCAAGACCCCGTCGTTGATCAACCGCCCAGGCCCGTAGCGGTCACGCCACTCCGTGTCAGTGAGCCACGTGATTGTGTGGCCGAGCGTGAGAGCCTCTGGCTGATCAAAGAGCCCTGATTGGCCGCCCGGTTGGACGGGGATGCCGAAGGTGGCGAACTGCTCGAGCAGTCGAGCGTAAGCGACCCGGCCGCGCACGAGTACCGCGATGTCTTTGAAGCGGCCCCCCGCCTCTCGGAGGTCAAGGATGAGTTGGGTGATCCACCCGGCCTCGTCCAACTCAGACGCAGCGGTCCAGATGACGACTTCTGGGCCGCTATCTTCGCTCGATGATCGGTATGGCTCCATTGTCCTCTTGATCCGCTCAGGGATCGACTGTGCGAAGCGGTTGGCCACGTCGACGATTCCAGGGCGGCTCCTCCGATTGACGGTGATCTCAAACGTCGTCACCGCCGGATACCGATCAGGGAAGCTCACGATGTTGGAGACATCTGAGCCGCGCCACTGGTAGATGGCTTGCTGTTCGTCACCCACAACGCACAACTGAACTTGGGGGCCTGTCAGCAGCTCGATCAACCGCTCCTGGGCTGGGTTGACGTCCTGGTACTCGTCCACGATCAAGTGGCGGAGCTGGGCATGGATATCGTCGGCGATCTCCGGGCGCTCGAGCTCCGCAACCGCCCGCACGACCTGCTGGCCGAAGGTGAGCAACCGGTACCGGTCGAGGGTGTCGTAGTAGTCATGGAGCACCGAGCCAAACGGATCGGGCATGGAGGTTGGATCTAACAGTTCGTTCTCGACCACGTCGACGCCTTTCAGGAAGGCCGCGATGGAAGCGAAGGCGCGGTTTCTTCCATCGGGGTCGAGCTGGCGCATCTCTAGCCGAGTGGCTTCGCGCGAGAGGAACGCTGTGAGCTGATTGTCGTCGAGGACGTCGTAGGTTTCGTATTGGGGAACTCGCTGTTGGAGGAACCGAAAGCAGAACCCGTGGATAGTGCCGACATACAGGCCAGCCAGCCGGTCGAGGGCTGCAGTTCCGAGACGGTCACGAACCCTATGAGCGATGCGGCTCTTGAGCTCTTGAGCTGCCCGCTCGGTGAACGTGAAAGCAACGATCGACTCCGCGACGAGTCCCTCCGCAAGTAAATCGGCCACACGCTGAGAAACCACCTCGGTCTTGCCCGACCCAGCGGCAGCGACAATCTGGATGTGGGTGCCCCGATGACGCACTGCATCGAAGGCCGCCCCGGTCAGCTCTGGCCCCGGCGGACGAGGTTCGCCTAACGCCATGATCCCCTCCCGGCCTTGACTGTGATCGCTCCAGAATGGCGGTCTAGCTGTAGTGCCTTGGAAGTTACCGTAGAATTGAACCCGGTCAAGCTCAATCGGCGGGAGAGGACAAGCAACGACACTCGTAATCGAATCGAGGGCCGGATTTGAGCCCGCGACCTTCCTGTTATGGGTCGAGTCGGACAGCTAAGTCGGCTGCGCAGGTCCGAATGGAACCGCTGATTCTGTCTCGTCCACCGAATCGGCGAAGCCGACACCTTGGGCGTCTGGATGCAATGGTGCTCCATCATCATCTATGGCGGCATCCGCGATATCAGCTGGATGCATCTCGACTCTGGTGAAGTAGTGAACCCATCTGCGCTGGAGCGCGTACCAGCCGTCCGGTGACAGCACCGCTACTCTCCGCTCGGGTGTGAGCCAATCCTTGTGAATGACTGTGAGAAAGCGAAAGTCGACGTACCACGTCTTCCCGTCTTGCCGCAGATCGGGCAGCGGGAAGGCATAGAAGTGCCCCTCACCGTCTAGCGTCAGGCGGGCATCATCGTCCTCGAATACCGCACAGACCGTACGCCACGGAAACGCGGCGCCCTTCTCCTCAGGAGACACTTCACAAGGGTGACCAACCACCATGGCAAGACCCCGGCGGTGACGTGGGGTAGGGTCACCGTCTTCTGGGGAGACCGGGTATCGCGTACAGGGTACGTCCGAGAAGACATCTCCCTGGAAAAGCTCTCGTGGGTCATCGGCCGTTGGCCTGTCACCGTACAGCCGGTCGAGAGGGGGAAACCACGGCCCGTGCTCCGCCATCACGGGACCTATTCGTCAAACGGATCTGGAAGGGGTACCTCCGGGTCCGTTCGCGAAGAACGCTGTCGACGCCTGGGGGCGACCAAAGTAGTAGTGCCATCAGAATGCTGAACTAGGTGGCCCCGTTCGATTGGAAGTTCGGATCTAGGTGCGAGAGCTCGCGCCTTCGACGCCAACACGGGCCACCCTCGCGCCTCAGCGACCTCTGCGACCCACGCTCCGTACGTCTCCGCGGTGGATTCATCACCTGTCACCAGGCGGTACGTGCTGGCAAGGTAAGCCCACGTCGCGGCGAGGTAGGGAGCTCCAGCATCGCGGGCACGCTGAATCAGTGCTGCGACACCTTGATGCCTTTCTTCATCGCCACACTCAGGCCGAGTCACGAGATCGACCAACTGCATCTCGCACGAGGTGCGCCAATCGACGCGTCTCTGTGAAAGCATGTCCAATAGCTGTCGGGCACGGTGCGAGTACCCGGATGCAGTCCAGCAATGAGCGCTCTCGATGAGCAGCGCGCCAACAACGGGATGATGTTCTGCCCGCTCTCCCAATGCAATGGCTTCGTTCTCAAGGCTCTGGGCCAACGACCAAAGCTGCGGCCATCTCGGCTGGAACCGTGCAAGTCGTGCTTGAACCAGCAGCAAGTAGGCGTTTGCCCATGCGTCGTCGCCCCGCTGAGTCACCGCATTAATCGCCATCTCAAGAAGGCGATCTGCCTCTTTCGCTTCACCTTGGGCGGAGGCAATTTCTGCTTGAACCCCGAGAGCCTGAGCATGAAGGTTACTAAGTCCGCGTTCGTCCGCGATGTGAGAACTCCGCTCCGCCAGACGACGGGCGCGACTCAGATTCCCTCGCACCAACTCGTATTCAGCAAGTAACACTGCGTTGTAGGCCTCAGGCCGCAAGGACCTCGACCGCCGCGAGAGCTCGATGCCACGATTTACTGCTCTTGCTGCAGTCGCATAGTCGCCCAGCGCTGCGCTAGCCCTAGCCAACCAACTGGAATGTCGAGCATCTTCAACGTGGTCGCTCGCACCTCCCGAGCCCAGCACCTCTCGCGCGTCCTCAAACTCGCACTGCTCCCAATGAATGCGCGCTCGTAGCACAGCGAGGGCCTGCGCATCGAAGCTACCGGCTGAGCGCTCGAATAGACGATCGGCGGCTTCGATGTAGACGATTGCCTGCGTGTAGTCAAGACTGCGAATCGCGACGTCAGCTCCCAGACGGAGGAGTTGCCATTGCTGTCCTTCGGTGAGTGGGAGTGTGAGCAATTCCTCAACGGACGCAGCCGCACGCTTGAGGTCGCCTGCTTCTGCTCGTAGTGCGAGGGCGCGTACCAATCCGAACAAGACCGTCGGAAAGCGCCCGGCGAATCCGGCAGGAAGACGATCTACCAACTCAATCAAGTTCGCTGGTACCTCTGACGTCGGCAGCCATTGTTCCACCAACACACTGATGACGTTCGCAGCCTCGTCGAACATGCCGAGATTGAGCAACAGCTCAACGAGAGCCGGCTCAGCTGGTGCTTGACTGAGCCCCGAGAATTGACCGTATTCAATCGCTGGGCTGAACGTCCGCATGACTGGGTGGACCGCGACGCTGCTCAGACCCTTCCACTGAACAGTCCGTGCCAAACGGTACTGAACAAGCTTCGACGTGTCGGCAGTATTGGCGTCGTCACCCAGCCATGTTCGGGGCACCGGCTCAGTCGCCGATGCGGCAAGGTGCAACACCCGGTTCGCAATTTCACCAACCCGATTGAGGCACTCCTGCACGACGCTGGACCACGCAAACTCCGTTTGCGCCGGCAGGTCGGTGACAATCTGATGCCACGTGGACTCCAGTGCGGTGGTGTTGCCCGCTTCTGACGAGAAAAACACGGCACCGCGAAGCATCGAGGCAGCGAGCACATTGTGGTGGACACGATTCAGGAAATCAGAGCGAATGGAGTGAGGTACCAGCCATGCATCGCACCATCCCTGCCAGTCAGCTTCTGTGGGCTTCGGCACGGGACGAACCGTCGCCCCACCGACACTCGAGCGAGCATTCTCCGTTGTTGCAATGACAGGCGTTCTCTGCAAGATCGCCGCCAATTCGGGCACCAAGGTGTGTGCACCACCAATGCTGGAGTCCCAATCGTCGAAGCACAGGATGACGGGCACCCGTCGGCTCTCCTCAAGATGGCGAGTCACGGCGAGAGCAAGTGCCCCAATGCTTCGGGATCCCGACGAAGGCAGAGGTGCGCCCTCGGGAGAGGTCTGGGCGAGTATTTGTGACTCAACGGCCTGCGGAGAGGAGGTTGGGGTTAGTTGTACCCATACGATCTGTCGACCGGTGGTCTCGCCCACCCGAGCAAGCCATCGTCCAACAAATGTTGTCTTGCCTGATCCGAGTCCGCCAACGACCGTGGTGAATGGGACACGCTCGAACCAGTCCGTCTCCTCCGGAAGCGGAAGGTCCATCTCAATCTCTCGGGTAGCCGAGAGGAGGTCAGCAAGAGCGGACGTCTGAAAGCTCCCGAACACGGTCGCGATCTGGGTGGCCGCATTGGACGCCTCGGTGACTCCGAGCAACCTCTGCAACCTGGCCCACAGATCGTCACCAGGGGCTCTGGTCCCCTTCTCCAGTAACGCCACGTACCCCGGGGTCACACCCGCATGCCGAGCGAGCGTACGCTGGCTCCAACCCAAACGGAGCCGTTCGTTACGGATCACGTCGCTATAAGGGCTGCTCATGACGTCGCGATCGTAGCCCACACTCGTCTCGGGTAGATCGACGGTCATCACAGTTGAACGTCCAGATCTACGCGACCGAGACGACCATCAACGCCGCAAACGGGGCAATCTTCTCGTCGTTCGGCCTCTACCGATCGGACATCTCCAGCGAAGCTGCGGTAGACCCACTGGCCCGGAGCAACAGGGTCATCGCTGACGGCCCACTCAAGGAACCTCATGACCGCCAGGGAGGCTGCAACGCCGTTCAGTGAGACGACAGCGGGAGCCGGGAGATCGACGTCTCGGATGTAGCCAAGGTCTCTCTCCCGCTCTCGCTCAGTCGGCGGCAGGGTCTCAATGCGCAGCTGATCTGGATTAATCACCCCCATGCACACCAGGCAAGCCGATCCTGAGAATACGGTCCGCACTCGTGCGAACGCGCGAAGTCGGCTCTGGTCGGTTCCGGAGATTTCCGTGCCACAGTCCCAGAGGGGGATGAAGCGCTGAATAGCGATGCGGTTGAGCACGGCGCGACTGCTCACGGTGTCCGTGCATGCAAAGAGAGCGTCAGCACCGAAGAGGAGTTGAGCGACGGCGGGATCAAGAACGTCCTTCTGGACTGGTTCGACGACCGTCGGCCCACCCACTTTCTTTGCGTATCTGGCAATACCGCTCGGCTTGGATCGTCTGCGCCGAGCATCGGAGCGAAAGGCCGTCACAATGCGGTTGAGGTTCTCAGTTCCGACGTGGTCGGGATCGATCACGATGATGCGCCCTACCCCGAGCCGAATCAACTGTTCGCACACGTGGGAGCCGGTACCGCTGGCGCCGACAACCCCAACGCACAGCTGTGACAACCGTGCTTGACCCTCTTGCCCGAAGGCGGCCACATTGCGAGAGAACATCTTGCTCTTTGCCGCACTACGGGAACCTTGGGATCTCGGTGAGATTCCGATGTCCCGGCAACCGGCGGTGACTCGATCTCTATTGTCGTGCCAGATTCCAAGAGATTAGCCTGCTGGCCCGATCACAACGGCGCCGGTACCAGAGCCAGTGAGACGTTCGAGCACTGGTAGAAGACGCTGCTCACCGAGAACATCGGTCGTTGAGAACTGAGGCTGGGTGTGCCCGAACGGATGCGTATGGACTGGAAGCACTGAGAGCTTGCGTCGGCGAGCTTCCTTTGCAACTCGGGCCCAGAATGCTGGCTCTATCCGGAGAGCGTCATCCCCCGAATTGTCGATCTCGTGATCCGCTGGCACGGAGTAGTCGATCGCGAGAACCCGGGCCCCACGGGAGTCGATGCGCGCAAAGACAGCTCCCCCGTGCTCATGGGGAGCGCGGCTCAACAACTCGGCTCGAATGCGAGATCGGAGTCCCGCCGCCCAAATGAGTTCCATCAACGCACCTCTGAGAATCGCTGACGTACAAGACCAATAAAGCTGCGCAGGTTATGGTGGCCTGGGCGCCATCCCGAGGCGTGGTAGGACATCGCCCACCACAGTTCAGACCCTATGACCGACGTAAGGCTCGCGTTGGTGGGCTGGGCGCCGGACGTGAGCCGAATATGGCCAGGCACGTAGAAACCGTCGAGCGCAGCTTCCGGATAGCCGGTTATGTGGATCGCAAGTTGGGAGACAGGCGGTGCCCACCCGTCGCCCAGGGGGAAGCTATCCAGGACGAGATATCGCTGCCCGGACGGCACGACCTGGACATCGCCTCCATAGGTGGCAGTCAGGTCAGAGATCTCCTCATCGGCAGTCATGTCCACAACCGAATGTTCCCGGGGGAACGGCGTAGAACTTCTCGCCCTCATGGACCTTGAACTTGCCATCCGGGATCGCAGGATCCGGTTCAATACCCGGGGTCTCCCGGTAAACCTCGTTGTCCTCCGGGATGCTGCCGAGTCTGCGGATCTCGCCGGCGTCGACCTCATCCGACGGCAAGTCGTGTCGCTGGTTCTCGACGTAGATGAAATGGGCCATCATTGCCTCCTGTTAGCGCTAACCTGTAAGCGCTTACAAATATACACGCCTATGAGCCCCAGTCAAGCCCCGAATGACTACCCGGAGGGAAGTTCACAGGGTGGTCGTTAGGGACCGGCCTTCACCTGCACTTTCCCTGGGGGCAGCATTGGAACCTGCGGCCTTCCGGTTATGAGTCCGGCGACGCCGACCGCTTCAACTTCTTCTCAGCATCCAGGCTTGCCCGTTCTGCTTCGCCAAAGATATTTCCCAGGGTATCGGCGGCGTCCTGATCAGATTCCGGAACGAAATGCGAGTACACGTTGAGCGTTGTGCTCGGATTTCGATGGCCCAGGCGTCCCGCAACAGTCCGAACGTCGATGCCCGCAGTCAGCAGACGAGTCGCCACATAATGCCGGAGGTCATGCAGCCGAACCCCCTCCACACTGGCCCTCTTGCAAAGCGAGCGAAAGGAGCGAGTGGTCGAGTCCGGGCGCCACGGGATGCTGCCATCGACCCTCTCACTGAAAATGAATGAAGCCGAGCTGATCGTCGCTCCGGCCATCGCTGCCGACTCCTCCATTCGGGTACGGTGCAATTTCAGACACTCCAGCGTCGCGGTGTCAAGAGAAATCCGGCGGCTCTGATGTGTCTTCGTCCCCTGCTCAATAAGCTGCCCGTCGACTTGCACAATGCCCCGCTCGATCGAGAGTGTTCCCCGGGCGAAGTCGATGTCCTTCCATCGAAGAGCAATCAACTCA
>Ga0182024_10008649_pt1 | contig 21347 bp, 11 predicted proteins | sample P32metaG_FD_120480 | JGI IMG/M metagenome (GOLD analysis project Ga0182024, IMG submission 120480) | Permafrost microbial communities from Stordalen Mire, Sweden - P3-2 metaG (Illumina Assembly) | ecosystem: Environmental > Terrestrial > Soil > Wetlands > Permafrost | place: Sweden: Stordalen...
AAGATGCTGGGAGACCCGGGCGAAGTGATCCGCGCTCATCTCAAGAAGACTAAGCAGCTCAAGCTGACCGTTCACAAACAGATCGGCAAAGCCTACGACACCGAAGAAACGGAGTGTCTCGCAACCAAAGCAAAGAGCTCACACAGTCCCCATATGTACCCGGCCTTCATGCTGGCCCGCAACGGAGGTCTGCGAGATACCGAGATCAAGACCCTTACCTGGAGCCAGGTCAACTTCGTCGCGAAAACTGTCCAGGTAGGCAGAGCAAAAAGCGAGGCCGGAGAGGGGCGAATCGTTCCTCTGAACTCCGAGGTCTACCAGGCGCTCATCGACCATCGCGCATGGTCTTGTTCAGCGACGGGATGGCCAGGAAGTCGAAGGTGTCCATGGTCTTGACGACCGAGAACTTCGCCTGACGGATGCGGCGTTCTGTGGCCCGGCGCTCGCGGTCCAGTAACTCCAGTTCAGTGATGCGCAGCAGATAGTGTTGATAGTCCACCTGCTCGACGGCGCACTGCCGCACCACCTTGTCATACTCGCGCAGGATGGTGGGCAGCCGGAGTTCCTTCAGATGATGGTCGAGAAGCAACTGCGGCGTGTCAGCCGTATGAGCCGCGGTGTTGGTCGCAGAAGCGTCGGTGCCGCTCATGCACACACCTCCACAAGCAAGCTCATGTAGTCGGCTGCCTGCGTGGTCCTCACCTGCGCCATAGGCAGATGGGGATAGTTCTCCATATCCAGCCGCGGCGGTCTTCGTTCGATGCGGCACAACAGCAGATGACGCACCGCGTCGAAGCTGATAGTGCCCAACTTCAAGGCGTCTTCGATGGCATGAGTCACTTCGTTGATAGCGAAGGTCTCCATTAGGCGGAGCACCTGCACATACTCGCGGCTGCCGTGCTTCTTGAGCCTGGCTTCGAGCAGCCGTCGCAGTTGTGCGAAGCACTCCGGCAACAGCCACCCAGTGAGCGGCGCGGCCTGGTCCAGTGCCCGGGTCTTCTGTTCGAGCAGGGCCAGGTAGTGCAGCGGATCGAAGACCACCGTCTCGCGTTCATAGCTTCGTTCATGCCGGGCGATGATCGCGCTGGCGCAAGCGATCACCACTTCATGCACACAACCCTTCACCCATACCTGGCGATGTCCGTACTGCGTGGGCACGGAGTAGTCGTTCGATCGATACCGAACGAGTGACAGTGAGCTGGCGCGGCCCGCGATCTTTTCGCAGGCTTCGTAAGGCGCCGCCGGCAGCGGCAGCATCGCTCGATGGTCGCGCTCGAAGCGCTCTCCGATGGTCTCTGTGTGCCCGCGAGCCGCCGAAGTCGCCGCTTCCGGCTCTCGGCCTCCAAACGCGTGTTCAGCTCTTCCCAACTCGACACACGCGGAATCGGAACCATGAAGTTACGGCGAGCGTAACCGACCAGTCCCTCGACCTTGCCCTTGTCGTTGCCCTTCGCCGGACGGCCGAACTTATCGGCGAACAAATAGTAGCTCTGTAACTCGGAGAACGCCCGTGTCCGTTGCCGCTCTTCACCGCCGAGTATCCGGGCCACAGCTATCTTCGAGTTGTCGTAGAGAATCCGCGTGGGAACGCCGCCGAAGTACGCAAAAGCTCGAACGTGGCCTTTCAGAAATGCCTCTGTCGTCTCGGCCGGAAACGCGGCTACGAAGCAATCGTCGGAATGGGGCAGGTCCATCGCCAGGTAATGTGCCTTCAGCTCCACGCCGGCAATCATCACCAGCGCCTCACCGAAGTCCGCCTGCGCCTCGCCCGGCGCATGCGTCAGAGGAATGAACATCTCCCGGCTGTGCAACTCCGCCGACCGCACGTAGTCCTTCACGATCGTGTAGCCGCCCGTGAAACCGTGCTCTTCCTTCAGCCGCTCAAAGATCCGCTTCGCTGTATGCCGCTGCTTCACCGGCCTCTGCTTGTCGTCTTCCAGAATGGCGTCGATCACGCCCACCCACGGCCCCAGCTTGGGCCGCTTGATCGGCTGCTGTCGCTGGTAGCCTGGCGGCACAGCGTACTGCAGCATCTTCCGTATCGTCTCCCGCGAAAGCCCAAAATCCCTGGCTACCGCCCGCTGACTCCGGCCCTCGACACGAACCGCACGCCGTACACGCCCGTATATCTCCACCTGGAACATCCCTCCGGTGTTCCATGAACCACGCCATCAAGGCAACAGCTCACGAAAACAAGGTCCGGCGGTGGCAAACTTTTACTCCGCCGCAGCGCACCGCTCACGCGGCGCACTGTGGCCTAGTTTTGCACCGGCGCGCATAGGGGAAGGATCCTTTATCGGCTCAACGACCTGCCAAACTCCTTAAAGGCCCTAAACCGCGCCATAGCGATTCAGAAGCAACTGGGGCACGAGGATAGGCTGATCGAAACTCAGAATCTGGTTAACGAATGGTTTCCGCCTGCTGTAACTTCAGCTGGAGGCCCAGGCGGAGACGAGCAGGCGGTTACAAATTGAATCCGTTTCTGTTTTAAGAGAGCCGAAGTCCCCTACCAATTCCTGGAATCGTTCGCGCGGTGCGGATCGTAGAAGAAGGCAAGCTTTGCTCCTGGAATTCTCTTTCCGGGCTACGTCGCCGCTAATACTTTTGCAGCCAGCAGGGCCACAAGCGCCGTCTGAGGGTGCACAATATCGCTGTGTGCCCCGCTCGGTGGCCCACCAGCTACGATTACGCTACTTCCGTCAAGGTTGAGCCAACTCCCCGGCTCAAACGTATACGGTGGTTCGCCCAGAGTATGTACCGCGGCGTCTGACGCCTGTGCCCCGTCGCATCCCATGCCTTCCCACCGATACATCACATCTTCGGCGGCGGAAGCGTCTGCTCCCGCCAAGACAGAAGCAGCCGGGTATGCGACGCCCACAGCCGTGTCTTTTTTCGAGAAGGTGGCCATCAGTGGGCCATCGACCCGTGCTGCCATGCCGTGCAGGTCGCCTGACCGATTCGAATCGAAGGGTAGCTTGGGAGCGAAGGCGAAATGCGAGAACGCGCCTTGAAGCAAATAGAGTGTCTTCACCGGCGACTCCGGGCCGACCATGCCATCGGACAAGCCAGCCAGGGTGTACGAGACCAGGCGTGCTCCAAAAGAGTGGCCGATCAGATGAATCTTCAGGCTCGGCAAAGTCTTGTGGATCTTGGCGATCAGGGGACCAACCGATCCCTTGCCAATGATCCCGGCGCGATTTTTCATTTCCCAGTATGTAGCTACTCGCAGAACTTGTTTGGCACCATTCCACATCTTGTCGAAGAAACCTCCAACGCTGGCAGCGCCGCCTTCGCTATCGTCGTGCGCTTGCGCCGCGGCATCGAGAAGCTCGAGCCACCGATCATTATCTGTCTGGGTGAGAGCTTCAAGGCTATCCTGGGTCGACCCAAGTTCAGGCAGAGTAATGATGCTTCTTAACTTATCGCGAAATTCGAACAGAGCTTCGTTATCGGATGGCCGAGTGTTCAAAAGTCCAATCAGATCGTTCAGTTTAGCCTGTTGGTCCGGATCGCAGAATGCCTTGGGCAGTTCCGATTCGAGTGACGGCGGCTCGGCTCCGGCCGAAAAACTGCTGGCCCCTCCATCGCTTGCGGCCGGAGGTGTATCGCCTGGAAAGAGAATAGACGGCCAGAAGACCCCGGCGCAGCCGATCTCGACGCCAAGACGAAGCTTGGCGGTTCCATCTTCGAGGACGTCGCGCATCGCCCCAAAGAAACGCGTGTAAAGGTCGAGCGCCGTTGCATGATCGTTGTTCCATCCATGCGAGAAGATGAAAAGATCGGTCAACCCGGCTTCCGGCAGTTCCCCGAGAAAGGTTGCGATGGTGGCGTCGCCATTGCCGTCTTTGTCAAACTGCAAACTCCAAAATGGAAAGCCTGCGATCGTAACAGACATAGAGATCCTCTCCAAAGATGGATTTCGACTAAACAGACTGAATTGCCCGCATCAGGTCAATGAGCCCTTTGCCCTGAAAATACCGATCCCGGTTTCCAAGAGGCGTCGAATTCTCCAGGAATATCTGTTTGACCTGATCGGGTTTTTGAATGAATTCGCGTCGGATCGAAAGAAATGCGGCGATTGCTCCTGAGACGTGGGGCGCAGCCATGCTTGTACCTGAGTCATCGATGTATGTGCAGCCATCGTCGACGGGCTTAGACAATCCGAGTCGGAGCAGTTGGCCCGGAGTCGCCGCTGAGGTGATTCGTTCTCCCGGTGCCACCAGGTCCGGTTTCAGACGTCCGTCTCCGGTGGGGCCCTTGGAAGAAAAGAATGAAACGCCATACGTGTGCGGCGAATCCCGATGCGTCGAACCGACCGTGATGGCTAATTCGGCGTTCCCTGGGTCGTTGATGGTGTTCTGTAACCCGACTTTTGTGTAGCGTTCCATGGTGGAGATCTGGGTATAACCAGTGTTTCCTGCCGCAACGACAACGATGACTCCGGTTTTAACCAGCCGGTCCACTTCGACGCACAGTGGGCTTTGACCACAGGCGAACATCTCCGCGTCGAATTCGTAGCCAACACTGAGATTGACGCCGTGGACGCGCAGCATCTTGGGATCGTCATTCAATTCTTCTCGGATATAGCGAAGAGCCAGCATGATTCCGCTTGCCGCTCCCTTTCCGTCCTTGTTCAGCACTTTTAGGCTCACGAGCTTGCATTGCGGTGCAACGCCGCGGATCTGCTTTGCGATCGCCTTTCGCGGCTCGACTGTGATGGTGTGCCCTTGTCCATTTGGGTTGGATTTGAAGACGCGTTCGTTGACATGGAAGCCAGCAGGGTCAAGATCTTCTTGCAGTCCGCCCGCAATGATTCCGGCAACGTGGGTGCCATGTCCGTATTCATCGCGCAGTGCCGATTGCGCATTGGTTGCGAGAGCGGCATCGTAGGCTTCAGGATGACCTTCAAAATCCTCCGGTTGCGGTACGCCTCCCGTTACTGTGAAATCGCGATGTAATTTGGCAACGCTCGGATCGAATAGGGTGTGACAGAATTTGTTGGGCCCATTTCCGTTTGCTCCGGGACCAAAATGAATATGTTTGCCGTCGATGCCGGAGTCGATGACTGCCCACACAACTCCATCTCCGGTGGCCTCGTAAGCGCGAATGGCCGCGTCCCCTTTTACAGTCGAAACCGATCGATCAATCAAAGCTTCGACGGGGAAATCAGGCCAGACCTTGTAAATGACGCGTAAGTGCGGGGCATTTTTCTCGTCGCTTTCGAGCAGAGCCCGCACTTGCCTCGCGCTGATGTGGCATTTGAAGTAACTCTTCGAGATAAACTGCGGAGGCCATCGATTTGCAGCATCTCCCAAGACCCGTTTATACAATTCGCGAAAAGCTATCCCGGCAAGCTTCATGCCTTTTTCATATGAAAGGCTCAACTCAATAATGTAATCACCCTTTGCTGTATCCGACTTTGGCAAGCCGAATTTCTCGTTTCTCAGTTTCGGGTCGGTCACAAACGGAGGGACTGTAAACCTTCCGAGCATAGTCCGGAAACTGGGCTTAGGTTTGGATTTAGGTTTGGGTTTGACCGCCATAATCTGTCCTTGATGTCGGATTGTCGCTGGAGGTAAGTCGGTACCAACCTTACCGCAATTCGCAGGAGAAAGCCATCGCAATTCTTCGATTTCTGAGTTGAAAAACCGCCTCTTAGAGAACTGAGCGCGCGTGGTACTTTCGCCAAGTAACCGTTGAGGAAATGTCTCAGCGATCGATATGGAGAATGGCTTTCGACTCAGCTATCGCATTCGGAGACAGTCGCCTCTTGTTATCGAGCTCATTCATACTCCGAACCAGGTCCAGCAAAGCCTGTTGCACACTACTGGAATGCTGCTGCCCCAGATACCGGATCGTCCCGTCATATCGCCAGGTAACCTTATCCGTTCGGGGCGCGTGGCTCACTAATTCAAGCAGCCGGTTCCATACCGTTTTCGCCGAATCCAAGTTGCCCAGTTCCACGGCTGTCATATATACGTAAAGCGTAATCGGGATACGTAAATTGTAATTCGTGGGGGAGAGTTGGCCTTCCAACCGCTCGGCCGAGTCCTCTGCATCCTTGTACCGGCCAAGTGTGAATTGGGCTTCCATCATATTCGAGTCCAAAGTAAGCTTGTCGTCCTCCGACAGCGAGGATCTAGACTCCTGAAGGCCGGCAAATATCTTGTACGATTGCTCGAAATCGAAGGCCTGATCGTGAAGTATGTTGGCCAAGGATTCTTTGGGCCAAACAATATCCGGATGATCTTCGGCCAGCTTCCGAAAATCTGCTATAGCCGTTTCGATTGCGGATTGTTGCGCATCTTTCGAGGGGGCGTTTTCGATGCGCGACATATGAACCGTGTAAAGCAGGTCATAGTTGGCGCCGACGGTTGGATCCTTATCAATCGCTGCGCGCGCAAACGGCTGGCTCTCCTCCGTTTTCCCCTGTTGTTGCAGGGTCCATGCAACCAGCCGATAGGAGAATGCAGCGGTCGGGTCGGCTTTAATGGCCAGCCGCGCATCGGAAATCGCGTTATCGTATTTGCCTTGCCCGAGGTTCGTCTCCGCGCGAAGCTGGTAAGCGACCGACAACATCTGATTGTGCTCTTTGTTCCATTTGGACGTATCCTTCATCCGCTCGAGGGATTCAATTGCTTTCGTCGACCACGACTCCGAGGCATCAGGCGAAAGCGCCATCTTATAAGCTGCCGTAGCTTGCAAATCGAGAACATCGTCGCGGACCGAAGTGTTGCGATGTGAGTCCAGGATACGCGAAGCCTGGTTGTAGGCTCCTTCATAATCCTCATTCCCAAGGGACGTCTGCACGGACTCGCGAACGGCCGCGTCTTGCCTGTCCATTCGGGCCTGCAACTCCGCCTTGGCGAGTTCCGCGATCTTCGGGGAGGTGCTCTTGGAATTCGCTATATTCTCCAATGCTGCAGCGGCGTTATCGTAGTCGTTCCGTGCAAGCGCGGTGATCACGTTCCTTCGCAGCTCGTCGCGACGCAACTGCTCGGGAGCAGTCGTGCGTTGGTTGGCCGTCCGATCGAGTGACGCCAAGACCGCCTTCAACTGGTCCACAGCCGACGCCGTACCCGCGGTATCGAGAGTGAAGATCGCCAAACCGATCTGAGGTTCGGGTGGATTGTCCTTCATAAGAAGGGAAGCGGCATCGACGAACTTTTCCTTCGCAGCGTCATCCATGCCGCAAAGGTCATCGCGCTCTCGAATCGTGGTCAGAGCCCTGGTCCCCTCCTTGGCGTCCGGTTGGAGACTGCGCGCAACTAGGAAGAAGAGCTGCAGCCGCCAAACATTCACTTTTTTATTCTGGTCCGAATTGCCTGTGTCAAGAGGCAGAGAACAGACTTCGGTTGCAAGCCGTGAGGGATCTGCGGTCCAGATGGATCGCTTTTCGCTGGTGCTGCTAGTGAACAGGTTCTGGAGTTTGAGGAGGGTGACACTGCGATCGAACTTGGCCAGGAACTGCAAAGCTTCCAGCAACTGATCGTCTGTAAGCTTGCCGCGTTGCTCACTGTTCTCCACCATGCGCATGACCGGCCGGTCGGGATTCGCGGACATTTGGATGATCTCTACGGCTGCCAAGATCGGAAATGGAGCGATCAGGAGGCCGATCAGCAGAACGCCGCTCGGCCATACGAGCAGCCGGTGATACCAAACGCCTGCCGCGTACATTATTCTCCCATACCAGCCGGCGGTCTTGCGTAGCGACCGCAACTCGGCGAGCGACGCCTCCGAGGGTCTGCATGTGAGGAGATTGACGATCCTCTTCTGCACCCGAGGCGTCGCTTGCTTCATTTCCTCGGCGACAGCTGTGAGAAGTTCCTGATCCGTGACCGGGGCTAAGCCGCGAATGAGATAAGTGGGATTCTCGTGAGAAGCCAAGGCCCCGATCACCTTCTCATAAGGCATGAGGTGCGCGGTACGCCGAACTATTTTCCTGGCCCAGGGTCGATCGGCGTTGCTTCCAGCCTGCGCCGACTGCAGAAGGTATTCCGCGACAAATGGATTACTCGCCAAAAGGCGAAGAAGGTCGATCTTGGCCTGCCAGCCTGCGCCGCCCAACTGGTTTTGAAAGACCTCGATCACCATTGGAACAATATCCGCCACCAGCGTGTAGAGGAAAATGAGAATGCCGGCAGCTAAATATGCAGGAAGCATCACGCGAGAGATGTTCGTCGGAAGAGGGGTAATCCACACAATGTCCGTGGTGAAACAATACCAGGCGGCGAAGCAGCACCCGGCCCCAAGAACCTCAAAGAACAGGAGCTTGAAACTTCGTTTGAAGCGTCCTGCGAGCGCATGAACCAGGCCGTGAAATAAGAGGATCCATATGACATCCAGCACCAGCAGCGAGCAGAATAGAGAGAGAATCAGGCGCGATTTTGGCCTCGAATTTCGTGACCAAGACAGCGCGGTATTTCGACCCGGCGCCTTGAGCCAGGAATAGGACGCCCGTGTCGCTATAAGCTGACAAACTAGCCAGTTGACGAAGAGGCCCACACCTGTAATCGTAGCCGCATCTTCACCAAACTTGACGCGCACAAGGATTAGCGCAGCTTCAATCCCGAGGAAGGTCAGGCCCATCCGGAGCCGCCGCAATGTCATTAGGGCAACGCCATGCATGACGATATTGCCCGCGGCGATAGCAAGGCCCGCGGCAATCTGCCATGCCGTAGCGAAGATGGACTGGGCCGGGCGTATGGAATCCGCGCCCTGCGAGGCGCCCGAATCCCGAACTGCATCGAGCGCCTCGCGCGCGAGTTCAGCGGACTGTGTCGTGGCCAGTGCGGCGCCTGCAGATTCTCTGACATCTCGATCTTCGTGGTAGAGGCTGATTTTTACCAGAGTCTGAATCGACGCGGGCGTATGGAGTTGACCCAGCGTTTCGATGGCTTCTTGTCTCACTTCGGCGGAGCTTTCATTCGAGGAAACAAGCTCCATCAGGAGTTGCCATGACCGGTCGTCCTTAAACAGACGCAGACACGACACGGCATGAATCTGGTAAGGACTGGTCGGCTGACGAGCTTCCTGGGAGACGAGCGGCCAGAGTTCGCCTGTGTCCATCTTGGCGAGACTCTCGAGGGCGGCCGCACGTACGTCGGCATCGGGATCTTCAGTAGCCACGCGGTGCAACTGCTTGAGGACCTCCCGGTCGTCGTAAGTCGCCAACAGCACGGCCGCCTTTCGTCGCATAGCCGGCAACACCGCGAAGAGGTTTTCCAATAAGGCCGAGATTTGCGCGTCTCTGGAACGTATCCGGCGCAACCAATAGACTGAGTTTTTGCAGTCTTCATCACCGGCGGTGCGAAGAAGGCTGCGGACGACTAATGCTGCCTCTTCATCCGAAGTGATGAGCCACTGACGGATTGAGTTGATCTCATCCAGCCTCTTTTGAGGCAGCACGGAGCCGAGCTGAGACCAACTCCTCACCCCGTCGTGCAATATGCCGGCACCACGGCTAATATCCTTGTGACTCACCTGCGCATTCTGTTCTACCACGGCGTTCAACTCGATGGGTACGAGTTCGAAACCGCCAACTCGATCTCGACGAAGAATCCGCTGCGTTTCGCAAAGCCACATCAGGGTTTCATCAACTTGACTGGCCTCTAACCCGAGCCGCAACGCGAGATCGGTTTTATCAAAGGCTCTGCTCGCCTTGGAACAGTTGGCGGACTCCACCAGGATCACTTGGACGATATTTTCAGAAGTTGGGCCGAATCGTTCGCATGCATTCTCAAAAGTGAGTTTCCGAAGTTCGTCGAGGGCCCCCGGGATGCCGCCAATATCCTGGCAATCGTCAAGGGTCACGCAGCGGTTTGTTTCTCGCTTAAAATAGCGGAAGCCCTGATCGATTCCCTGCGCCAGTTCGATCGGATCGAATGCGAGGAGCTTCTGCGCCTCTGCATCCAGAAGATCGACCGCCGCCGCATCATACGCTAAATCGGTTTCCTCTGAGATCGACGTTAGGTGCAGCAGGCTGTCACGGAGACCGATGGGCTCGATTTCAAGGATGTTGGACAAGAGCGATGGAGCAAGATTCTGCAACGTAAGTACGTTCGACAGGCTCCGCTCGGGTACTAATAGCACCAGAGACCCTGGAAGCTGATTCTGTTCGACTGCCTGAATCCAGTTGAGCAAAACGGAGGGATAGCGTTCGTCGGTCATGGAGAGGCAGTGATCGGCGTGCGCCAGGAATACCGTCTTGCCTTCACTGAGAGCACTTTGGATGCGATCGGGTGACCCCGCTCCGGTCTCATACTCGGCCGAATCCGGGTCGCATTCGGCGAATTCCGTCTTTATCGTTGGATCGAGGCGCGGCATGACCCATTTCTTGATCAGGTCTGACTTGCGGCTGCCCCTTCTGCCATAGAGAATGACCAGCCGCCGGCTGGTTTGCGACAGAAACTCGAGAACCTGGCCTGTGACGATCGACCTATCCAGCCCGCTCCGAGTTTCACCTTCCGCGCAAGGATTCACGTCCCCCCCTTGTCATCCCCGGGCCCGAGCTTTTATCGCGCGGCAGCTACGTGTTCTCGCACAAAGTTCACGATCTTCTGGTTGCACTCGGGATGCGATACGACCCGAATGATGTTCCGGAGAAGGTTTCGCTCCTCGCTCTCGCCAACATCTTCAATGAAGTTGATAATGTCGTACTTCGTAATAGCCAGGTCGAGAGCCGAATAACAATCTTGAATCAGGTTCTGAAGGCTGCTCAGGTCGGTCAGATTGCGCTCAAACAGCAGGTAGCAGATTGCTTGGATATGCGCCAGCGTCGGACGGCCCTGATCGCCGGACTGGTCGCGGTTTGTCCCTCGCCGGTACTGCTCCACCAAGTACTGGATGATTTCGGGAATCACTGTGCAGTCCGAGTTGGTGAAGATCTTGGTGATAATCTGTCCTACGTCAGAAGGCTGGATCTCAGGCAGAACCATTACGTCCACGCTCTCTCGGAGCTTGACGACCTCCATCAGCGTATTGCGATCGTCCGTGCTTACGCAGACAATCGTCAGGTTGGGGCTCTCGATCTTTAGAAGAGTTTCACCAGGAGAGGCCGGTGCAGTTCCTGAGTCGTCCACAATGCGCTCGAACTGATCGAGAACGAGCAGAATATGCATGTTCATAGCAGGGGCATTCGCGGCCAGCTTCGACAGGACTTCAACCCCCGTGAGGTCCTTCGTTTCACCGGGAACCCATTTTTTGAGGCCGCTACTAATTAGGGTCTGTTCAAGATTGCCGCGGCATCTTATGTAAATAGGCTGATATTCATTCTCATTCAGGCTGGCAAATAAACCGGCGCGAACCAACGACGTTTTCCCGGACTTCGGTTTGCCAAGCAAATAGATCAATGATTTCTTTCGCTGTTTCACGCGATTTGTCAGCTCGGCGATGTCGCCTTCACGTCCCCAGAAAACGGCTTTTGAGTCCAGGTCATAGCTTTCGAGGTATTTGAACGGGTTCGCGCACGCATGGCTGGGAATCACAGGCCCGCGAAGACATTGATTCGTCTGCGTGAAAAACTTATCGAAATATGCATCTGGTCCATCGATGGTGAGAGACTCCGAGTTTCGTCTAACAAGAAACGGCCGCAACATCGACGGGACGCCGGAGGGATTGATGCAGTAGATCGGGCCCCCTTCCGTAGAGAAACAACGAGCCACACAGAGATCCTCAAATCCATACCCACAGACATAAATCGGTTGGCGGGTTAGCTTGGTCATCAGATTCTGGATTGGGTCCGGATACACAAGCATCTCCTCGTATGACCAGAGCTTTGTGGGGGAAGTGAGGCTTCCATGCACTTTCAGGATCTTGATCCTTGGGGTGGGCATTTCCATAGTGGAGACCACAATATCTTCCTTGAGATCTCCGCACACGATAACCTTGAAATCCTCGTCTTCTCGCAGGCCGATAGCAACTAGAGCCTTTTGCAGCAGGCGGTCGTAGTTGAAAGTGACGATCTGATCGAAGTATCCATCGCGGATCAGGGCTGCCAATTCCGCATATCCGGGCGACGGGATATGGTCGAGGTAACCCTTCAAGCTATCGTTTCTTTGTTGATCCGAAAGCCCCTCCCAGAGCTTGTTGAAGCGCTCGCTAAGATCGCGGCCCTCGATACCCGCACCGTACGTGTCCACCATCTCTTGCATAATCTTCCCGGTCGGAGTGACACCGGATGACAGGGACGCCCCCGCACCCAGCATGAGGACATATTTCTGTCCGCTGTTCTTTGCCAGGCGAAGTAGATTGGCGAGGCTGACGATCTTGGGAATCAAGGCAGTATCCTCTGCTTCAGGTCTAGGGTTCTTCGACGAGAGTATTGGTTGACAGGTACATGTTCCGAATTCATCAAAGCGCTGCATTTGAGCGTTAAATAATTCCGCTTTTCTCTTCCTGGCATCTCGGCCGTCCTGTCTGCAGCCGGCGACGTACAATTGCCGGCCGGATGGTAATCAGCCCAACAAACAATCAGGAGTGAATACACCGACAGGCGGTTAGTATCTCGCGGGCACGAATGATTTCCGGATCGTTGCTAATTGTGTCCCTCAGCGGCTCCAAAATCAAGCATTATTTCGTAGCAGGAAAAGAGTCGCCTTGGGAAACGCCGATTCCTCCAGTCTATTCTGCGTTCCGGCAGGTGCGGGATAACAATCGCGGGATCGACTGCGGGCGCAAAACACTTTCGCGATGTCGCAGGCTACCGACGCGAAAAGACGATCGATGAAGCAGAAGAAGAAAAAGGCAGCACTGCGGGGACGCAGACAACGACGGTCGAAGAGCGGTTTGATGACTTCCGCTCAGTGGACGGTCTTACACTGCCATTCTCCTGGGATATTCGTCTTCGCGTGGAAGCGCCTGGTTGAGCACTCAGGAAGGGGCAAGACGTGTAAGGCCAGGGAGCGATTTCGCGGGCCGCCGGCGATATCGACCTCACGTCCATCTGTTTGGCCCCCCAAAACAAAGAGCAGGGCCTCAGTCTTGATTGTCGAAGAAAACCATCAAGAGTCTAATCGAAGTTGCTGAATAATAAAGTGCTTAGCGTATCGCGCAAGGAGAATCAAAATAGTAAACTTTGACCGGCTACAACTTGCTTCTCTCCTTAACGGCAGAGGGCAGAAGGGAACTCAGACCCCACTCCCAAAGCAGATGCGAAAGTGCAAGTAACTGGAGCCAAAAAGTCTTGACCGCAGCCCCTCGCGCTTGAGCTTCATCGGGGCCGCTGCGAGTGCAGGTTTCTGTTCGAACTTAGGCGTCATTTCCAAAAATCTGACGGGTGGCATGGCGAGCCAGTTGGACGAAATTGCTGGCGGACTGCACTGCGATGCCTGACGCGCGCTTCGTTCCCCCCAAACTCAGGACTCAGGACCGAAGGTTTTTGGAAACGCTGCTTGCCTCTCCCCAGTGTTGTTCGAAAGCGGTACCGTTTGGATTCCATCCCTCATACCTTGGAGTTGTCCTGCACGATCACATTCGTGATCCATCCGAGAACAGCTTCACCTGTGTCGCCTGTTTGCGTTACGAATACATCTTGACAGCTGTCTATCTTGGTCATGAGGTCGGCGACGTCTGACAAGGTTGCATCGGACTTGACGATTCCGAATGCACCTGCCATTTTCTTCAGGTCAGGATCTTTAAGTAAGTCCGCGACTGTGAGTGCAGCAACGTCGGTAGCCGATTTCCCGCCTCGTGCCTGGCCCGAAAGGAACTTGTCGATCAAACTGCGATGCAGGATGTATTGAGCTTCATCTCGAGTTCCTAAGATTGGTACCCGGTCACCCTTCTTCTGCTTCTCCAACTCATCCAAGATCCCGGACAGCTTTAACGTGTCGGCCGCCCCGGCCTTCACGAACATGTCCTTGCGGGAGATCATCACTCTGCTGACCTGGGTGGATTGGAGTTTGTCTTGCGTAGTGATCTGCTTTGCCAACTCCGTAACGCTCTTCGTGGCCGCCTCGAAGTTCTCCTTGGAGAAGTAGTAAGCCAGAACCGTCCCCACCCAGGTCCCCAAGAGCGGTAAGATGCTACTAAGTACCCGGGTCCCTGCGTCCTCCTTGTTGGTCGCAACGCTGATGATCAGGCCGGCCAAGATTGCAACGGATGCAATCGACGTAACCGTCACGCCGATGGCAAGCCAGAATCTTGCAGTTTTCCATTCGCTCTTCGGATTGTTGTTGTCGTCGGGCATAGGGACCTCCTTGGGCTAATGCAAGGTGGGCATTCGCATCCGGGAATTCGGTCATCCGGTCCGGAAAAGACTGGAGAAGCCGGGCCCGCTTCCTATTTCTATTGCTGGACACAGAAATGGTAGCGTGAATCTCCGCCAAGTCAAGGATTTTTGGATGGCTTTTCTCGAAACCTGAAAGCGTCCCATCGCCGTCTAGCTCTGGGGCGACAGTTGAGATGCTGCGCGGCGATTGGCGGAGCCGAATGCATCGGTTGAGGATTGATTAGTTCGACCGCCGTACACACCGGAATCCAACAAGCCCAAAGTTCGAGTATCTCGACTCTGCACTTGCCCAAGCGCGTCCGGTATTCTTGAGAAATTGCAAAGGACTTGTGTTGCTTCCGCCTTTGATGACCATTCTCGTCACAGGTGCAGTTCCGCCCACACTTGGAGCGCTGTTAGCCAAGCTGTGCGTTGAAAATGCGTCGGACGTCCATTCCCACGTGTTTCCGGCCAGATCGAGAATACCCTCGGGTGTCTGCCCTGCGGGGAAGATACCGACCGGGGCAATATACCGGTCCTGGGTGCCGAACCAGCACCTGTTATTGTCAGGCGCCGCGGACCCCCAGGGAAACATCCGTTCTTCCGTGCCCGCAGCGCATTCCCATTGCGCTTCCGAGGGCAACTCCGCTCCTGCCCACGCGCAGAAAGCGGCCGCCTCAAACCAACTGATCCCCGTCACCGGGCAGTTTAATTGGTTCAACTGCCCTTCCCAACGTGTCGGTTCCTTGTAGCGCCGGAAGCCACCTCCGGTCCAATATTCTTCGTGCGCATACCCGTTCGCCCGAACAAAATCTCTGTACTCTCCCACGGTGATCGGCACTCTTGTCATTTCAAACGAATCGATTCCGGCGCCCTCCGCCGGTCGCGGTCCAGGAATCGCATCGGAATCGTTGTTCACTGCTTCCGGCCCATTCGATTGAGTGCAAACCCGCGTCGTCCCCGGCGGCAATCGTATCCACTCAAGTTTCGCCGTCCTTGGATCTTGCATCGATCCAAAGCACCGCGCAAATTTCACGCGCAATTCTGGATCCAGGCTCGTGACTTCGTCTGAAAACGCACCAGTTCTTAGTTCCTCACGCAGCGGCGTAATGATATCCGAGAATACGCAATGTTTCGAATCGTCGTGTGCAGATTTCAAATGGTTTAGTAACACCAGACCCCTGGCCTTTTGATTGTACCCAGGCGCATTGCGAACCGTTTTTCCGACGAGATCACCCAGATCATCCAGTCTCTCGGGATTACTCACTGAGAGAATTTCGACGAGTTCGGCGAGCGCGTCGTGCCATTCATCGTCGAGCAGAGCAGACTCCTGATCAGCCAGGGTTGCAGCCTGTCGGCGCGCCGGCATTCCGACGAGTGCTCGCGATACCAGAAAATCCTGAAAGCTGCTGTGCCAGAACCTCAACTCGGATCCGGTCACGGTAATCATTCCTGTCGAAACATAGCCCCGCAAGGATTCCTGCAAAGGTTCGATCGTGGAAGCTCCTTCGGATTCAGCAATCAGATCCGCGGCCCCTCCAAGGCTGATAGTGGTGCGCTTTCCCCGGCGGTCTATCTGCATCGCGACGGCGAGCTTTTGAAGCCGTTCCCACATGAGGGGATCGTGGGTACTGGAAATCAGTTGCTCATGTAGGTCGGAGGACCGTATTGCCAGCGCTTGTCGTTCCAACCAATGGGAACATAGCATCGAGAGTGTGAGCGGAGTATCGGCGATACTCCGGATGTCGCGCTGCTTTTCAAGTGCATCAAGCAGCGAGTTTACAAATTGTTGAGCCTTGTGTGGCTGGTCTGAGAATGCAATACCGCTCCACCATTGGAGAAATCTTTTCCGGTCACGTCCCGCGAGATCCAATAAATCGATGACCGTGAATGAGTCGAAGGGGCGGGCGGAAGAAATCATCGACCGGCGGCCGGACACAACGAGCATTGCCGACCTGTATGTATCGTGTATCTCGGAGAGCAGCGGTTGTATTCGTTCTAATGGCGCTTCATCGAAACCGTCGATCAAAATGGGGCATGCTTCTGCACGAAGAAATGCTTCAAAGAAATCCATCCTCAATCCTGCGCCCCGATCCTTCGAGTGATGGGTCCACAGGTAGTGGGATAACCACAAGGGCGCCGACCAGGATGATGGCACTTCCTCACCAGGGTTTTTCATGGCAAGGAATCGATCAATATGCGCAATCAGTTCGGGGGCGCGAATCAGAAGGGGGATCGAGAGCGATTTTGTCTGCAACGCTTCGAGGGCAAGTTCCCTCGCGAATCTTCTTAGGATCGTCGTCTTTCCTGAGCCTGGACCACCCAGCAGCAGGACCCGCCGATGGCGCCTTAATTCTTCGGTCGAGAAGGGCTTTGACTTGCCGCGGGCTTTCTTCCGAGGTTCGATTTCGTTCCGGCGTTGAAAGGGAATCTCCACGAATGTGGATTCCAGTGAAATGAACGACGCCTTGCCCCCCGGCTGCACTGGCAGGAACAACTCCGCGTTCCGTTCCACCACGCCTTCCAAATAGATCTGTGGACTCCGATTAGCCCAAGCTTGCCGCCGAATCTGCTTCCACTTCCCAGACTCTCCTGGTTCCTGATCTTGTGGCAAGACCGTATTCTCGCCTTCGGCAGGGATGTCCGGAACATAGGCCGCAGGCGTAGTAAAGCTCGGCTTGGGGCCGCGCGGAGGGGGCTTCAGCGGCTCGTGATGCAATGTGCGAAGCAGCTGCTCGTATTGGGGTTCAGAGAATGGATCATTTCGCAGATCCACACCCAGCTTTGATCTCAAATAGATGGGGACTGATGTTTGCCACGTACCCAAGCGGAGCACGGGTATGAACTTCTTGTTCAGCACTTGGTCGGCAAGGCTGCTGGTGATCACCATCGATTCGTAACCGACACCACCATCCCTCTTGTCACCTCGCGCAGCGTATCCTGGCGTACAGATGGCGATGACAAATTCGCTTGTCTCAATGCTCTGCTCCATGAAGTGCAGCCTGTCGCCTCCCGGAACGAGATGCCATTGATCCAGAATCACCTCAACTCCGCCTGTGCCTTGCAGCCTTTCTGCCAGTTGTCTTACCCACGCAATGTGAGAGGCGCTTTCCCACGCATACGAAACAAACACGCGCGGCGCGGGATTATCCGCCGGAGACTGATCCAACTTCTCGCTATTTCCCGGCACCGGCGCTTCTGCATGAATGAGTGAGGAGATCCCCTTTTCCGAGACAGTGAACATGCCGCGATCCGATTCGCCTGAGAGAAACCCCTGATCAATCAGGTTTCTCCACGGTTCTGCCAGCAAATGCTCGCGAATGTCCTGCTTTTCTTCGGCGGCATAGCCCAAACTCAGGTCGTAAGGATCTCCGGGCACGATGAGCTCCTCGCGCGTGAGAGAGCGTCTCAGGTTGGAGTCGATTTGCGCAAGTTTGTTGAGCAGAAAGCGGCTCTTGATCTCCAGAGGAAGTCCTTTGAGATCGGCAAGAGTGGGAGCCAATTCGGTGAGGGATTGGAGGGCAAGCTGCATCGTGGCGATTATATGACAGCACTTCTAACTTGGAATGGAAAATGACAGAGGGGCGTCGAGTCTTGGCGTTCGAAACAGTTCGCCCGGATGCACCGCGAGGGGAAGGCAAAAGCCTCAGGATTATTAGACACAACTCGAAAAGCGCTCTGAGTCAGGCATGCCAGTTTGGCGCGCGGAAGTCAGTGGTGCTGGAATTCACTTGTAAATGATCGAGCATGAGCCCAATTTGTTGGGTTGGTTAGTTTGAAATCAACACGCATCGGCATGTTGCAACGGTGATCGATTGGATGGCTGTCGGTTAGGGTGCTCAGCTTAAGCCAGCCTCCTTCGTGTTCGGGTGTCAAAGTCCATTCGACACTCAGGAAGCCGGCTCAGCCTGTGTACAGCCCAAGGAAAGCTCCGGTTGGAATCGAAGTTGTTGAGATCAGCCGGACTCGCTATCCAATCGCCGAAGGTCCACATCGATCTGCGAGTTGGCTGATGAAGGTTTCGTTGTTGCGTTGTATCAGTGAACAGCAGCACATCATTCTGAGCGTTGATACTGTTCAAGGGCGCAGTCGAGTTGGATCGCGGGGTTGTGTCGCAAAGGTCAAAGTACGAGTACCGAGTGGCGGCGTTCGTACCGAGGTGAAAGCGGATGGTTGCTGGCGCGTCAGTCTTTACCTGGCCTACCTTTCGTTTGCCAAGCAGAAATCCGATGATCGTCTGCTGAACGACCTGCACGGTGCGTGAGATAAATGTGATTTGCATGGTGTTCTCTCCTTTCAGGTTGGGGGGCTTTTGGCTCCTCTTGAGCCAGTTAAATCTCAGGATGGACATATCGATTCTCCTTGTGAAGTTGTGGAGTTGAGGATTTGAGCTTCGATCTTGGAGGCCGCGTCGGCTTTCCTTCTCTTAGCTGACTACCACCATAGGACGGCCCCGAAATCCTTGCAATAGCGCACGTTGCCGGCTGAAATCAAACTTGCGCCATAAAAATGGGCCCGTCGGAATTCACCTCCCGAATCCACCAGGTAAATTCCAACTGCTGCTTAGCTCCTGCCGCTTTTAGAAGCTTCCCGCTACACTCGAAAATTATGTTCCCGAAGCTCCCATTGCTCGAGAAACTCTGTGCCCAGTTCAGTGGCGGGAAACCTCTCAGAGACGTTCGGATTTTGGGCATCCAGCATTTTCTCGAAACTACCGGAAGCCTCATTGAGGCGCTCATTCGGCTAGGTGCTGCACCACAACACATCTTCCTTGCCGGAAAGAATTACTCCTCGAACAAAGACGTCGCGGAAGAGCTGAAACTACGTGGGATCAATGTGATAGAGGCAACTGGCCTGTGCGGGTGGGGAAAGCTTCAAGGTCAGCTCGAATCCACGGCCGCAGCTCTCTGGAAGGCCCTCCAGGAGAGTGAGGCTTCAGGTGAGGTCATCGTACTCGACGACGGAGGATTCACTCTATCGGCCGATTTCGCTCGCTCTAGGCGATATCGAATGGCCGGCGTCGAGCAAACCACCAGTGGAATTTCGAATCTCCTATCAGCCGGTCTCCCATGCCCTGTTGTAGATGTGGCGCACAGTGCGGCAAAGCGCGTCCTCGAATCGCCGCTCATTGAAGCGGCGGTTCTGCAACGTATCAAGAGCTTGCATGGGTCATTTCTGCCAGATCTTATCTGGGGCGTCGTGGGGACAGGCAATGTGGGCACGGCACTGTTTGATGGTCTTCAGCGTGCGGGGCGCCGCGTCCTCGCTTATGACATTGACTGGCGCAATAGCCGCGTAGCCGACTTCCCGTTTTGCCGGGATCTTCGCGAGCTTTTCGAGGAGTGCGACGTGGTTCTCGGATGTTCCGGGCAGGATATGTTGGCCGGACAGACATGGTGGCAGGGTATACGCGGCGAGAAGACACTTGTCAGCTGTTCCTCACATGACGTGGAGTTTCGCACCTTACTCACCGCTTGGGGTAAAACGCAAACAGAGCCTCCCGCTGACGTCCTCGGCACCGTCGTCATCCCGACCGAGTACGGAATGTTTACCATTCTGCGGGGCGGCTGCCCGGTCAACTTCGACGGATCGAGGGAGTCGGTTCCGGCCGAAGACATCCAGCTCACAAGGGCACTGCTGCTGATCGGTGTCTTGCAGGCTCGAGAAATTCTGCGTGCACCTCGTCCCCAAAGTCGCGATTTTCTTCAGCTTGATACTCGGCTGCAATCGGACGTTGCCCTCGACTGGATCCACCTGCGCGCCGGTTCAAAGCCGAATGTTGCGAAGCTCAAAGGTATCTTTAGCGATCCGGAGCAAGTGGCGGCGTTGTCCAGGCCCGACGGAACTGCGTTCGCCCTCGCGGACAGAGACCTGAAGCGCGGGTCAACGGCTGAGCCGGACTCCTGACACGAAGAACGGGCTGCCCCAATAAAGATTGACCTTTTCCCCATTTGAAGCCGGGACTAGGTCGTCCTCAGCCAGGTCATCGGCATAGAAAACACCGAAATCTTCCCAGGCCGATCTGGTTCGTTTGGGGCTCTGGTCGAACTCTTGCGATGTTCTGCTGGGAGAGATGGGACCCCGTCCCGGTGGTGGGTCCGCCCAGGTGTGGAGTTCCGATCCGGTCCTGGGTGGTTGCACAAAATACTTGAGAATCGGCGGCTTCAACTTATGCGCCCATTCTTCCTTGATCTCCTTGATCATGACGGCGAAATCTGAAGGAAGCTGCGAATAGGTTTTGACTGCGGGCATTTTAGGTCCCAGGAGCGACGGGCACCGGAAGGAATAATATCCCACATCTCCCTTTTCTTTCAGGTAGCCGGGCCGCAATAAAACCGGCGTGTACTTGAACTTGAGTTTCGATGAATTCTCGACGAGGGCCCCAGACAGCGAACTGGCGAACTCCGAAAACGGACCGCCCTCTTCATCGAATCGGTGCAAGGGCTGATACAATGGACTATCCCCTTTCAAGATGTTGATCCAGTGCTTGATCGTCGCAAATTGATACAGCTCGCCCAGCGGGCCACCAGCGCTCCGCAGCCTGTCTTTCAAGCGTTCGTGTAAACGGGCATCTTCTACCGCCACGTGCCGCAACGCGGCCGATTGTTTCCATCCCACCTGCAACAGAGTCCGAAACAAGCTCCGGCCATTTCCCGAAGAAATCACCTCTTCAGTGAGCTGCGGCAACAGGACGATACGTGTCTTCCAGTCGGTCCGGTTGCGGGTTACCGCTTGTATAAGCTGCCAGTGGGGAGAATGGTCATTCCACACTCGCCCTTCGCCGAGGAGCGTCCGCAAAAGATTGGCATTTCCCAGCGGGGCCATGACCCAGACCGAGCGAACACCTGACGACACATTCCACAGAGGCGCGGACTGCTGAATGCCGAGGAGGACATCAAGTACCTCAAAGACGCCGTATAGCTCTCCTTTGCCCAGAACGCCGAGCGGCGCGCGCCGCCCATCCTGGAAGTCCCATGGATAATCTAGATAAACCTCTGTGCAACCCTCCAGCACCAGGCTCAAAGGGATCGATGAGTATTTGGCCAGAGCGGCTACCTTATTACAGTCTGGGCAGTGGCGGCTTTCACAGGGTGTGTGGAACTCGCCGGATTCCACAATTGCGTCGCCGTAGCGATAT
>Ga0182024_10008650_pt1 | contig 21346 bp, 23 predicted proteins | sample P32metaG_FD_120480 | JGI IMG/M metagenome (GOLD analysis project Ga0182024, IMG submission 120480) | Permafrost microbial communities from Stordalen Mire, Sweden - P3-2 metaG (Illumina Assembly) | ecosystem: Environmental > Terrestrial > Soil > Wetlands > Permafrost | place: Sweden: Stordalen...
TCCTGATCGCTGGCTGGCATCTCGGCAAAAACAAAACACACCATAGCCGACGTTTTTCCTGTTCGGCTCAATACTCTCCCGTGCGCACGCTTACTTCAAGGGTGCGGTTGCTGCAACGCTTTCGATCCAGCTGATGAAGACAGGTTATGCCAGGTTCTAAGGGCTTACGTTGAAGAGTGGGGACCCGAGAATGTAGCCGTTTCGGTTCCTGCGCACTGGCGGCGATATAAAAATGCAAATCTTGGCCGCGTGCGATTGCTGTTTGATGCTGAAAATGCAGTCGCAATCAAAGTTGAGTGTGAATCGGTTCGATTGGTTTATGAAGTAAAGCTTCGAGCTGCCTGAAACAGCCCCCTAAAATTCTGCCCGCCAATGCCGAGAAATTCGAACACCTAGTTTCTCGGAATGCTCCTTGGCACTTGCTGCCAGGACTTAGCACACGTCACGGTTTCGCATTCGGACGAGGCAGCTGCTGTCCATACTGTTGAACTGGATCCTTCGGCACACCCGCAAACTGGTCTGCTGTCTGCGGTGTAATCGCCGGAACAGAAACTGATGGAGCATAATTTCCCCTGCGCAGCACTTTTGCCACTTCGGAACTAACTCCCGTGCCGTCAAGCGTAATTGGGTTAGGAGCCGCATTCAGGACGGTTTGCCTGGGCCAATCATGCACATAAATCACAGCGATTGCAATTGAAGCCAGCACAAACAAAATGACAAGACCGCGCCTGCTCTGTCGCTGAGACCGTTTGGCTGCTGGTTTGACTTGAACAGGAAACTGTTTGCGCATCTTATGTATTGCCCTGTTGCGAAATGCTGACACGTTCATCAGGCTTGCTGACTGGGTCTGCCTGCACCCTATGCTAGTAATATACCCACCATTGTCGTGACAATAACTGGTTATTATAGGAATCGCATAACCGGAGAGCCAGGCGGAATGGCTTGCCAAGCCGCTTTCGGTGTGATATCTTAGGAATAATAGAACTTCAAAGGAGATCGTTTTTAGCGATTGCAAGGCGATGAATATTCATTGGATCCAGTCACTATGTCTTGTTGTCGCCTTATCGTGCGGCTTTCAGCCCGATGCGTGCTTCGCAACGACGACCGCCACAACTCCACCTATCAGGTCCCTTCCCGCAGTCAAAGTTGAATCAACCACTGAAGCCATCCATCGCCTAGACAAATGGATAAGAGAAGATCCTGATGATGCCTTGCTTTACGTCAATCGCGCTGAGTTATTCAACTCTATGGGCCAATACGACGAAGCGTTGCACGACTCTGATAAAGCACTACAGTTGTCGTCTCAATCGGTAGAGGCACACAAGCAACGAGCATTGGCTTTGAGTGGTGTGAAAAAATGGCCAGATGCGCTAGACGATGCCGATCAATATGTAGAAAGAGCACCTCATTCAGAACTGGCCTTGGCGTATGAAATGCGTGGCTGCATTGAATTGCGCGCTGAAAAGTTTGCCGCCGCGATAGTAGATTTCAACTCAGCGATTCAATTGAATCATGACTATGCATGGTTGTATCTGTTCCGTGCACGGGCTTTTAATGGCTTCGGGGTATACGACCGGGCAGTCAAAGATTGCACTAAGTGCCTTGTCCTAGCGAAGGACCCTCGTAATGCATACGATTGGCGTTGCGAAGCTTTAGCCCTGGCAGCACGGTCACAGGCTAACGAAAAGCTAGGTCAGCATGATCTTGCCCAGCAGGACATGCGGCATTATTCTGAGCTGCTGAAACAGCATAAATAATTACTGAATTCCGCCGAAGATGCACGTTTTTGGCAGAGCTGCTTAATTGGCGCGAGTGTTGAATGATGATCTTTGAAACGGGGACGACCCCACTCCCCCAGCTGGGCTATATCGCGTTGAAGCTTGGCTCTTGTACGATCGCTGTGATGAACAAGGAACTTCAGAAGGCGATCGAGTTGCTTGCGGCAGCTAAACGGGCTGCCGCCCTCGGTGATCATTTCAACGCTGAGGCACTGTACCAAGACGCTATCGCTGCCCTATCAAAGATCCGTGCGTACTCGAAAGAACAAGTGGATGCTTTCATCGGACTGGCTGACAGCATTGACGCCCGAGGTGGTGATAGCAAAGCATTGCGCGCAGTTGCCAAAGCAATGGCTAGCGCCTGCGACGACAACGATGCTTGTTGCTAACGATCTCATATAATGCCGAAAAGAACCCTTTTCGGCAAAGTGCTAAAATCTGCATGGCACCACCAGCAGGTTTGACTCATGTCCCCCAGGAAGCCCCAAACACCATTTTCGGCAAATTCCACTGCTACCTATATTCAGGCAACAGAGAGAATACATCCGCTAGGCGGCTCCGGCGCTCTAAATCTTCAAGCTCACATTCTTCACTATCTGCAAGCAGACAATCTCTCATTTGACGATTGCAACTCTTGCATCGAAGCGAAATGTGGCTGGGAATTCGGAACGTTGGGGTCCTGAACAATTCGAATCCAAGGCTACGCACGTCGATTGCCGCGGCTGTCGCGACCTTGAGTTGAGTGGTGTCACCGTCGTTGGTGAATACTCTTAATAGCTCAGTCGCCGAAATTTCTGCTGCGTTCCCTAGCGAGATACCAGGTTCTTGACCCTGTGGATCTGTTGTAAAACGCCGTCGAACAAAGTTCGCAGCTGTTATTTCGTATCTTGGGGGCCGACCTAGATACTTCGCTCCCTTTCTCACAACTCTAAGGACGTTGGCATTCTCATCCAACACTACACCTTCGTTCATGCTGAACTTTCAGCTTCCTCGAAATACGATGTCGATTCTTGAAATTTCGAATCGACAAAGTGCGGATATAACCAACCTTTCTCGATTAGATCCCTGGACCGATCGCGAAACAACCATGCAACCTTTTGCGCCGAGATTACCTCTACGTCTAAGGTGTATTGATTCGCGTTCCATTCAAACAGCATGCGCCCATCTGCACCCGGCATGATGTATGGAGGGAGCAATTTCGCACTGACTGTAACCATATAATCTAGGACCGCATTCGATGCTCGAACTATTTCGGCGGATGGAGGTTGATCGCTATCTAAGCCACCGGTCAGGCGGCCCGAAAAGCTCTGGACTTCCTTTCGCGCCCAATCGATCCAGTTCGGAATTAGTCGTTCTTCTACAAGTGTTTCTTCAGTCCCTTGTTCCAGTACCTTTGAGAACTCCTCTTGCTCGGGCAGGTCTAGTTCTTCGTCTACTAACAAGCAGCCCTTAGTTAAACTCATTTGATATGCCCCACTTTTGTCTGTTATCGTCTCTCGTTAATCGAACGAAAAGACTTAAGAGGTTCTTGTGAGCCTCATCGAGCCAAGCAAGGACTCCAGCCACATCTTTTGTGCCAGGAGCTCCTCTTGCTGTTAGTCTGAAATCCAACACCTTTCTGATTTTCCCCTTATGCCTGGCAGGTTGTACAACAATGTGCACCCGACCCTTTAGCTGCTCCGACCAGTACGTCTGATTGAACGAGAATCGTTCGCTTTCGAGATCCGAGACCAATTTTGGACTGAAAATATCGAATGTTTCGCAGGCAGCAGACCAAACCTCTCCAGTATACGGAATGTGATTGACATACGTGAGTTCGCATTGTTCGGCGGCAAACCAGCCAATCTCTCTCTCAGTCACGAATGTCACAAACAAATCGAGACTGTTCTTAAAGTCGCGCCTATTCGAGATAAACGAGGGATAATCCGCTCCGTCTCTAGCCGTTCTCCAGTTCTGCAGGAGCTTGTTTGATTGAAGCTGTACAATCTGTTGACCTGCATCCGTTCTTGCGCCCGCGAACCAAATCCGCGGGACATCTATCTCGCTTGTTTTTGATGCTAACCACAATGCGTTAGGAAAGTCTGCCTTTACTTCCACGCGGGATTGCAACTTAGGACGCTCTTCAACAGTTGGAAATTCGTTCTGGATTGCCGACCAAAATAATCCGTAATGAGTTAAGTGCAGTGGAAGTTCTTCAAACTGCACGCCCATGACTGTCTCAACGACAGGCGGCTTAAACTCTTGAATCGGGGCCATATGACTCCATCATAATTCAATTATCGATCTGGTTCCACCAATCGATACATTATCAACAATGAGTGTTTAGTGGGACAAGTCCGATAACTATCGGTGATTATCGGCGAGGTGGCAGAAAACCAAGCTCTGCCGACATTTTAAGCAGAAATTTGCCGGCTGGAGTATATGCGCTATGCCTTATTGTCGATATTTCCGGATTGTGAACCAGGTTCTCTAGGCTCAACTCGTGTCTTGCTGTTCTGACCTGCAGTTCAAAATTTGCATATACCTGTTTTTGGCAAGCCTTGCTGTTGAAAATTCAATGGAGCGTGTCATGTCAGTAGACTTCCTCATGCCAGCAAAAGCCCAAACTAGAGTTTTCGCGCAGTGATTGTTCTGATTGATCAGCTCGCCCTCATGAACACAATCGAGCATCAAGTGTCGACAGACGGATTATGATTGATTTGGTACTTCAAAAGAACAAGCCACCACGGGTGGTTGTTAAAGCATTAGACAAAGTGGTTGTTTTGTTCAGACTGATGATGCTGCCAATTCACCTGCTAACGTTGGCAAGGCAGCTGGAAAACGGTCGCTTTCGTACATACCTCCTCAAATACGCACGTTCGGCAGCAGAGGTGCTGCTCAAATCGCCAAATTTCGCAGAAGGCTTGTCCATCGAGTCCACTGCGTGGGCCGCATCGCGTACGATTAGTACTATTAATGCTGGTTGCCTTGGCAGCAGTCACGTCTCGATGAGCACAGTGATGCAGTTCTTCCGAGATAAAAAACGATCGAGGGGAAACCGACCGAATCATAATCGGCCCCGGATTGGAAGGTACACTTTGACGATTGCATGCGGCCCAATCATGATATGGGCAATTAGAGACAGATGGTGTGGATAACAGGTAATGGGTCTTATCTCCAGTAACTACGAGATAGTCGTTTTCTTGACACTCAATCACTCCCTGTAGTGATTCAAATGCCGCCTCGTCCGCATAGTGAGTCTGTATGGGGACGGCTTGGAATGAGGTACCTAAGCACGCGTTGACTCGGGCAAGCAAATCCTTGGCCGCCTGGTCAACGTAATTAAGATGTTGTGGAAGTTGATCGCTTTGGTGGGGCAGCTCAAAGTCCAGCGGTGGTGCCTCGATACGCAGCCAGGAACCATATCGTGAGTGAATGAAGACTACCGGCGCCACGTTGACCACAGGCGAATTGTTATATATACGCGGCACTGCTATGTAGCGTAAGCGTAGCCCATGGATGGCGCTGTCTACTGCCTCTGGAGCGATAAAAAAGGGTAGTTCAACCGGTGTGAGCGCCCGTGTTTTACCCAAGATTTGCTCATACTCAAGGCGCTGGTAGAGTTCGTTGAACCGACGTTCTATATCAGAACGGTCTGCGAACACAAGAATCCGGCTTGGATCTCTGCTACCGCTTTCCAGGAAAGCGTCAGCAGGGTCTAAGAAGATGATTAGCCATTCTCCGTTAGCAATGACGGCTCGGTCAGGAACCTTCTGGGCACGTTCGAAGACAGAACGAACATAATCCTTGAGGTCTCCAAGCCATTCGTCCCAGTCCCCAATCAGATGCTCGCCCGCAAGGCCCAGCCCTATTATCTCAACGTGACTTGCGTTTCCCCGTTTTAGAATATGCGGCAATTGCGCGTTTGGTCTTTTCGTCTCAACAATCAGCAAAGGGATATCGGTTTGTCGTTCGAGCCCAAGATAGTCGAGAAATCGGATAGTGCTGGTCTGTTTCGACAAAACTGGTACTTCGGGAAAAATATTCGGTAGTCCGTCTTCTGCTTTTTGGTCTAGGCGCCAGTTCAGAGCAGCCAGGAGACCGTTGATCATGTACGCGCGGGCATGAGCTTCAAGAGCTTGGTCTGCAACATCTTTTTCTGCCTCTTTTGTGTACTTCGCGCGGATCGCCGTGATTCTAGTGGCAAAAAGATCTTGATAGTCCGTGCGGATTGCACGAAATCGCAAAAGAAAGTCGTCCGCGTTTTGCACCCGGCTCACCGATAAATCTCCTCTAATCGGTACGTGAGCCGTTGTGCAGAGGGCCAGCCTACCCGAACAAACACGTCGAGAATTTCAATCATAATTTGTCGGCACTGTACATTTTCTCGCAAAATCGTTCTGTATTCCGCCAAGTATCGTTCAACCAGTTTCACAATGAGTTCAGCGGCCATGGGTTCATACTGGTACCGTCCTTGCTGTCCCGCTTGAATAACACGGCCGATATACAGGAAAACGCTTTCCGGGTCAAAGGGAATGAAGAATTCCAGCGTTTGCAGCAGATGGTGCGTTACGCTAGGCAGTCCTGCATCCGCAAGCACGTTTAAAATTGGCTGTGCCTCTCGATAGAACCGTTCTGCCTGTTGGCGCACGAGCGACTTGCCTTCGTATGGTTGTTTCTGTGGAATGTTGTCGTATGCTCCAGAGGCAAAATAGACCTCGCTTCCCACCTGATCGATGATGCGTGCGACAGATGTGGCCTTGTTCCGGTCTTGCAGTGTCCAGTCATTGGAAGGAACCTGGGAAGTGCGTTGCTCAATCTCACGCAGACCGGCTAATGCTGAACGAAGAATATGTTCAAGCAATTGTAGGGCTCGGTGCCGGACAGCGTCCTGGTTTGGATCTTGTGGACTCGTAGGACCGTTTGTCACAGGACTGCGGAGATAGGGTATAAAATTTGAAACTTCGTCAGGGTGGTCGGCAGGATTTGCAGCAATCTTGTCGATGATCTCTCTGGAAAGGTTGTGGCCACGCCATATGTATAGAGTCGCGAAAATCCCCACGCAAAATTGCCTAACAGCCTTAGCGCCAGGTCCTTCGCTCACTCGGTCGAAGATTGTTTTTGTTAGCTCAGCGCAGCGCTGTTCATTGGTACCAAGCAGCCCTTGGATGGCGCCGCTCAGAAGACCCTGAAGTACGCCTCGACTTGCTTCGGCGCCACTCATCTGCTCGATGAGTTGCCACATTAACTCAGGCGCTGTGCGGTAGAGAGCTTGTAGGCCCCTGGCTATCAGAAAGCGCACTGCAGGAACGCGATCGCTACTCAACCGCTCAATAGCCTTGATGACTTCAGGGTTCACAATGCTCTGGTTGCTCGCCAGGAAGATGAGCCCCTCAGCTGCCTCTAGTCGCGGTTTTGGACTTCCCCAGGAAGGGGTCTCATCAAACTGTGCATCGTATTCAGGGTCATGTTCAGGCGCGACATGCGCACTTGCTTGCAAGAGAACATCTTTGACAAACAAGCCTGCTGGCTCGGTGGCAGTAAGCCGGTTGTTCCTCGCGATCCGTGCGCACGCGGCAGCGAGATGGCCCCAGGCTTGCTCAGAGTGCTTTGCAGGTACGCTCTCCGTTTCAGGCTGGGACAGGCTCTCGTAGAGCATCTGTAGCGATGGGAGCAAAGCGGCGCAATCTTCTAAGGTTGGCGTCGAGTTAAGATGTTTTTCGGCAAATTCCTTCACAGGTCGTGCAAAGTTCCAGATCTTCCGGTTAGGCTCGGCTTCAAGCGACACTCCATGAAGTGCCAGATACTCTTCCTCACCGAAGGGGCCACTCCACTCTTCGAAGGTGACGGGGGGATCGTTGGGAGGAACATCATTACCGTGCCGAAGTTCCTCGAGCACTCGACTGGCCTCCTGGGTAACAAGGTTTGTCAGGCATCCGAGCAGGCGGTTCCGATAATGCTCGGACGCCTTGTGGCAGTCAGCTGGTAGAACATCCGGGATACTGAGAATAGCCCGCTCGATTTGCTCACACTCACTGTGATTTAGTGTCCGCGAAACAGCCTTAAGAAACTCGCCGGCTGGGGTTGAAGTGTCGTAACCGGCGAGGATTGGAACTGCCCAGGCAAGCGGTAGGATTTCTCGCCCTAGTGTATCTGGGTGGCTCGCACCGATCAGAAGAATTCGACGCCAGATGACTGCCAGTCGGTTTTCGGAAGTAATAAGCTGAACGAGGCTGCGCAGCGGTTCAATGGCATCGATCTGTTTAGCGAGGTTTTCCAGGTATTTCTGAAAGGTGTCCAGCATCTGAATCGCGTCGTCATGGCGATATGTATCACCAGCATCCCAGATCGCACTAAGGTCGGTTCGGAGATGCGCCTGTCTCCCGGCAAAGTCAAATATTTCCTCTGGCTCTTCACGTGAAACGATAGGATGACGCTTCGCCACATATGCTTCGATTACGGCGATGAGAGTGCTAGTTGCAATTTCTGGTGCAAGCTCCAGGAATGTTGGGAAGACTTTCGCCAGTTCGTATAGCGCCATCCCATAGTCCTGCTGGCGATTGGAAATCATTGACAGAATCTGGCTTTGTCCCATCGGGGTTGGTTCTCTTGATGTATCCTGATAGCCGAACGCTGCACGATAGATGTCCGCTACGAGAATCAGATCCAGGGGAATGAGGCGTTTGACCTCTTGTGCCAGCCAAGGCATTTCTTGGAAGCCATACTGCAAAAGGTGCTCTAAATCCAGGCAATGCCGGATGAGTGTAGCTGATCCGACTGGGTCGCCCTCGAAGGTTCGGCATACCCCCTGAAGGGCGGCGATGACGAGCCACTGGTCTCTGGACTGTCCTGACCAGGCAAATTCAAGAAGCCGCCGGGCGGTGTGTCCTGTAGCAACACGCTGTTCAGAAGACAACTCGGACTGACGGTCGCAAATAATTGATAGAAGAGGCCGCACCGTGTAGGCCAGTTTTCCATCTTGACTCATTGTCCTAGTTACACGCTCTAAGAGCTGACACCAAGGTCCGGCACCGGGACCAACGAACGGTACTTCGGTGGGGACACCAGCCATTAGTGCTCCTGAAAGGTGACGTAATGTTTGCTCCGCGGCACTGTGATTCGCGGATTCGATGTCATCGAGAATGGTGCAAAGCGCTTCCAGATCCGACATTCCCCGTGCAAGTTCCGCTGCTACAGCAGGCCCTATAAGTTTGCCAATCTCTGGGATCTGGTCCGCCAGAATTATTCGAAAGATGAGATCCCAGAACGGACTGCGCGTGTTGTTGACCATCCAGAGGTGCCGGAAATGCAGTAGAATGCTCGGTCTTATGACGACCGCTAGCTCAGGGTCATGAACGAGCCGACTGACAACAGTATCGTCGGTACCACGCAGTAGAAGTCGGGCTACTGTGTAGTCGAAAAGAACGTTGTGCGAGAAGGCTAGTATAGAGCGGTCCGGTAGCGCTGCCGGTGAGATCTGCCACTCTATCAGGACATGGCTACTAAGGAGATCGTGGAGATAGGTGCTGTTTGCGGATTCTGCAACGGCCGACCGGTCGGCGCGTAGTCCGCGCGCCTTGACCATCACCTCGGACGCTTTTCGAAGAACCTCTTCGCGGGCGTCACCATGTCGATCCGAGCGAATCACTCTATAAGACCAGTAACGGTCCAGTAGTTCCAGCTGCGTTCTTACTGGGGTGAGCTCGTCTGCCGCCACCCCGCCACCCAGCAGTTCGGCCATGAGACGTAAGTTAAATGGCACGCGCAGGATGTCTTCTAATTTGTTGGATGCGCTTCGAATAAGCGCGTAAAGCTCAATGGATTGCGCGGCGATCTGACTTAGCTCGTCATCAGAAAGGCGTGGGACATTCAGATGCCGAATAGCTTTAAACTCGTGATCGTCGAAATTGGCTACGGGAGTTCCAACGAAGAGGTTTCTTATCTCAACGCCGTATCGAAGATCAAATTTTCTAATCGATACCACCACTCGCCAGCGCCCATTAGCTTGGACGACCTGGCGAATAAGGTCTCGAATCATGCTCCCGGCAGGGTCAGCACGTGCGGCATCAAGAGCGTCGATGATAAGGAAACCGGGTTTTTGTCCAGGCCAATTGTCTAGGATGGGAACTACATCGTGGTCAAGTCCAATCTCAGTGCGAAGCTCACCGAGGCTGTATGCGCCTAGGCGATCTACTGCGAGCAAGATATAATCCCTGCCTGACTCGCTGAATGTTGCGGCGAGATTGTGTAAGACACCAGACTTTCCGGCACCCGGGTCGCCGACGACGAGGATCGAATCACTTTCAGCAGCTTGTCTTAATGCGTCTGCGCACTGACGCTGCAGCTTGACCTTGGTGGACCCCACACGGATCTCGGCGAGATGAGCGAGGGCACCAAAGGTTGAGGCAGAGTATTGTCGAAGTCTTTCAATATCATTGCGATAACTACGCGGAGCCTTAATGTCTAGGCCGGCCTTCTCCAGTGCGCTTAAAAAATCAAACCGAGCGGCTCCAGATTGCTGCACGGCGAGTTCTGCACAGAAACCAACGAGCAGCGCCCACGCTGCATCAGCCTGGTCTGGATTCTGCAAGACTGCCGTGCGCAAAAGGTTTTTCGCCTGATGTTCATCGTTCCCTCCATCAAGGTCCAATACGTGCACCTGGATTAGAGAGAACAATTTCCGAAGGTCGTCGACCGATGGAGCACTTCCTAAAGCTTTCTGCCAGGACCTTGTGATGTGCGCTAACACAACTGATAGAGCACGGCGCTCTTTATCATTTACTGTGGCCTGATCAAACGATTGGTGTTGGGGCAGACGTTTCAGTTTGCGAAGCACCTCACGGAGATCGTCGCGCACTGGCGCAGAACTAGAGGGCGAAGTAATAAGCAGAAGGCGATCTCGGCTTGGATCTAGAGCTCGGTCCCAGGGCTGAGTGCCAGTGGTTTTAGTCCTGCAAGCTAACAACTGCCTGACGAACTGGTCGAGAGCTGATGCGAGATCGGAAGATTCGGATTCTGTGAGTTGCATGGTCCGCTTAATTTGGGCGAAGACAAGCCACTTGGCTGATGTCCCAACCATCAGGTCATCAACTGGCTGATCGGTCTCGCAACGTAGCCATTCGAGCGTTGTCTCTGTGGCAAAGTCCCATGGCGGGTTTGCATCCTTCTCAGCAAGAATGTGTGTAGCCACCCAAGCTGCAACCCGGTTTTGATAGTCCATGCCGCTTGCAGTGGCCGCTCCACCACCTGACTTCGTCATCGCTTGGCCTCATTGTCCAATCACAAATCATGTGCATTGCGCTGACATATTATAAGCCACCAGAGGTGGTTGCTAGGCGGTAGACAAAAAGATTGTTTCGTCTACCTCGCCACCACCCTCAGTTCCATACCCTGCGGCACTTTTTCGCCTGTGACTCTTTTTCTATGCCGTTATAGTGAACAAAACCGAATCTATAGAAAGTTTTGTTCATATGCCGGGCAAGCCAGAATTCCTGTGCACGGAGAGTACATCGAAGAAGAGCTGGGCTTTGCGCCGCCGCACCTATCATGTGCTGCTCTGGCTTTGATGCGTGAGAGACAGCAATCGGGAATTGAGACCAGCAAAAACTTTTGGACGCATTTGATCCGTAGTGACTTCAACAAACTGATTCCAGGCTGTTTTTGCTGCATCAGTAGTTGCTTTTTCGCCCGGCGTCGTCGTCTTTTGGTTCAACAGGCTGCGCGCATAATTAAGTGGAGATTCAGACAAGGGGCAGTGTTCAGCGGTACACAAAAGAATGATCACTAAAAGCCTTTCTTCTGTTTCAGTCCAGACTGCATCATTTCAGTGGCGTGTTGGGCTGTGGTCGTTTGCGCCATCAGACTACCAGCTATCTGTTCGGCGTCGTGCCGCGTCTTTATGTTTCCAATGCTCGTCTCGAAATCCTGCATGGTTCTTTCCTCGCGGATGCCCCATCTTATCGGGCAGCTCGCAAAAAAGCTCAGAAGTATAGCACCCGAATTTTTTTTGAAATGGTAGCCAGCGAAATAATGCTTGCGTCAATTTAGTGGGTGAGGTAAATACCGCTCTTTTCTTGATGCGCAAATTTAAGTTTTTTCAGTTGCGAATAATCCGAAGCCCGCATTAACACTGGCTAGAGATAACTTTTGCATTCTCATGGAATGGCATCGATTATTGAGTTGCCGAAGGGTTTTGAGCGAGTGACTACACTTCTTTGGTAGCAGGTCCGTGGAGATCCGATTTATGGAAGACGAGAACAACCAGGTGCTGACGACAGTCGACCACGCAACCAAGATCGGTGACTTCTCACTGTCCGATGCCACTATCAGTATTAAAACCGAGCATCGGGATGATCGAGCGGCCCGGCTGAAGCAAGAGGAATTGGAAGCACAGGCATCGCGGTTCAGAGAAAAATGGCGGTTTATCGTTTTTCTGGGAATGTATGTTGTTATTTTCGTGGTCTCGCTGGGTCTCAGTCTTTTAAGCCATGATGTCTCGACCGTGCATTGGGCAAAAACAGTATTTGTGGGATGCGTGACCGGCGTAGGCGGCTTCCTAATACGCTAACCTGACAAATAGAGAACTGCGTCACTTTGCTCCGCGCTATGGCTGGTGAAAAGAAAAACAGTCTATTGGTTTGCCAATGGTTGGTCTTCGACACCACTTTTCATAAATTGATGACAGAAAACTGAATTGAAATCTGACGTAACGTTGATACTCAGGAAAATTGGTGACTGGCGGTTTTTGGAAATCGGGAAACCTGTTTAGATAATCGAAAATTGCATCTGACGCTAGCCAAACGATGCCATGCACGCGAATATCGCCATTGCGATAAGTCTGCTTGCCGTTTCGAGCCGTGAGCAAGTTAGTGCCATCAAAACCAAAATTTTCTCGAGCGTCTCTTTGCAAAAAATCTTCGGACGGTCCGCCATACTGTTGCAAGAAACCGCCATATACGCCGGTCTCCAAGTTCATGTTTGAATGTTCGAGATGTACCATAGTTCTGGCAAATTTTGATTGTTATAGCCACAGATATGAAAGCCGGATGGGCCTTGAGCGAGCAACGCCGGGGGTATCGTTTGATTTAGAACTGCTCTGAATGAATGGGAGAAGGCGCTAAGGTCAGCAGACCCATGAAGCTGATTAATTACATTTGGCAGCCAATCGGAGAAGTAGATCCAGCGGTTTGACCTAGTCGGATGAGGATAGGCTGCTAGACCGAAATAGGAAACTGTGGCTCGGAAATAAGGAACGGGCAGAATTTTTTTCCGCAACGAGTCTCGTTTTCCGTTGATCGTGATTAATCGATCAGCCGCACTTACGATTGCCGTCGTACCAAGTCCATTGAGTATGTGAATCTCGTTGAATATAAGTGTCATGAAACTTGCCGTGGGAGTCATCTCTTTTGTATACCCGCGATTGCGGCGGCAAGACGAATGGACGCCTCTGCGAGTCCATGTTCCGACTCAGTGCCTCTTCGTCGGCTCTGCTCCGCAGAGGTTCTGGCTGCAGCTGAAAAACAGGGCATAAAAAAGAGCCGCAGGCAAAAGCACACTCCGAAATCCGTTCCATAATACCGCCTGTAGGTGCTAGGAGCGACGTTTTTAGACCTTGGTGACGACGCTTGGGCTCGTGCAAAACTGTTCGAGTTAGAAGGTGTTTTGCATCAGATGGGTTGGCTGTAGCATGTACACCGAGCAGTGGCCATATACGCACGTGTTAGCACAAGCGATCAATCCTGAGAAAAAGGTGATCGAACTCGCCAGGAAGAAGCTTATAGACATCGTTTTGGTTTCTGAGCTTTCGCGCTGGGGTCCAAGCACTTCAGATCTGCGGACCACAACTGTAAGAACTGTCCGCCAAAGGAGTAGCACTGCGTGCACTCAACGGTCCAGACCTGGATATCTCGACGAGTGCCAACTTCTTGAATTTACGCTTTCGCTTGACGGAAATTTGAAGATGTAGGATAATCTTACCAGGGGTAAGAAATGGCTACCATCACAAAGCAAACCTGCATTGACGCCGTAAAGAAAGCTGTCGTCGACATTTTGACCGATTTTCGGCTGCCAACTTCAAACATTGGTCCTTCAACCGTGCCGCATAGGATCGAGCAGTTCGACAGCGACATCGGAATTTCCGGCACCGTCGCAGTCATGGGAGCTACAGGAATCAATATTCCTCTCGAGGAAAACATTTTCTGCGACAAAAAAGGCGACAAGATGCGCTCAATTGAAGGAGCCGCTGAACGGCTGATGGAATTGCACGCGGCAGAACAAGCACGATCTAAAAGGAGTCCAAATGGAGAAGTCGGAGTCGCTTCGTGAGTTGATCGCCACTCGCATACGAGAGGCAAGAAAGATGGCCGGCCTAAGTCAAGGTCAGGTTGCGTCGCTTATGAAAATGCAACGTCCATCGATAAGCGAGATTGAAGCAGGAAATCGCAAAGTATCGGCCGAAGAATTGGCGCAGTTTGCCGCGCTGTTTTCCGTAAGTGCAGCTTGGTTAATGGGAGAAGGAGAAGAGATAGTTGATTTGAAAGATACGCAACTTCAGTTAGCAGCAAGAGAAATTCAAAAGCTTAAAGGACAAGATCTGGACAAGCTTTTGCGCCTATTGGCTGCGATCCCTAAAGATGAACCCCAATGACAAAATTAACCGTTGTGCAAACAAAAGCTGATCTAGCACGATTGGCATTAAGTGCTGCTATCAGAGTACGCCAAAATGCCAACATACCGCTGAATGAATCGCTCTCCATTTACGACCTTTGTTCTGCAATGGGTATTGAAGTGCGGTTTGTCAATATCAGCATGGAAGGGAACTACATTCCAGGTCAAAAACCACAATTCCTAATATCGGCTCTCAGACCAGCTGTCCGTAGGGCTTTCACATGCGCACATGAGCTAGGGCATCATGTCTTCGGGCACGGCTTCAGACTCGATGAACTGGTCGAACATCGACCATCACAGAATAAGCCGCCCGAAGAATTTATTGCCGATTGCTTCGCATCCTCTCTCTTGATGCCAGCAGTTGGTGTTCGAAAAGCGTTAGCACAAAGAAGTTGGAAACCCGCAGACCTTACACCGGAGCAGATTTATACGATAGCTTGTGACTTCGGCGTCGGCTATGAAACCCTGGTAACTCATTTGTCTGTTGGAATGAAACTAATCGAATTTGACCAATCCCAAGAACTCAAGAAAACTAAACTACCCGCAATACGGCGAGCCTTCGTAGGCGACTTCGCAATTCCACGCCGACTAATTATCACCGATCAACAGTCTCTGTCTTCCATTATTGAATGCGAAGTAGGGGACCATCTACTGGTTGACGCCAAGGTGTCGCCGCAAAACGACAGTTTGCACACCCTGCCCTCAATCGATGGCAAGCAGCTGTTTGTGGCTGCCCGTCGGGGTGTTACTTCTTTGCGGACCACCGACGGCAAAACCTTCCGACAGATTCGAATCATGGCACATCAATTCATCGGCTTAAATCGCTATCTTTATCTGCCAGATCCGGACGAGGACGACGAGTTGTAATGGCCTTTCCAGTCACCATCCAAGAAAATAACGTTTCGATTGCTTATTTAAAAGTGCTGCATGCAGTTCTCAATGCACAAGGACACGAAGTTGCACCACTTGTAGTATCGATTGGTGGTTTTGGTGAAGAGTATTCTATCCCGGAGAACCCAGCAATTAGAGCCGAGGTGGATGCTTTTGTGATCGCTCACAAACAAAAAGGTGGCTGCCATACGGTGGCGAACACAATTTTCCCTATACGAATGTACGAGAGGGCTAGATATGATAGAGAGCGCCTTTTCTTAGAGTACAAGCTTATCTTTCCGCGGATCCAGGCCGCCGAGAAAAGCCTCAACAAGCGAGGTCTATATTTTGACCGGATGATTCAGAATAATGGTGGTGGCGAAGCCGACAACCAGTTGGATTACATTATCAACAGGTACAACACCAGAGCCGAAACTGGAATTCTTCGACGCAGTGCTCTCCAAGTCAGTATTTTTCGTCCCATCGATGACCATCAACCTACGCCATATTTGGGTTTTCCGTGCCTGCAGCATCTCAGCGTTGTCCCTAACAATAAAACAAAAACGCTCTGCTTGAATGCATTTTACGCGCAGCAAGATGTAGTACGAAAAGCCTACGGAAACTATCTAGGACTCTGTAGACTGGCTGCTTTCCTCGGACGAGAAATGTCGTTGAAAGTCGATACAGTGACGTGTTTTATTGGCACAGAAAAGATTGAAGCTAAGGTGACGATACCGGAATTACGTACTCTTGCCGCCAAGCTCGATTCTTTAGATTCAATCGCTGCCAATGGCTGAAGCGACCGCAATTTTGTCGATGTGGCTGATGCTGACAAACCATTTTTTGATGCCCATATCATCTGCCAGTTCTCTGGTACGACCAGACAGCTCTACTGAAGGAGCTCCAATTTCATTGTGTACAACTTCGATATCGGTGAATGTGGCCCCGTTTGAATGCCCAGTTCCAAGCGCCTTCAAAATCGCCTCTTTAACGGCGAACCAGGCCGAAAGTCGCTCATTTGTTTTGTATGATGCTTCTTCAATTTCGCGTCGAACAAAGCAACGTTCTAAAAACGCATTGCCACCCTTTTCGATTAACATCGCAAATCGTTCAACATCTACAACATCTATTCCGTGGGCTGCTATGCACATACGACCTCTCGCGGCTAAAGTCAATTGGACCAAGAGATTATCTCAGAATTGGGAGAAGCAGGCTCTATGAGTAGCACTAATTTGCAACTTGCTGTGCTCGGAGCTGGACCGAAAGCTTGTGCTATATGGACAAAACACCGAGTTCTCACAGAAGAGAAAATATCCGTTGCGCCGCTTTCGATAATCGAGAAAGATCGCGTTGGAGCAAACTGGAGCGGTGCTCGTGGCTACACGGACGGACTCCAATTACTTGTATCTCCATCTGAGCAAGATCTTGGTTTCCCATATTCACACGAGGTTTTTGGGGCTGACCTAACCACCCGATTGACTGAACGTATGTTCAAATATTCCTGGCAAAACTATCTGTTGTCGGTTGGAGGTTATCCTGAGTGGGTCGCAAAAGACAGACCCAGAGCCCCACACTACCAGTTTCGGGATTACCTCGATTGGGTTGCAAGAGCTTCAAAACTAGCAACCGTAAAAAAAGAAATCACGCAGATTTCGATCGACAACCAGCAGCAATGGATGCTTTCAGATGTTCAAAACCACTGTTCAGCATCGGGATTGGTTATAACCGGAAATGGCAAACCGAGATTGCTGAAAGGCCAGCCCGCACAGCATGACAGAATATTTGATGGAGAGTCCTTTTGGGCGAACAGACAAAAATTTTCCAATCTCGATTTTGCACGAATAGCAGTCATCGGTGCTGGCGAAACCGCTGCAGCGATTGCGTGCTGCATTCTTGATCACGTTGGCGGAAAGGCTATCATAGAGCTGATTTGCAAGCAGTACGCATACTTCACCAGAGCGGAAGTTGCCAAAGATTTAGCCTATTTTTCTAATCCCGTCAGTTGGCAAACCTTGAGAGAGGGACGTCGATTCAGCATAATGCGTCGCGCCGACAGAGGAGTAGTTTCTTCTTCGATCAAGGCACGCCTAGAAGAAAGCGACCTTGTTGAGTACACCACGGCTGAAGCCGAATCGGTCGAGGTTTCAGAGAGTGACGAACTGGTTTTGTCACTAACATATGATGGACAAATCGAAAAAGTTCCGTTCCAGTACATTGTTGTTGCCACCGGATTTGATGCTATGTGGTTTTTAGACCTTTTTGACGATTCAGCCAAACTGAGCTTGGTTCAACATGTTTTCAGCGAGTTGACTGTCGCCCAGTCCAAAGCTCTCGAGACACTCTTAGGCAAAGATATCAGTCCAGAGGTTTGGAATAATGAACTTCACCGCCCTCAGCCGCGGCGTTTCCTTGAGCGTTCGATTGAAAGGCTCATTGATACTGATTTGTCGCTGCGCAATTTTCGACCAAAATTGCACCTGCCTATGATGTCCGGACTCAGCCAAGGCCCGGGTTTTCCAAACCTCAATTGCCTGGGATTGATGTCGGATCGAATACTAAAATCCTATTTAGTTTGACCGAGCAAAATCTTACAAACTGCCTTCTGCTGTCTGTTCGAAATGTCTTGGATATTTGTTCTGGCCCCTTCTGGGCGCATGGAATTATATAGAAAGCTGCTTGTCGTCGGACTGATACATACCTGAAGACAAACCGTTCTATGGCAACTTCTTGCAACCTTTAGTAATCTTTTAGTCCAGGCAAGCCCACAAACCTGGAGTATCTTCGATGACAGCGCAAACTCACCACCAAGCGTCGTTAGTCAATCGGGCTCAGAGTGAGCAGGTAAAAGTCTCTATCCAGGTGAAACGCCCTCTGCCGGAACCGACAGTGGTCTTTCGTTCGTATTGGGAATTTGCATGCGAACGTCAAAACATTTTCTTCAAACGACTGAATAATACGCTTGGCCCCTGGACCGATGATCCAGTGCTTCGAATTTATAAATTCACCAATGCCTACAGAGCTTCCGATCGAGTTAGTCAGTTTCTTCTGCACAACGTCATTTACGGTGGCTCACAAGCTCCACAAGATCTCTTTTTTCGCACTATGTTATTCAAGCTTTTCAACAAGATTGAGACCTGGGAGCTTTTGAGTCGGGAGCTTGGGGAAATTACCTGGGACAAGTACTCTTTCAAAAGATTCAACCCAGTTTTGTCCAAAGCGATCGATGGTGGCACTACCATCTATTCGTCGGCTTACATCATGCCGTCGGGCAGCTCCACCTTTGGATCGGCGCGAAAGCACGAGAATCATCTGCACTTAATTGAGTTCATGATGAAGGACCGCCTCTATGAACAGCTGCAAAATGCAAAAACAATGGAAGCGGCTTATCATCTGATTCTAGCGTACCCAACCATTGGATCGTTTCTTGCTTACCAATATCTGATTGACCTGAATTACAGCAATTTGACCAATTTCGACGAAATGGACTTTGTTGTCCCTGGTCCCGGTGCCAAAGACGGCATCGCTAAATGTTTTCAAAAACGTGGTGACTGGACCGAAAGCGACATTATTCGCATGATGGCTGAAACTCAAGACGATCAGTTTGCCAAATTTGACCTCACATTCAATAACCTTTTCGGGCGCAAGCTTCAACTAATAGATTGCCAGAACTTGTTTTGCGAAGTAGACAAGTACGCCAGGGTGGCCCATCCCGAAGTTGCTGGCTTGTCTGGGAGAACCAGGATAAAACAAACTCACCGACCTCTGTATAAGCCTATTAAATACACCTATCCGCCAAAATGGGGACTCGACCTTAACACCTAAAATCAGGCGCCCTAGTGGGCGCTTTTTTGTCCATCCCGTGGTAAGATAATCTTACGTCAGGTAAGAACTTCATACTAGGAAGGAACGGATGAAATTTGACGACTATCAAAAGGACGCGTATTTAACCGAGCAGCCGTACATGAGCAGCGAAGCCAAAGACAGGCTTATGGTACCCCTGTTGGGACTTGCTGGAGAATCCGGTGAATTGCTGGCCGAGTACAAGAAAAAGCTTCGGGATGGCGGTGACCATCTCCATTTCGATAAAAGAGTTCGCGAAGAGCTCGGCGATTTACTTTGGTACATCGCTAACATCGCCACGAAATTCGACCTCAAGCTTAGCGATATTGCGCAATTCAACCTGGAAAAAACTCAGGACCGCTGGGGACACGGAACTTCCGAGAAAAGTGCTCCGATCTTTGATGCGAGCTTTCACGACGATGAAAAAATTCCACGCAGTTTTAGCGTGCAGATTTTTGACACCATGTTTAACGACGAGCTGAAAACCATGGGCTTTTGCCAGGGACTTCCTTTGGGCGACCCGCTAACCGACAACGTAACAGTGGAAGATGGTTATCGATTCCACGATGTCTTCCATGTGGCTTACGCGGCGGTTCTTGGTTGGAGCCCGGTCACACGATTTCTACTCGGCGTTAAAAGAAAATCCGACAAAAACTTCGATGACAACCAGGACGGCGGTCGAGCGATAGCTATTGAAGAAGGCATCTCGGCGCTGGTTTACTCATACGCCGAAAACCACCACCACCTTGAAGCCGCTACAGCTCTGGACTATTCACTACTGCGTACCATCAGAGACCTTGTCGCAAAATACGAGGTTAAGCCACTAAGTTCTAGCGAGTGGCAGCAAGCCATCCTTCTCGGTTTTAAAATCTGGCGACAGCTAAATGAAAACAAAAGTGGCTTGATCCATATCGATCTAGACAATCGCAACATGGAGTACGAGCGTGCTTTAATGCCGCAAGAAATACAAGAACTAACAGATTCCTATCCTGCTGCCAAAGAGCGAAAAAAGGCGGCCCAGAAGGCAAAGAAAGAACGGTTGAAAGCCTTGAAGGCTAATTAACTGTAGCGGCTTGCGATCATCCGGTTAAGGGATTGAGATCGTAGAAACGGGATCGCAATCATCGGCCGGCTCGGGCTCAAATTATTTGCGAACGGAGAGATCGTCGGGCGCAAATTATTTGAGAATGGGCGCAAATTATTTGCGACGGGACTGCAATCATCGGGAAGCCGGTGCAAATTATCTGCGAATGGAGAAAGTGCCACCACGTCCAGAAAACGAAGGTTTAGTAGACAAGTGGTTTTCTGGACTATCCGTCCCGGCAAGCCGCATTCTCTCAGTCCACAAACTCGTGCCAAAAACTGACGCGGTCGAGCCAATCATTTCGACGAGATTCCGACCGCATGCTTGAGCTGGCTCAAGAGCTGAGAAGACCTCGAAGCGTCAAGCGTGCCCTTGAATAGTGCGCGCACCTCTCCTGTCTTGGTGTCCAGCAGACCCGCGATCGATTTGTCATCATAGCCGAGTCTAGCCAGAGTGCTTTCCCAATCTGTCACGTGCGGAGAAATTATTGATTGAACAATGCCGGCGGACACCGGTCGTTCATCTGCGCTGCGTCCTGCTTCCAACGCCATCGCGAGATGCTGATTGATTTGCAACGGGGTGATCAGGCTCATTCCAACTCTTCCGCGGCAACTCCTTCAGCAGCTTCAACTCTTCAGCCAGCCGTTCTTTTCGCTCTCTGTTTCTTCGATAAATAACAGCCCTGAAGAACTCTTCGTAAGCGGTTCTACTGGGGAAATCTCGACTACCTCTCAGTCTTAGACGCTGATCCAGGGACTTCTTCAGCAAATCGTGAGACTTCTCTACAGAACCATTTTCATGACTCTCCTTCGGCGTGTTTGAGCTGGGCTTGACTCCGAAGTGACTCAGGAAATCAGTCCATCTCTTCTGAAACTCTTTTCGCTTGCCGATTGGCACCGCTGCTGCCAAATTGTCGGTTCGATGATCAGTTGCAACGGCTCCAAGTTCTTTTACTGCAGCTGCGTAGCCTTCGGTCAAACTCTCAAAACTTTCTGTGAATGCGATCGAGGCTGTCTCCCAGCGCGAATAAGGCAACATGAAATGGAAAAGCATGTGCTCAAACGGTTGGCCGGCAATGGTAATCCCTAGCTCGTTGCACCAGGTGTAGTCACTTTGACTCTGCATGCCA
>Ga0182024_10008651_pt1 | contig 21345 bp, 24 predicted proteins | sample P32metaG_FD_120480 | JGI IMG/M metagenome (GOLD analysis project Ga0182024, IMG submission 120480) | Permafrost microbial communities from Stordalen Mire, Sweden - P3-2 metaG (Illumina Assembly) | ecosystem: Environmental > Terrestrial > Soil > Wetlands > Permafrost | place: Sweden: Stordalen...
CGCGCAAAGCGCTCGACCGCAGGGGCCTCGTGCTGACAGGGTTCGCACCAGCTCGCCCAGAACACCACCAGCGACGGCCGGCCGGCCGCGGCGCTGCGCAGCGCAGCGAGAGTTACCGGGGGACCCGACAGCAGTTCACGCGGCAGCGCCGGAGCGACGCGCCCGGACGCGCCCTTGCCGGCGAGCCCAACGACCAAGACCACCGCAAGGAGCAGCCCAGCCAGCACCCATGCCAGCACCCGCTTGCCGGTGTGCGAGCGCGCCTGCATCGCGTCGCTACTGGGAGGCCAGCAGCGGCACGTCGTGAGCGATTTCGCTCGGCTTGAAGCTGCTGCCGATGTAGACGGTCTTGAGCTCGCCCGACGCGGTGATTCCGTACACCAGCGCAGAATGGTTGACGATGTCCGGCTGCCCGGCATCCCGTTCTGAGCCAACCCCCCACTTCTGCCACACGTGTCCCAGTTCCTTGGGAGAGCCGATCAGGTACTGCATGCGGCCGGTCATCTCGTGCACTTTCAAGAACGCCGCGACAGTTTGCGGCGTGTCGCCGCGGGGGTCGACCGACACCGCGATGATCTGCGCCTTGGCTGCCGTCTTTGGGCCCATCAGATTCTGCGCCGTGCGCAGGTTGGCCGCGATCAGCGGGCAGATGTCCGGACAGTGGGTGTAGAGGAAGGTCACCAACAGCGCCTTGCCGCGGTACTGAGCGATGTTCACCGGTTGGCCAAGGTAGTTGCGCAGCGACAGCGACGGGGCGGGCTTGGGTGGCGAGAGTTCGTTGCCGAGGAAGCTGGCCGACTTGGCGCTGTGCGTATTATCCGCCAGCGGCTGGGAGTTGTGGCTGGTGTGCTGGAACAGCAGCGCAAATCCGCCGGCGATCACGACGATCACCAGGAGTGGAAATGCCATGCGGCGATCGAAACCACCGCGGCCGCCACCGGCGCCGGCGGGCTGGGAGCCCTCGTCCGCGGGTACCCGGTCTCCGCCCTCAGGCTCGGAGCTCTGAAGCTCGGGAGTCGAGGCGCTCATGCCCGCTCTGGCCACCGGGATCGTGCGCGCGTCATCGCCTGCGAATCTACCAGGGTGAGCGCCACTCACGCGCAGGTACAGGCGGCGTGATGATGGCAATCGGTCGGTATTATCGGGCACCGTGGCCGCATCCCGCAACGTGGTCGGCAACCAGACTCACAAGCAGACTCGCTCGAGCTAACCATGAGTCCTCGCCCGGCACATCGGCGGTTTCAGTGGATATGCCTGGCGGCTCTGCTCGCCTGCCTGCTCGCTCCAGCCTCCGCGTCGGCCCACGGCATCGTGGGCCGCGCCGACCTGCCGATCCCGGCCTGGCTGTTCGCCTGGACCGCGACGGCGGTGATGGTGGTCTCGTTCGTCGCGCTGTGGAGCCTGTGGTCGAAGCCACGACTACAGCGCCCCCCGGGCAGGGTGCGGCTGCGAGTGCCCAAGCTCATCGAATGGCTGTGCGGCGCGATCGGGATCGCGCTGTTCGCGATCGTGGCGTACGCGGGACTGGCTGGGGAACAGAACCTCACCTCAAACCTCGCCCCCACCTTCATCTACGTGATCTTCTGGGTCGGCATCCCGCTTGCGAGCGCGTTCGTAGGGGACATCTTCCACGCATTCAGCCCGTGGCGAGCGGTCGGGCGGCTCGCCGGCTGGCTGCTCAGCGCCCGGAGATCGGCCAGCGCCGACTACAAGCACAGAGGACTGCTCGGCTCCTACCCTTCCTCCTGGGGACGCTGGCCGGCCGCGGCGACACTGCTCGCCTTCGCGTGGCTGGAGCTCGTGCTCCCGCTTCCCGGCAAAGACAACCCGCAGCTACTCGCAATCCTGATGCTCGTCTACGGCGGCGTGCAACTGGCGGGGATGGCTGCCTTCGGGGTGGAGAGTTGGTGCGAGCGGGCCGACGGGTTCGGTGTCTACTTCGGGCTGTTGGCCCGTCTGTCGCCCCTGTCGTGGCGAGATCGAGAGCTGCGCTTTCGAGCGCCGCTGTCCGGGCTCGGCGACCTCGAGCTATGGCCGGGCACGGCAGCCGTCGTGTTCGCGTTGATCGGCTCGACGAGCTTCGACGGCTTCTCCAATGGCGAGTTCTGGGTCCAGTTCGCCCCAAACCTGGAGTCGGACATCGGGCGCCTCGGGGTGGGCTCGATCGCGGCGATCGAGATCGTCGGCACAGCCGGGCTGATCTTCAGCGTGGCCGTCGTCGCGGGCCTGTACAACCTCGGCATCTACGGCATGCGCAGCGCCCTGCGCGACGTCGCCGTGGAGGATCATCGGGAGCTCTCGCGGGTGTTCCTGCACACGCTCGTCCCGATCGCGTTCGGCTACATGCTCGCCCACTACTTTTCCCTGCTGATACTCCAGGGCCAGGCGATGGGCTACCTGATCTCCGATCCCCTCGGCCGCGGGAGCGATCTGTTCGGGACCTCGAGCTTCCTCGTCAACTACAACCTGATCTCCTTCGCCGTGATCTGGTACGTGCAGATCGCCGCGATCGTCACCGGTCACGTCAGCGGGCTGATCCTCTCCCACGAGCGCGGCCTGATCGAGTTCAAGTCCCCCGAAGCGGCCGTCCGCTCGCAGTACTGGATGCTCGCGATCATGGTCGGCTTCACCTGCCTGGCGCTGTGGATCCTTTCGGCGGTGACCACGACGACTGGGTGAGGGTCAGCCGGCGGCGAGGAGCAGCGAGGCGCCGGCGTAGATGTGTGCCGGGGTGTCCTTGACCGCCTTACCGACGAGCTTCGGATCCTGGCCCACCGGCGCGATGTCGATCGCGAACTCGAGACCCGTGGCCGCCGTGATCTTCATGAGGGTCTCGATCTGCGGGTTCTTTTCGCCCGACTCTAGCTCGACGACCCGCGGCTGGCTCACGCGTAGGCGCTCAGCCAGCTCACGCTGCGAGAGCCCGTGGTCGGATCGGTAGCCGATCAGCTGGGTGGCGACCATGCGTGCCAGCGCCAGACGTTCCCATTCCACGGCGAACTCTGGGTCGTCCTCCAACGCGGCGGCCAGCATCTCGTCAGCCGTCTTGATGCCCTTCGGCCAGTGGCTCGGTATCTCGATCATAGCTACATGATAGGTCATGGCTTATCGGACTTCAATGGTCTGTCGTATCGCTCGATGCGGGTCTGTGCACGTTCGATCAGTGCCGCGAAGTTCTTGTGCCGATCGATGGCGAGGATCGCGTAGAAGTCGCCGGCTCGACGGTAGATCGCACGCCAATCGCTTTGTCCCTGCCTCGGACGTAGCTCGCGCAGGGCCGCCGCACGATCCCCCTTTAGCGGCTTCATGTGGGGCGGCCCAAGCTGCTCGCCGAGTTCACCCAGCTTCCGAACTGCGTTGAGCAGCGCGCGGTGCTCCTCCTTGGACTTCATCGCCAGCAACTCCACGACCGCCTCGGGGTCGTAGATCACCGTATGGGGCCACGGCTTCGCTGCTGAAGTCATCCAAGCAACCTATTCACGAGTTGGGATGGCATCGCTCGTCTACACCAGCCGCATCCGCGCGAAGCTCTTGCCTACGGCAGCAGCTTGCCGGGATTCATGATCCCGGCCGGGTCCAGCTCCCCCTTCAGCGCACGCAGCGCGGCCACACCCTCCCGTCCGACCTCATCCTCGAGCCACCGCGCATGGTCCCGCCCGACAGCGTGGTGATGGGTGATCGTGCCGCCGCCGTCGAGGATCGCACGACTCGCCGCCTGCTTGGTCGTACGCCACTGCTCCAGCTCCTCTCCTTCACGCTGGCGGGCGAGGAACGTGAAGTACAGGGACGCCCCTGTCTCGTAGAGATGCGAGACATGGCACATCACGAGCCCCGGCGTACCGCCAGCGCCGAGCGAATCGGCGATCGCCGAGGAGACCGCGCGGTGCAGCGTCCGCACGTTCGACCAGCGTGTGGCGGTCTCGAGCGTCTCCACCATCACACCCTGTGTGAGCAGCTCGTCACGCAGATATGGCGCGGAGAATCGCCCCGCCAGCCACGCCTCTCCCGGTGAGCGGCCCACCGCCAGACCGCCTCCGCGGCGCGCCAGCTCGAGCGCGCGCTTGCGGCGAGCCGAGACCTCCTCCGCTTCACCCTCGAAGCCAAAGATCGCCAGACAGCCCTCGCGATAACCGCGCAGGCCGAGGTATGCACGACCGAGGCGCCCCTTCACACCACCAGCAGGAGCCAGCGCGAGCGACATGCGCGTCTCGGCCTCATCGGACAGCCGTGCCACGTCAGGGCAAGAGTGCTCCTGGGCGAGCGCCCGCAAGGCGTCCACGCCAGCGGCGAAGTCAGTGAAGAAGACGCCCTCGTACACCCGCTCCCGCGGCGCCGGGCGCACGCGGAGTGTCAGCTCGTCGATCACTCCCAGCGTCCCCTCCGAGCCAACCAGCAGCCGTCGCAGCTCCGGGCCCGCGGCGCTGGCGGGAACAGCGGCCAGCTCGATATCGCCCGCGGGCGCCGCGAACCGCAGGCCGAGCACCATCTGCTCGATCCGGCCGTATCCGCTGGAGGCCTGTCCCGCCGACCTGGTCGCCGCGCAGCCCCCCAGTGAGACGTACTCATAAGACTGCGGGAAGTGGCCCAGCGTCAAGCCGCTCGCCGCGAGCGCTTGCTCCAGCGCCACCGCACGGATGCCAGCCTGCACGGTGACCATCCGCGACTGGCGATCCAAGGCCAGCACCTCCCCCATACGGCCCATATCGAGCGCCACGACTGCGACGTGCTCGCCTCGCAGCGGAGCGACTCCGCCGACCACGCTCGTGCCGCCACCCCAGGGGACCACCGCGATCGAGGTTTGCGCACACAGATCGAGCACGGCGCGCAGCTGCTCGTGCCCAGTGGGTCGCAGGACGGCGTCGGGTGCTCCCTCTGGCACTCCAGCTCGCAGCCGCACCAGGTCGGGGTAGCCCTTACCGGCGGCGTGCAGGACCCGTTCGCCGTGGTCATCGCGCATGCCCTCCGTACCGAGGATCCCCCGCAGCCCATTCGCCGTCTGCTCGGAGAGCGCCGAGGAGGCCAGCTGCACCTGTCCTAGCGCTACCGGCGGCCGTGGCCGAGCGGCGACTCCCACCGTCTCGCGGAGGAAGTCCAACGCATGCGGAGGCAGTGCCTGTGGGTGAGCCGGATCTCCCCATCCCCACCAGCGCATCGTGGGCGGGCCGTTGCGCGATGCGCCGGGCGGCCCGGTCGCGTCAGCCACCGATGCGCTCCAGTCCGTCGAGCGCCTCGTCGAGCGTGGCCTGCGCCGCGCGGCGCACCATGTGACTGCCGAGACGCGGGAAGACACCGTTGAGGACCTGGCGCAACTCGATCGTCACCTGCGTCTGGCGCGCGGAGTCCGCCTGGAGCCGAACCTCCGTCTCCGCCGCGCTCAGCACGCGCGCAAATGGGGTGCCCTGCACTTGCTGCTCCCAGCAGATCCGACGCGCATCCTCGTCGGACTCGATCAGCTGGAAGTCAGCACGCACGAGTTTGCCCTTGCGCGTCTTCATCACCTCCGTGAACGCCCCGTCCTCGACGCCCTCGACACGCGTAACGCGCGGCCACCAGCGCGGCAAGTGGTGGGGATCACAGATCACCTCCCACAGCTCCTGCGCGGGGGCGGCGATCGTGCGGACGGCGCTCGCGTTGGGCATTGCCGCCTTTGCTTCTAGGCCGTGGCCGCGTGACGCATCAGCCGGCGATCTTGCGCAGGTCGCGGACGAGCAGCAGATGCTTCAGGTGAGTGGCTACCGCCGCGAGGTTCTCGAGCGCCTCGAGCGCCTCTTTACGTCGCTGCGGATTACGCGAGCGCAGCGCGGGAGCGAGAATCTGCTGGAGCAGGTTTGCCTCGCGGTCGGCGGAGGAGCGGAACACCCTTAGGTTGCGCCCACCCACCCCGTAGCGCGCGAGCTCGGCCACAGCGCCGATGATCTCCCGCTCGGTCTCATCGAAGTACCGCACTCCGGCTCGCTGCTCACCCTTGACCACGCCGTACTCTTCGAGCTCGTGCACGAGCTTTGCGTCGGCCTTGGTCTCCTCCAACACGTCGTCGACTGAGTACAGCGCGCCCGTGGCCTCGCGCACACTCACGCTGGTCCGCCACGGTCGCATCCCGTCGCGTGCGCCGCGATCAGGAGCCGGCGTGGCCTCCCCCGCGCGTCCCGCCGCCAGCTCTTGGCGAATCACCCGCAACGGCAGGAACTCGTCGCGCTGCATCCGCAGAATCGTGCGTAGGCGCGCCACGTCGCCCTGCGTGTACAGCCGATAGCCGCCCGGGGTGCGCCGCGGTGTGAGCAGCTTCTGATCCTCCAGGTAGCGGATCTTGGAGATCGAGATGTCCGGGAACTCCTGCACGAGCGCCTTGCACACCGCGCCGATCGTGATCGACTTTTGCCGAGGAGCGGCGGGTGCTGTCAGCGTGAGCTCATCCTCGAGCTGGGCAACGTCCGCCTGTGGAACCTGGGGGTTCATCAGCGGGCGTGGAAAGTCAGCTTGTACTTGCCAATCTGCACCTCATCGCCCTCCTGGAGGCGCTGAGACTCGATCCGCGAGCGATTTACATAAGTTCCGTTCAGCGAGCCGCAGTCGTCGAGATACCACTGCTCGCCGCGGCGAACCAAGAGCGCGTGATCGCGCGAGACCGTCACATCGTCGAGGAACACCTCGGCATCCGGTCGCCGGCCAATGCTCATCCGCTCACGGTCTACGGCGAAGCTCTCGCCGACCCGTCCCCCACCGGCGCGGATCACCAGCGCCGGGCCGTTTGCGGTGCCCTGCGCGAACTCGACCGGCACGAGCTCGCCGGCGTCGTCGATCCGGTAGGTGGCGGTGACTGGATCCCCGCCCGCCCCGCCACCCGTCCCACCGATGCCCTCCGCGCGCGCCATCAGTGCGCCGCATCGCTGGCAATAGTTGGCTCCCTCGTCGTTGACGAAGCCGCACTCTGTGCAGTGCAGTGCCACAAGCGCCTAGTCAGGTTGGCGTTGAGCGAGGATGTCCGTCAGGCGCTGAACGTCATCGCCGGTGATCATCACCTCGCCGCCGTCGTGCTTCTTGCGCAAGCGGTTGACCAGCTCGGCGCGCAGAATGTCGATCTTGCCGTGCAGGATGCGCCGCTTGTAGGAGATCTCCGTCTCCTCCGCGGTCAACTCCTGGATGAGGTCTTTCAGCTCGGCATCCGTCAGCGAGCCAAGGTCGGGGAACGTCTCCATCGCGGGCTTTCTCCTCTCGCGGACTTGCGCCGGGATCGCCGGGCAGGACAGGCCGGCACAGTCACCGGAGCATCCAGTATAGACCAAAAGGTCAGGCTGAGCTTTAGGCTCCGCGCAGCGCCCGCAGCCCTCGTTTCCCATCGCGCACATACAGCCCGGTCGCGACCAATGCGAGCACCAAGCCGACATACAACAGCACCTCGCCGACCGTCCGCCAGGCAACCATCGCAAAGAAGAACGACCCCATAACCGGGGCGACCGCCAAGCGCCCAGGCCAGTTGATGCGCAGCTCGACCCCCCGCGAGAGGCCGTAGCGGCCGAGCGCGAGCATCGCCAACTCGCGCAGCGCCAGCAGCGCGATCGCCCAACGCGGCAGTAGCTGGAAATGCCAGCACACGACGACACCCGAGACGACCAGCAAGCGGTCGGTGATCGGGTCCATCAACGCCCCCAAGCGGCTGTACTGGCGGGTTACGCGCGCGGCGATCCCGTCGGCGTAGTCACCCCAGCCGATCACCGCAAACAACGTCGCCCCCAGCGCCCCCGTGCCGTCGCCGCTCGAGAGCTCGACGACGAGGAAGACGGGGATCAACGCGAGCCGCGTGAAGCCGATCGCGTTTGGCAGCGTCCACGGCCGCAGCGGCTGACCGGCCAAGGTCTGCGGTGGTGGCGGCCCGGAACGATCCAGGCCGAACAGCCGGCGAACGCTCAATCGTGGCTTCGCGCGCACATCCTCTGAAGTCGTGGTTAGGGGAGGCTCCGCCACAGCTCGTCCACCGCCCGGATCAACTCGACGGGCTCGGCGTCCAACGGGAGAGGGGCTACCGCCTGGCGTCCGCGGCGCACCTGAACCTCGATCTCACCGTCCTGTAAGGACTTGCGCCCGACGGTGAGTCGTAGCGGACACCCGAGCAGCTCCGCGTCGGCGAACTTCTCGCCCGGACCGAGGTCGCGCTCGTCGTAGAGCACCTCCAGGTTGCCCTGGCTGAGCGTCTCATACAGCGTATCGGCGGCATCGCGCTCGGGCGTGCCAAGCTTGCCGAGCGCAACCAGGTGCACCGCGAACGGCGCCAGCGCCTTCGGCCAGGAGATGCCGTGCTCGTCGGCGAATTGCTCGACCGCGGCGGCCACGATTCGCGCCGGGCCGATCCCGTAAGAGGCCATCCAGATCGGCAGATCGGCGCCGGTCTCGTCCAGGTAGGTGGCTCCGAGCGGCACGGAGTAGCGGGTGCCCAGCTTGAAGATATTGCCGATCTCGATCGCCGGCTCGCTCGTCAGCCGCTCGCCGTCTTTGAAGTACTCCTCTCCAACCTGCTCGACCCCGGGGGTCTTCAAGGCGACCTCGACGTTCGCCGCATAGCCGGGCCCCAGCACGACCTCGTCCTCGCCGGCGGCGCACGGCGCCATGTACTCGTGGGCGCCTGTCCCGCCCATCATCCCCACGTCGCCCTCCACGCGGTAGAAGCACAGCCCGGTCCGCTCCATGATGCGGTCATATGCGCCGATGTGCAGCGCGTAGCGCTCCTCCATCCCCACCTGGTCGCGATCGAAGCTGTAGGAATCCTTCATCACGAACTCCCGTGTGCGCAGTACACCGGCGCGCGGGCGCGGCTCGTCGCGCTCCTTGACCTGAAAGTGGTAGACGATCAGCGGCAGGTCGCGGTAAGAGCGCACCGTCTGCGCGATGTGGAAGGTGACGGCCTCCTCGTGGGTCATCGCCAGCACGAGCTCCGAGCCCTTGCGGTCGGTCAGCTTGAACAGCTCCTCGATCTCGATCCTGCCTGTCTTGCGCCACGGCTCCGCCGGCTGCAGCACCGGCATCAGCATCTCCTGAGCGCCGATCGCGTCCATCTCCTCGCGGATGATCGCCACCACCTGCTGGTGCACGCGCCAGCCCGCCGGCAGCCACGTCCACATGCCGGCGCCCATCTGTCTGACGAGGCCCGCCCTGACCATCAGCTTGTGGGAGATCGCCTCCGCGTCCGCGGGCGGCTGCTTCTCGGTGGGCAGCAGGTATCCGGACAGGCGCGTCATCGCGCCAGAGCCTAGAGGGTGGCGCAGCCGGCCGGAGGCCGGCGAGCCGGGCCCCTCTATCTTCAGTCGACCGTCCCTTTGATAGAACAGCGGTCACCGACCAATCTTCGACTCAAACCCCCGACAAGGAGCTTCTAAATGGCCTATTCCGTTCCACCCCTTCCCTACGCCTACGACGCGCTCGAGCCGCATATCGACAAGGCGACGATGGAATTCCACCACGACAAGCACCACCAGGCCTATGTGGACAAGGCCAACGCGGCGCTGGAGGGCACCGAGTGGGCCGATAAGCCCGTCGAGGAGGTGCTGAAGAACCTCGACAGCCTCGGGGAGAAGAAGGGACCCGTCAAAAACAACGGCGGCGGGCACTACAACCACTCGCTGTTCTGGGAGAGCATGAGCCCCGATGGTGGCGGCGAGCCCGATGGCGCGCTGGCCGAGGCCATCACATCCGCCTTCGGGTCATTCGCGGACTTCAAGACGAAGGTCAAGGAGACCGGCGTCGGGCAGTTCGGCTCGGGCTGGTCATGGCTCGTGCACGACGGCTCGGGCCTAGCCGTGATTGGAAGCGCCAATCAGGACAGCCCGATCTCCGACGGCAAGACACCGCTGCTCGGCGTCGACGTGTGGGAGCACGCGTACTACCTGAAGTACCAGAACAAGCGCCCCGACTACATCGACGCGTTCTGGAACGTTGTCGACTGGAGCAAGGTGGCCGAGCGTTTCTCGGCAGTCAAGGGCTGAGCAAGCGCGGACGGGTCGAGCAGGCGCTCAGCTGCGGCTGAAGCGCCTGCCGGCCACCGGCGAGACGGCCTCATCGAGCGCAACCGCCGGCTCGAGCATCGACTCGAGTACGGCATCCGCCTCGTCGGCCGCGGCGGCCTCCATCGCGGCGACTCGCTCCGGGGTCATCTGCGTATCATCCTCGTTCTCGGCCAGCCAGGCGCGCGCCTCGGCGGCGGCAACCTCGTCACGCTGGACGGTCTTGCCGGCCGCGTAGTAGCGGTCGATCTCCTTGAATAGCTCGTCGACGAGCTGCTCGGTGGGCACCTTCTTCAGGGGCTCGCCCTTGGAGTAGATCATCCCCATGTCTTTCGCGCCGGTGATGCCAAAGTCGGCGTGGCGCGCCTCGCCGATGCCGTTGACCGCGCAGCCCAAGACCGAGACCTCGATGGGGTCCTCGTAGGCTTCAAGGCGGCGCTCGACCTCGACGACGACGCTGTCCATGTCGAACTGCAGGCGCCCGCAGGTAGGACAGGCGATCAGATCGGGGCCGCGCTCGCGCAGCTTCAGCGCCTTGAGGATCTCCCAGGCGACCTTCACCTCCTCCTCGGCGTGGAAGGTGGAGAGCGAGATACGGATCGTGTCTCCGATCCCGTCCGCGAGCAGCGTGCCGAGCCCGACGGCGGACTTCAGCGAGCCCGACCACTTCGTCCCGGCCTCGGTCACGCCAAGGTGCAGCGGATATGGGATGCGCTCCGAGAGCATCCGGTTGGAGGCGATCGTGTTGGGCACCGATGTCGACTTCATCGAGACCTTGAAGTTCTCGAAGTCGAGCCGCTCCATCAACTGCACTGTCTCGATCGCGGCCGTAACGAGCGCCTCGACGGGGTTGTCGTACTCGAGCTGGCGCAGGTGCTTGGGCAGCGAGCCCGAGTTGACGCCAACGCGCAGCGGCGTGCCGGTCCTCTTCGCAAGCGCGATCACCTCGGCGACCTTCTCCGGGCCGCCGATGTTGCCGGGGTTCAGGCGAACGCAGTGCGCGCCCGCCTCGATCGCCTTCAGGGCGAGCGTGTGGTTGAAGTGGATGTCGGCGATCACCGGAATCGGCGATTGCGCGACGATGCTCTTCAGCGCCTCGGCGTCCTGCTCGCGGGGCACCGCCACGCGCACAATGTCCGCGCCGGCGTCGGCGACCGTGCGGATCTGAGCCATCGTCGCCGCCAGATTCGCCGTCTCGGTCTTGGTCATCGTCTGCACCGCCACCGGCGCGCCGCCGCCGATCGGAACCGCGCCGACGTAGATCTGCCGCTTGGAAGCCATAGGCTGATTCTAGATGCCCGATGTCTACGGCACCGCCCATGGGCCGCTCGCCCGCCTGGCCTCCCCCCTAGCCGCCCGCGCGCGCGCCCAACGGCACGCGCGTTTCTTCGCGCTCACGCGATTGCCGGCGGGCGCGCGGATACTCGATGTCGGCTGCGGGCGGATCGGCCTGCGCGCGCTGGAGCCGACGCTCGAGATCACCGGCGTCGACCTGACCGAGCGTCCCGACTACCCCGGACCGTTCGTGCAAGCCGATGCGTCGGCGGGACTGCCGTTCGCCGACGGGGAATTCGAGCTCGTGTACTGCTCGAGCGTGATCGAGCACGTTCCACCGAGCCGCAGGGCGGCATTCGCGGCGGAGATCCGTCGCGTGGGGCGAGGCTGGTTCGTGCAGACCCCCGCCTGGTCGTTCCCAGTCGAGCCTCACGCGCTGCTGCCCGGCGCCCACTGGCTGCCGCCAAGGCTACGCCGTCCCTACTGGAAGCTGGGAGCGACCGGCGAGTGGGAAGACATCACGCTGCTCAAGCGCGCAGAGATGGAGACGCTGTTCGGACCCGCAAGCGCCGAGCGAGTCGGGCCGCTGGTGAAGAGTTGGGTGTGCGTACGCCCACCCAGCACATAGCAGCCGCTCAGCCGCCGAGCCGGCCGATGTCGTTGCTGAAGCCGCTCACGACGAGGAACAGCAGCAGCGCGATGCCAACCGAGCTGAAGCGCCACATGGCGTTCAACGATACGCGTCGTCCACGTACCTTCTCCGCTACCGCCCACAGCACGTGGCCGCCGTCGAGCGGGAGAAACGGCAGCAGGTTGAGCACCGCGAGCACCAGCGACACGTAGCCGATCACGATGAGCGCCCGGCCCGGACCGTCCGCGACCGCCTGCTCGGTCACCTGGCCAATACCGATGATGCTGCTCACCTGGCTGCGCTGCTTGGAGCTTGTGAGGGCCTTTGCGAGCCCAGTGAACGTCTGGGTGGTCATCGTCCACATCTCCTGAACGGACGCGCCAGCCGCGGCGAGCACTCCGAACGACTTCGGGGTCGGAGCCGCGAACTCGAAACCCAGCAGCATGCGTTTCTCTTGCTTGCTGTAGCGGGGAACGACCGAGAGCTTCACGAGCGCCCCATCTCTGCGCACCGTCAAAGTGACAGGTGTCAGCGCGCGGCAACCCTCTATCTGCACACCGGAGCAGCGATGCGAGGAGATCGCTTCCACAGTGGTGCGCTCGGTCACCGGACGCCCGTCGACCGTCACGATCCTGTCGCCGGCACGCAGCACGCCCGTGGCCGGCATGTTGTGCTCCACGGCTCCGATGGCGGTAGTAGCCGGATTCAGCGTCTGCACACTCGAGTTGACCCCTTCGAGCGTCGCCGCGCCATTCGTGCTGCCCACGAACAACACGCTCCAAAACAGCACGAACGCGATCAGCAGATTTACACCCGGCCCCGCGAGGATCACCGCGATGCGCTTCCACGGCGCCTGGTTGTAGTAGGCGCGCCTGACTATCTCCGGGTCGAGCATCCCCGTCTCCTCGGAGTCCCGCTCGTCGATTCCCACCGCTCCGGCGCCTGGCAGCACGCTCGCCATCGCCATGGCAGGTTCGAGCCCTTTGAGCTCCTCGGGGTTCATACCCGTGATCTTCACGTAACCCCCCGCCGGGATCAGGCCAATCGCGTACTCGGTCTCGCCTCGGCGTACCTTGAAGATCGTGGGCGGGAAGAACAACGAGAAACGCTCGACACGCATACCCACGGCCTTCGCCACTGTGAAGTGCCCAAGCTCGTGCAGCACGACAAGCGCGACGATGCCAAGGACGGTGAGCACCCAATTCATGCGCTCAGTATGGCAAGCTCCGGGCAAGCTCCTGACCGATGAGAATCGAACCTCATACCCCACTGAGAGCCACTCGAAGGGATACGGCCGCGCTCGCGGGTGTGCTGGCGAGGGCGTTTCTGGACGATCCAGTGGCGAGGTGGTCGTGCCGGGCGGATGGGCTGCGCTTGGGGGTGCTCCAGCGCTTCAACGAGGCGCGTGTGCGTCAGCTGCTCGCCCACGAGGAGGTATGGACCACTCCCGATTTGAGCTGCGCCGCGTTATGGGCGCCGCCGGGGCGTTGGAAGACGACCGCGCGTGAGGATTGGGAGCTCGCCCGCCTTCTGCTTCATCCTCGCCTGATCCCGCGCGCGCCCCTGGTTGTGAGCGGCCTGATCGGCATGGAGCGCAAGCATCCCCGCGAGGCGCCCCATTGGTATCTGGCGGTGCTCGGGACCGACCCGAGCGCGCAAGGACAGGGTCTCGGCTCGGCCGTCCTTGCACCTGTACTGGAGCGCTGCGACGCGGATGGTGTTGGTGCTTATTTGGAGTCCTCGAAGGAGCGCAACATCAACTTCTATGCTCGCCACGGGTTCCGTGTGATGGGAGAGATTCATTTACCTCGCGGCCCAACGATGTGGCCGATGTGGCGCGACCCTCGCACGTAAGGTGGAGCGATCCCCGCACGGTTAGGGAACGCACGGTTAGGGAAGTATCGGCGCCATTCTCAAGGGATCGGCTGCCCTGACCGATATTTAGACGATGTCCATAGAGTCGAGCACCGGCCCTGATCAGGTGACCGCGAGTGCGGATAATGCCGCGGTGGCGGCTCTTCGCGAGCTGCCGGAGGCGAAGATCCTCGTCTTTGATCGCGAGCTGCGCTTCATCCTGGCGGCCGGTCAGACGCTCGAGCATGATGCGAACAGCGAGTCGGCCGTCTGTCGCGTGGGAGCGTTTGTCGGAGATGCCTTCCCGGAGAGCTTGTGGAGGTTGATCGAGCCGCTGTGCCGCTCGGCGCTTGCCGGCGAGACACGATCGCGGGAGATCTGGAGCGCCGAGGACAGACGCTCGCTGATGGTCGATGTAGGACCGCTGCGCCTGGAGGACGCCGCGGCCAGCGCGAAGGACACCTCTCATATCGCCGGCGGTGTGGCTGTAATTCTTGATATCACCGCACGCAGGCAGCTCGACGAGGGCACAAGACTCCCCCATGAGAACTTCGAGCAGGTGTTTGAACGGGCACCGATCGGGATGGGGTTGCTGGACCTGGATGGCCGCTGGACGCTGGTCAATCGCGCGTTGTGCGAGATCACCGGCTACACGACCGAAGAGCTGATCGACCGGCGGTTCGCCGAGATCACACATCCCGATGACGTGAACAACGACGCGGCTCAGCTAGCGCAGCTGCTGGCCGGCGCGATTCCCGCGTTTGCAACCGAGAAGCGGTATTTCAACGCCGCGGGCGAGACGATGTCGGCGATCCTCTCGATTTCGCTCGTGCGTGACGTGGAGTCCGCCCCCGTGCACTTCATCGCTCAGCTCCAGGACATCTCTGAGCGCAAGCGCCTGGAGGAGCATCTACGCCATCTGGCCGACCACGATCCTCTCACCGGTCTGCGTAATCGCAGGCTGTTCGAGCACGACCTGAAGCTGCAGGTGGCTCGTTGCCGGCGCTATGACGAGCACGCCGCCGTGATGGTGGTAGACCTCGACGCCTTCAAGGCGATCAACGACTTGCACGGTCACAAGGTCGGCGATGACACGCTCAAGGCCGTCGCCATCGCACTCACCCGGCGCCTGCGAGAAACAGATCTCGTGGCTCGTCTGGGGGGAGACGAGTTTGCGGTGCTGCTGCCTCACGCCGATGAGCAGGGAACGGCCCTCGTCGCGGAGAGCCTCGCCCGCGTGATCGCCGCGTGCAGCGTCGACGTCGGCGACACCGTGGTCCATCCCGCCGGCAGCGTCGGCGTGGCGATGATCAATCAACAGACCGTCAGCGACGAGCAAGTACTCGCCGAAGCAGATCGGGCGATGTACGCAGCCAAGCAGGGGAAGGCCACACCCGTCTGAGCGCACGCAGGCTGTTGTCCTGGATCGTGTCAGCTCTCGAGCGCCGTCACGGTCGCTGCCGCGACTGTCCTGGCCTCCCGGTCCGCAACGTAGAGCGACTCGAACGCGCGCACCGGTGCGACTGGCAGCTCGGCGAGCGTTCGGTCGATCACCTCGGCAATCCCGTTGAAGCGCAGGCGTCCCTCCAGGAATGCGTGAACCGCGATCTCGTTGGCGGCATTGAGCACGCACGGAGCGGTGCCACCAGCCAGCGCGGCATCACGCGCCAGGCGAAGACAGGGAAACGCGTCGAGGTCGACCGGCTCGAAGCTCAACTGACCGACTCGAGCCAAATCGAGCGGCGCGATCGGCTGCCCGACGCTCTCGCCGCCATGCAAGGCATAGGAGATCGCGATCCGCATGTCCGGGGGGCCGAGGTGGGCGAGCATCGCTCCGTCGGCGAGCTGGACGATTCCGTGGACGAGCGACTGGGGATGGACGACCACGTCGATCCGGTCATAGGGCGTGCCGAACAGGTGGTGGGCCTCCATCACCTCCAGGCCCTTGTTCATCAGCGTTGCCGAGTCGATCGTGATCTTGCCGCCCATCGCCCAGGTTGGGTGATCGAGCGCCTGCTCGACTGTTACGTCCTCGAGCTCACCACGAGTGAGCCCCCGGAACGGCCCGCCGCTGGCGGTGATGATCAGGCGCTCGACCGCGCCCGGGGGCTGCCCGGCCAGCAGTTGATGCAGGGCCGTGTGCTCGGAGTCGACCGGCGTTATCTGCGCACCCGTCGCTTCGGCGAGGGCGCTCACCAACTCGCCACCGACGACCAGCGACTCCTTGTTGGCGAGCGCCAGGTCGATGCCCTCGCCGAGCGTCGCCACCGTCGGGCCGAGGCCGGCGGAGCCGACGAGGGCGTTGAGCACGAGATCCGCGCCGGACTCGAGCACAAGCCGCACGAGCCCCTCAGGTCCGCTGAGCACCTCTCCGCCGGTCCATGCCTCCGCGGCACAAGCCGCCGCGTCCTCGTCAACGAGGGCAATCCGGCTCACCGCGTGGGCGCGAGCCTGCTCGACGAGCGCCTCCCACGAGCGCTCGGCGGAGAGGCCCACGAGCTCCAGCTCCTCGCTGCGCGCGACGACGTCGAGCGCCTGCACGCCGATCGAGCCGGTGGAGCCGAGGATCAGCAGGCGCCTGGTGCTAGACATACGCGCTCCAGATGTAGTACCCCACCACGGCCGCGAACAACACCGCGTCCAAGCGATCGAGCGCGCCGCCGTGGGCGCCGAATATCCGCCCGGTGTCCTTCGTGTGAGCCTCGCGCTTGATGAACGACTCGAACAGATCGCCGACCGGCGCCACGAGCGCGACGCCGAGGCCGAGAACGAGTGCATGGCCACCAGGCAGCCAGTCCTGGTAGAGGTGGGCGATCCACACGCCGAGGACCGCGAAGACCATCCCGATCAATAGTCCCTCGACCGTCTTGTTCGGGGAGATACGCGGCGCCAACGGACGCTGCCCAAACATCCTGCCACCCAGGTAGGCGCCGGTATCACCGAGGAAAGTGCCGACGAGCACGTCGATCACGATCCCCAGGCCGTGCGGCAGCCCACGCAGGAGCACCGCATGGGCCAGCGCGAAGGCGATCCAATAGATCCCCAGCAAGGTCACCGCCATCCCCCCCACACTCGGGCGGCGCTGGATGAGTGTCAGCCCGAACAGCATCGGCAGCGCGGCGACCGCGACGAGCAGGACCTGGAATTGGCTGCCGTAAAGGGCCGCCAGGAGGAGGCCGGCTAGAGCAATGAAACCCGCCAGGCGAACCGGGTGCGCACGCTCGTACATCGCGTAGAGCTCGTGCATGCAGACGCAGCCGAGCGCAAATAGTCCGAGCGTGAACACCAGACCACCCTCGATCACGATAAACAGGGCGAAGGCAATCGCGGGCGCCGCTACGATCAGCCGCGCGTTCAGATCTGAGCGCTGCTTACGCGCCGGCCGGCGGGATGGGGAGCGACGCACGGGGCGCCGGGACGCCGCTGCCCGCGAAGCACCTGCTGATGTGTGCGGAGCGTCGGCCATCACGCCCGCTCAGCGACCGCCAAAGCGCCGGCGGCGCTCTGAGAACTCGGCCAGCGACTGCTCGAGCGCCTCGCGCGTGAAGTCGGGCCACAGCTCATCGCGGAAGATCAGCTCAGAATAGGCGGACTGCCAGAGGAGATAGTTGGACAGTCGCCGCTCACCACTGGTGCGGATGATCAGATCAGGGTCGTGCATCTCAGGGGCATACAGGCATTGGCGGAACTCGTCTTCGTCAGATTGAAGAGCGAGGGGCCCAGCAATTGAAGAAGAGGGGCCCGGCTCGCCGCCACCCTCTCGGCGGCCTTCGGCCGACTGCGCCACCCTCTTGGCCGAGAAGCGCCGCGCGGCGTCGAGGATCTCGGCCCGGCCGCCGTAGTTGAAGGCCACGAACAGCGTGATTCGCCGGTTGGCTTCGGTCAGCTCTTCGGCCCAGCTCATCTGCTCCACGAGCTGCTCGCTGACCCCATCGCGGCGCCCGATGAAACGTATCCGCACGCCCTCCCCGTGCAGCTCCGGGGTCTCACCGGCGATGCGCTTGGAGAACATCGCCATCAGGCCCTGCACCTCCGCGACGGGACGCGACCAGTTCTCGGTCGAGAACGAGTAGACGGTCAACTCCCTGATTCCCAACTCCGCGGCGTCGCGCAGGCGCGCCTTGACCGTGTCGGCGCCGGCGCTGTGACCCTCGTTTACCGGCACGTCGTGAGCACGCGCCCAGCGGCCGTTCCCGTCGGTGATGATGGCGAGAAAGCGAGGATACGAGTGATCGGTGGGACCCAAATCCGAATCCGAATCCTGGCCCTCCCGTTCCACGGCGGGCGCCATCAGACTTCGAGGATCTCCTCTTCCTTGGCCTTCAGCACACCATCGAGCTCGCCGACCTTCCCGTCTGTCAGCTTCTGCAGCTCCACCTCGGCGCGGTGCTCGTCGTCAGAGCTCGCCTGCCCTTCGGACTTCAGCTCGCGCAGGTGTTGCATCACGTCGCGACGAACGTTGCGGATCGCCACGCGGCCCTCCTCGGCGAGGTTGCGCACCACCTTGACCAGCTCGTGCCTGCGCTCTTCGGTCAGCTCGGGCACAGCCAGACGTATGAGGTTTCCATCGTTGGAGGGGTTCAGGCCGACATCGGACTCGTTGATCGCTTTCTCGATCTCCTTGATCGAGGACTTGTCATATGGCTGCACCGTGAGCAAGCGTGCCTCCGGGGCGGAGATCGTGGCGAGCTGATTGAGCGGGGTGATCGCGCCGTAGTAGTCGACGACGATGCGGTCGAGCAGCCCAGGGCTGGCACGCCCTGTGCGTACGGTGGAGAACTCCTGGTGGGCGGACTCCAACGACTTCGTCATTCGCCCGCGCGCGTCGTCGAGCAGCTCGTCGATCACGTTCTCAGCTGAGGCCATCGCTGTCTCCTCGAGATGTCGATACCAGGGTCCCCACGCGTTCACCGGAGATTATCCGCGGGATGCTTGTCGCATCGTCCATGTTGAAGACGTTCAGCGGCATCGAGTTCTCCATACACAGCGCCAGCGCGGTCGAGTCCATCACCCGCAGACGCTGCTCGAGCGCCTCCATATGGGTGATCTCGGGAATGAATTTCGCGTTCGGATCCACCGCCGGGTCGGCCGTGTAGACGCCTTGCACGCCGTTCTTGGCCATCAGGATGATCTCGGCGTGGATCTCCGCGGCGCGCAGCGCGGCGGCGGTGTCGGTCGTGAAGAACGGATTGCCGGTGCCGGCCGCGAAGATCACCACGCGCCCCTTCTCGAGGTGGCGCATCGCGCGGCGGCGAATGTATGGCTCGGCCACCTCGGAGATTCCCAGCGCCGACTGCACGCGTGTCGGGCTGCCCAGCTTCTCCAGCGCATCCTGCAGCGGCAGCGCGTTGAGCACAGTCGCGACCATCCCCATGTAGTCGGCGGTCGCGCGATCCATGCCCGCGGCGGCGCCCTTCATACCGCGGTAGATATTGCCCGCGCCGACCACGATCGCCACCTCGACGCCAAGGTCGCGCACATCGCTGACCTGACGCGCGACGGCGAGCACGCGCTCGGGATCGGTGCCGTAGTTCAGCTCGCCCATCAGCGCCTCGCCTGAGAGCTTGAGCAGAATTCGTTTGAAGGCAGGGTCAGCCATCGACGCGGCAGAGCCTATACCCGCTGTGGGCCTTACTGGCCCACAGCGAAACGCGTAAAGCGGCGGATGACCACATTCTCGCCGGTGGTGGCGGTCAGCTCGTCACGCAGCTGCTGAACGGTCTTGCCCTCGAACTTCGGATTGTGCATCTCCTGCTCGAGCAGGACGATCGTCTGAAGCCAAGAGTCCAGCTTGCCGGAGACGATCCGCTCACGCACGTTCTCGGGCTTGCCGGCCGCCTCCTGCTCATAAACGCGCGCCTCGGCGTCGCGTTGCTCGGCGGGAACGTCCTCGCGACTGACGTAGGAGACCGTCGGGGTAGCGGCAATCTGCATCGCGATGTCTCGTGCGAAGGAGACAAACTCCTCGTTGGTGGCGACGAAGTCGGTGTTGCAGTCGACCTCGATCAGGACTCCCACCTTGGCGCCGGCGTGCACATAGGCCTGGACGGTCCCCTCGGTGGCCACTCGCTCGCCGAGGTCCTGGATTTTCTTGCCTTGGCGCACGCGCAGAATCTCGATCGCCTGCTCGATGTCCCCGGCGGCCTCGGTGAGGGCCTTCTTGCAATCCATCATGCCCGCGCCCGTGCGCTCGCGTAGAGCCTTCACGTCTTGTGCGGTGATCTCCGCGGAACTCATGCGCTCGGTGCCTCCTCTGCGACGGGTGCCTCCTCCGTGACCACCGCAGCCGGAGCGGACTCTGCCGGGCTCTCGACGGCAGGGGGCTCAGCGGACGTGCTCGGTGCTGTTGGCGCCGGGGCATCAGTTGTAGCGGGCGCGGGAGGTTTGGTCGTGGCAGGCACGGGTGCCTCTCGAGCGGTCTCGGCCGGACTTGCGGCCGGTGATGGGGTCCCGCCCGCCGCCGCCACAGGCGCCTCGGGTGATTGCGGGGCGGCAGCGGCGGCCTGGGCCGCGGCTGCCGAGGCACGCTCGGCCGCCTCGCGCTTGACCTGTTCCTCGGCCTCACGCTTGGCCTGCTCCTCTGCCTCGCGCTTCGCGCGGGCCTCGGCCTCGATGCGCGCCTTCTCCTCAGCCTCTTTGCGGGCACGATCCTCCTCGGCGCGGAACACGGAGTGCCCCTCGGAGACCACCTGGCCGATCGCCTGGGTGATCAGCGCGCAGGAGCGGATCGCGTCGTCGTTACCGGGAACCACGAAGTCGATCCCGTCCGGGTCGCAGTTGGTGTCGACCAGGCCGATGATCGGGATACGCAGACGCCTGGCCTCTTTGACCGCGATCTCCTCGGTTTTGAGGTCGATCACGAACATCGCGTCGGGCACACGCTGCATGTTCTTGACGCCGCCCAGGTTGGCGCGCAGCTTGGCGAGATCGGCCTGCGCGGCCATCCGCTCGCGCGTGGGCAGCAACGCGAGCTGGCCGTCGGCCTCGAAGCGTTCGAGGTCGTGCAACCGGCGGATGCGCAGGCTGATCGTCTGGAAGTTGGTCAGCAGCCCGCCCAGCCAGCGATGGTTGACGTAGGGCATGTCGGACGCCTCAGCGACATCCTTGATCGTGTCGCGGGCCTGCTTCTTGGTGCCGACGAACAGCACGGTCCCGCCGCGATGAGCAAGCGTCCCCGCGAACTCCTGCGCCTGGTTCAGCGCCGAGGAGGTCTTGAGCAGGTCGATGACGTAGATGCCGCCACGCTCACCATGGATGAAGCGGCGCATCTTTGGATTCCAGCGGCGTGTCTGGTGGCCGAAATGCACGCCGGCCTCCAGCAGCTCCGCAATTCCTACTTGAGCCACGGGTTACTCCCTTTGTATGCGATTGGATGCCGTGCGGAAGACGCGGACCCGGTGGACGACGAGAAGTCGATGGCCGGGCAGGGCCGCGATCTGAGACCGCACGGGTCGAAGATCTTCTGATTAACCGCTCAGGATAGCTCTTCGGCTAGTGCGAGCGCTCGCTGGAGGTCGGCCGGCAGCGGCGAGAGCACCTCGACGGGCGCGCCCGTGAAGGGGTGCTCGAAGGACAGGCGGGTGGCGTGCAGGA
>Ga0182024_10008652_pt1 | contig 21344 bp, 14 predicted proteins | sample P32metaG_FD_120480 | JGI IMG/M metagenome (GOLD analysis project Ga0182024, IMG submission 120480) | Permafrost microbial communities from Stordalen Mire, Sweden - P3-2 metaG (Illumina Assembly) | ecosystem: Environmental > Terrestrial > Soil > Wetlands > Permafrost | place: Sweden: Stordalen...
GAACCCGCGAGCACCAGAGAATCCTCCACCTCGAAAACTGCCCCCGCTCGAACCGAATCCACCTCCGCCTCCACCGCGAAATCCACCGCCGCTGTGGAAACCGCCACCTCCGTGCCCTCCTCCACGCTGAGCAAAGGAAGGGCTTGGTGAGCCGACCAAAATCAAAGATGCAAAAAGAGCGAGCAGGAATTGAGAAAAACAGGAGGAGGAATTTGTCATCGTGACTACCTCCGGTAGCAAACCGAACTAAACCCCTTCGAGCGGGGCGCGCCTGCAAAAACATCCCACTCCTATTTGATTACCTCGGGGCGATTTCGGTTGCAGGCGGGGTTAGCGCTCAGGGGTGGCGGGCGGAGCCTTCGGTCATGATTTTCTCGACGTCGTCTGGCGCGCGCGGCAGGCGCGCGGTGAGAATCTGGTAGCCGTCCTTGGTGACAAGGACATCGTCTTCGATGCGCACGCCGAGGTTTTCTTCAGGGATATACAGGCCTGGCTCGACGGTTATGACCATCCCTGGCTCAAGGGGGCGCTCGCGGTCGCCCGGATCGTGCACGTCGAGACCAAGGTGATGGCTAATGCCGTGTATGTAGTACCGCTCGAGTGAGCGGCCTTCCCTATCGCGGCCGTGCGCTTTGAAGTAATCGGTGACGATCTGCTGCAGACTCCCCGCTCCGCCATACATTTTCGCACCGGGTTTTACCGCGGCGAGTGCGGCATTTTGGGCTCCCAGCACGATTTCGTAAATCTCGCGCTGGCGCGGCGTGAATTTGCCGTTTGCGGGAAGCGTGCGGGTGATGTCGGCGGCGTAACCGCCATATTCACCACCGACGTCGATCACGACCACATCGCCATCTTTGATCTGATCGTTCAAACCGCTGTAGTGAAGGACAGTCGAATTAAACCCCGTTCCAACGATAGGCGCGTACGCCTCGCGCGCACAGCCAGCTACCTCGTGAATTTCCTTCATGCGCGCAGCAACCTGATATTCGAACCAGCCCGGGTTCATGCGCTTCATCGCATCGAAGTGCGCATCCATCGAAGCGTCAATCGCTTTTTGCAACAACTCGAGTTCGCCGGCAGACTTTACCTGACGCATCGCGTCGAGGGTGGCGGTAATGTCCTTCAGGTTCGACTGAGGCAACGCATCGCGCACCAGCTTTGTGGACATTGTGAAGTGCGGATAGCCGTCCTCTTCTTTGGGAGGCAGCAGCGTATAAAAATTCGCGTACGTCTTGGCCAGCGTCACCAAATCACCCTCCAGATTGGCGACGGGCTCTACAGCCTGAAACCCGGTTTTCTCGGCGACATCCGGATCGGTTGGCCCCATTTTCGGGCCTTCCCATTTTTCCTGGCTGGGATCGCGCGGAGGGACATAAAGAATTTCGTGAGGACCGTCAACCGACTTTCCATTTGCCGTCTCAGGAATCAAAAGCAAAGCCGCATCGGGCTCGTCATGCCCGGTGAGGTAGTAAAAATAAGGCTCCTGAAAAAAAATCGCGACTTCGGAGGAATCCTCGTGACCCGTATAACCGAAAATTACAACGGGTCCGTCCACCCTCGCGCGCAACTGAGCTCGCCGGCCCTGATATTCTGCGCTCGGCTGGCGAAAACGTGCCTGCGCGAGGTACGAAGCAGACGAGACTGCCAGGAGCAAAAGAACGCAGCGGGTGAGAAGAATGCCGAGTTTCGTAGGCTTTGCCAGCTGCTTAGACCCCAAGTGGGTCGCGCGGTACGTTCTTTTTGCGGCCATTAGAAACCCGGAATGCCGGTGGACGTAGCCCGAACTTCGGCTGAAGGTTCGGTCGAGCCAAAGCGGAGCCTCCCGAGGTAGGTCTGCCCCAGCGACATCAGGCCCGTGTACAAGTAACCCCAAACGAAAAGAAGCAAGAAAGGAGTGGTCGCATAATTTTCGTTTTGAATAGCGTACACAACACCTGCCACAAAGTACAAACCGAGAAACACTTCTGCATAAGGCATCCAGCCAGCGCGATTGTGATAGCTCTTCTTAATCCAGGCGCCGTCTTGCTTCGAGCCGGCTTCTACCCGGTATTTCGGAGTGCGCACGAATTCTGATTTTTTACCGACGATTGCCTCGAGCACTGCAACCGCGTTGCGCACGGCAATACCGATACCCACCGCCATCACAAATGGCAAATAGAAAAAAGTGCGCTTCCACGTCTTCGGATAAAGGGCGTGCTCCGCGGCGAGATAGAACGAGGAAATCGAGCAGGTAGAGGCGAGAAACAGCGGCAGGTCGATCACGAGCACCTGAAACCAACCTTGATAGAAACGCACAATCATCGCCGGCAGCAGAATCATCGACATAAAAATCATCAGCGGGTAGCTGACGTTCGCGGTGAGATGGAAGAAAGCTTCGGTCTTAACCGACATAGGAACATCGGCCCGCATCACTTGCGGCAGAATCTTCTTCGCCGTCTGCATCAATCCCTTGGCCCAGCGCGCCTGCTGCGATTTGAAGGCGTTCATTTCCACCGGCAGCTCGGACGGGCAATCAATTTCCGGCAAATAGAGAAATTGCCAGCCCTGGATTTGCGCTCGATAGGAAAGATCGGTGTCCTCGGTCAGCGTGTCGTGCTGCCAGCCGCCCGCATCTTCGATTGCGTCGCGGCGCCAAATCCCCGCCGTGCCATTAAAATTGAAAAACAGCCCGCTGCGGTAACGCGATGAATGCTCGATGGCGAAATGTCCGTCGAGAAGGATGGCTTCCACTTCCGTGAGCGCGGAATAATTCCGGTTGATGTAGCTCCAGCGCGTCTGCACCATCGCGAGCTTCGGATCGAGGAAATAGGGAACGGTGCGCCGGAGAAAATCCGCGGGCGGAATGAAATCCGCGTCGAAAATGGCGACGAATTCTCCCGTGGCGGTTTTTAATCCTTCCTGCAGAGCGCCCGCCTTGAACCCCTCGCGATTGTCGCGAGGGATATATTCGATGGGCACACCCAGGTCGCGATAGCGCTCCACGCAATCGCGCGCGATCACCTTCGTCTCGTCCGTCGAATCATCGAGCACTTGAATTTGAAACAGTTCGCGGGGGTAATCAAATTGCGCAACGGCCTCGACAAGCCGCTCAGTAACATAGCGCTCGTTGTAGATCGGAAGCTGAACGGTGACCTTGGGCCACGACGTCATTTCGGGCGGCGGTCCGGGAACATTTCGGCGATTCTTATAGAAGTTGTAGACCAGGGCATAACGGTGAATGCCGTAGGTGGCGAGCACGACCATTACCGCAAAATACGGCAGCATGATCGCCAAATCAAAAGCATTCGCCTGATATAGGCCGCGAAAGGTCGGATCAACCAGCTTGTGCCAATAATGCGTGAAGGGGCTTCCGCTCAGAGCGAATAAGAAAGCTGCGATAGATGCCAACGTCAAGGTCTGTCTGCTTCCGGCTCGAACCGCTTGAAGACGCGAGAGAGATACCCGATCAAGGCAGCAATTATATACGAGCGTTCCGGCACTCCGAAAGCACTATCTCCAAACCTCCGCATTAAAATTCGAATGGCACGTATTCTGAAAACGTCGCGAGTCCACCTTTTTCAAGCCGCGAGCCTAACAGCGCTTAGGCTCCGGTCAGGCGAGCGGAACGCACCGCCGTGGCTAATTCACGAAGCAATCCAACGGTATCATCCCAACCGAGACAAGGATCGGTGATGCTCTGCCCATAGACCAATGGTTTGTCTGGCAAGAGCTTTTGCGCTCCTGCAACCAGATTGCTTTCAAGCATTACGCCGAGGATACGTTGATCTCCGTTTGCGATTTGTGCGGCGACATCGCGGCAGACCACGGCTTGGCGCAGGTAATCCTTGCTGCTGTTCGCATGACTGCAATCGATCATCACCCGAGCCGGCAGTCCCGCCTCCTCTAGCTGCTTGCACACGTCGTCCACCGCGCCGGCGCCATAATTCACGACCTTCTTGCCGCCGCGGAGAATCACATGAGTATCCGGGTTCCCTGTGGTTACAAAAATAGCGGATTGGCCATTTTTCGTGTGGCCCAAAAACGTATGCGGCTGCGCGGCGGACACAATCGCCTCAACAGCTATCTGCGCGTCCCCCGAAGTCGCGTTCTTGAATCCCACAGGGCACGAAAGGCCGGAGACAAGCTGCCGGTGAACCTGGCTTTCTGTCGTGCGCGCCCCAATGGCGCCCCAGCTCACCAGATCGGCCACATATTGCGGTGAAATCATGTCCAGAAATTCAGTGCCCGCCGGCACTCCCATTTCCGCGAGGTCGAGCAGTAGATGGCGAGCCAGTCGTAGCCCGTCGTTGATCTTGAACGACTCGTCAAGATAGGGGTCGTTCAGCAGCCCTTTCCAGCCAACCGTGGTCCGCGGCTTTTCAAAGTACACACGCATCACGATGAGCAAATCCTTCGAAAACTCGGCAATAGCGCCCTTAAGCAACCCAGCGTATTCGCGGGCCGCCTTCGTATCATGAATTGAGCATGGCCCCACGATGACGAGCAGCGGCTGATCCTTCCCGGCGAGGATGTCGCAAATCGCCTTACGCGCGTGATACACGGTCGAAGACGCGTTCTCGGTCTCCGGCAACTCCTCCTCGAGAAAAACAGGCGGCAGAACAACTTTGGTCCACTTAATGCGCAGATCATCTGTGCGGTAAAGCATAGGCGTACGATTAGACTCCAGCGGCCGGGGACGGCCCAATTTTGCTGTCTCTCCAATCTAGCAGCTTTGCGGGGAAATTCCTCGAGGATCACGACGAGTTGAAACGTTCGGGGCGAATCAAGGGACCCAAAACCGCAAAACTATTGCGCGATCGTGCCGCTCGATTTGTCAGATGAATGGAACAGTTGAAAATGGTATTCCGCCTCGAATAGCGGTCTACTTCGCCTGAACCGATTTGACGTAGCCGGTAAGATCGATAATCTGCAGCGCAACTTGTTTCTCATCTAATTTGTCTTTGGCCGTAAAATCGGCTCCCCCAACAGGCCTCTCGGCGTTCATTTCAACATCTCCCCTTCTATCGCCAGTCCTTCGTCACTTTCCAGTCCCGATTTGACATTAGCAATTTATTAGGAACGTGAATGTGACCCAGACTCCAATCGAAGTGTGGCACGATCACGCGATTTTGCCGACACTTCGCCCCAGAGCGTTCGCAACAGCCGCGTTGACACCGCCCCGCACCCCCGCCTAACATCATGGCCATGCACCCGTCGCGGAACCGCCTGCCCCTTCTGCTACTCGCTACATTTACCGTCGTCCTGCTCGCCACCCAACTTGCCGTGAATGCCCAGCGGCCTGTGGCGCACGCGGCCAGCTTTCGGGTCGCCAGGCCGGATAGCACCTACGACGTTACCCTCGGCAAGGGCTACCGCTTCGAGCGCGGCGGATGGACCTACGTCCACCTCGAAGGCGCGCCGCACGATATCGGCGTGCAGCATGGCTACCTGATGGCTCCCGAAATCGCCGATTTCTATGGCGTCGTGCGCCTCGAAATGACCCACAACACGCAGCGGAACTGGGAATTCTTCCGCCGCGCGGGTCGCGAAATGCTCTGGCCCAAGATCGATGGCGAATACCAGGAAGAATTGCAGGGAATCACCGACGGCCTAAAAGATCACGGAGTGAAACTCGACCTGTGGGACGTCGTTGCCATGAATGCCTTCGCCGAATTGCCCGATTACTACGTTCCCTGGCTCAATGAGCAAACGAAAGCCGCGAACACGCCCGACCGTCCTGTGTCCGGCCACTGCAGCGCGTTCGTAGCCACAGGAAGCTGGACCCAAGACCACCGCATCGTGATGGGCCACAATAATTGGACCACCTACGTCGAGGGTGCCCGCTGGCGCATCGTCTTCGATCTCGTTCCGCGCTCCGGATACCGCCTTCTGATGGACGGCTTGCCTGGAATCATCACAAGCGATGACGACTTCGGCGTCAATTCGGGTGGCATGATGATCACCGAAACCACGATCTCGCGGTTCCATGGCTGGGATCCGAACGGCAAGCCGGAATTCGTGCGCGCCCGGAAAGCGATGCAATATGCCGGCTCGATAGACGACTTCGTTAAAATCATCTCGGATGGAAACAACGGCGGCTATGCGAACGACTGGCTGCTCGGTGATCGCAAGACCGGCGAAATCGCCCGCTTCGAGCTTGGCTTGAAACACACCAAGCTCTGGCGCACCGACGACGGCTATTTTGAAGGATCGAATTTCCCAAGCGATCCGGAAGTTATGAAGGACGAGACAACCTTCATCCCCGACAATCTATCGAGCTCGCCGAACGCGCGCCGGGTTCGCTGGCAACAATTGCTCGATGGCAACAAGGGCAAGATCGACACAAGTTTAGCCGAGGTTTTCCTCGCCGATCATTACGACACCTTCACAAAAAAGACAGGCGCCAACCTCCGCACTCTCTGCGGCCACGGAGAAAGTTCGATGGAAGGCGAGCCTGGCTGGGACGTGAAGCCTTACGATCCATCCGGAGCCGTTCAGGGAAAAGTGGTCGATACCCGCATGGCCGAAGCCATGACCTTCGCCGCGCGCATCGGCCACCCCTGCGGCACCGATTTCGATGCGGCGCAATTCCTCAACACTCACCGCGATTTTTCCTGGCAATCCCCAATCATGGAAAATATGGACACCGGCCAGTGGACTCAATTCCGGATCGGTGAACATGCCGCCGCGATGGCAGCAGCTTCTTCTACCGGCAGGTAAAATTCTCGTCGGGAGCGCGACTTTGTGCCGCGCTTTTCCAGAGGCCCGGTCCAACTAAAACTAGCGCAGTTGGAAGTCTGGCGAAGCTAGAACAAATCCCGCCACCTGCCGTAGCCCGTCAATCGGCGAGGCGGCTAGCTGCCGCTGCACTTGAGGGTCCTGCATCTGATTGCGAATCACGCCCTGGTTTCGCACGGAAAGATCCCCGTTCAAAAGCGTCTCCTCCATCAGCGCAATCACTCGGTCAACACCCGCATGCTCTTGCCCCGCAGTTTCCACATCGGGCGGTTCCGGAAATGCGAGTAGGCCGCGCGTGATCAGGCTTGCAGGATCGAATTGCACGCCGGGAAGCTTGCCCTGCGTTAGAGCCATCGAGAAATTGATTCGCGCGAGCACCGCGCCTTCGGTCTGCCATGTTTCCGCCTTCATCGAATATCCGGCCGGAACCTCCATCCCGTAGGGCCGCATTCCCATTGCGTTAAGAGTCTGTACCAAAGAATCGGGCACTGCGACGTCCGCTCCGCTCGCGCGAATCGCGGAGACGACAAATTCGAGGGGTGTCTTGAACTTTGCGCGGTAGATCTTTGGCGACCAGAACTCGGGCGACTTCAGCATCGTGCGCATCACGTCTCGGATGTCGCCGTCGGTCGATAAAAATGTCGCCGCCATGCGGTCAACTAGACTCTCTGGCGGATCGTCGGAAACGAAGCGCGTGGCAATGCTCTTCGAGATGAAATGGGCGGTCGAAGGATGATGCGCAAGCATATCGAGTACGCGAAGGCCTTCATCCATTCCCGCTTCGTAAAACTTTTCACCGAGAACCGTCTTTACCCCCGGATCGTGCCGTCGCGGATCGAACTGGAATTTTGCACCCTCCTCCGGCTGAGCGACTGTCCACCCAGTCAGCACCCGTGCCAATTCGGTAACGTCCGATTGCGTGTAACCTCCGTCGACGCCGAGGGCATGCAACTCCATCAACTCGCGCCCGTAATTTTCATTGAGGCCGGTAAATCCGTTTTTCCCGGCAGCGGCCTGCGAATGCGGCCCGATGCTCACCCAGTTATCGAGGTAGACGAGCATCGCTGGACTTTGAGCCGTAGCGACGAGAAGATCATAAAATTTTCCGAGCGCATGCGGCCGAATCGTGTCCCGCTCGTAAGGAGTCGTGTAGTAAACGCACTGATCCTTGTACTGAAACACGTTGAAGTGGTTGATCCAGAAATCGGTCATCACTTCCTGCAACTGGCGCTCGGAATAAATTTCGCGGATGACCTTCGCCTGCTGCAGTTCGTTGGCCACCACGTTCCGCGGTACCGCGAGAGCACGGAATATCTCCCGCTCCTCGGGAGTGAAGTCGGCAAGCAAGCGATCCCGCTGGTCCGCGCGTAATTTGGCCGGAAAATCAATCAGATGCTCCGCAGGTACGGTTTCGAGGGTAGCGATGCGCTGATCCTTCGGAAGTCCGAGCAAATGGTCCGCGACACCCCGCGCATAATCCTCTGGCGTGTCCGCATCTGGGCCTGCGGGCAGCATCGCATCGGCTTCCGGTTTCGGCGAATGTGTGGCGCTGGCCGACGTTGCTGCCTGGTTTGCTTTCTGTTGCTCGATCCTCGCCACTTGCACCGAATAAATCATCTTCTGCGCCGGATCGGAGGGCAGAGCGCGCTTGCCAGAGACGACCTGCGTGATGACATTGTCTGAAGGAAACAAATCGGCAATCTGTTTCAGGCTCATGCGGGTCGTTGCGTAAGGTGCAAGCCGGGCATTCAGCGCGGAATCGTCAATACTCTCAGGATGCAACTGATCCTCAATCCAGGACTCGAGTCCCTTCCCGAGAACCACGTCTACCTCACCGGGGCGCGGGCCAAACGTCAGCCGATTCAGAGCGTGTATAACCCTCTGGCGTTCGCTCAGGCCGGCCGAAGGATTGACGGAGCGTGAGGCATTCGTTTTCTTCGTCGAGGCGGGGTTCTGTGGAAACGAGGGCGCGGTTATGCAAAGAACCAGCAAGAAAGCGATAGCGGTCTTCGTGGGGCGACAACCCATCGAATCCTCCAGTCACACGGCGGATTCAATAATTTTAACCCCGAGTGCGCCTGGAAGTTGCAGACCTTTGCTAGATAGAAAATGCCCGCCGGAGTGAAACGGCGGGCATTCGTCGAGAACCGCGAAAGGACTTGGACGAGCGCCCGTGTCCGCCTTTTGGTTCCCGCCACTTTCAACCGGTAGGTTGTCGGTCACAGAAAAAACGTTCGGCACTGTTTTGGCGCGAAATGCCGGCGGCAGTCTTGTCCGCTTCGTTCGCAACGACGCCCTCGAGAGTTCACGTGACCGTCCTTCACGACAACGTGAATCGAGGCCAGCGCCCTTGGTCGAATAAGGTTGGAGCAACGGGAACGAATCGATCGCACGATATTCAGCCCGCCGGATCTGGTCATCCATCGGAGAAACGGGAAGAACCTCAATGTTATTCGTGATTTCCCCGATTCCTTTAATCCCTTTCACCGCCCTTTCCGCGTCATCCTTTTGTTGCCGACAAAGTTTGTTTTGTATGGACGCATTTTCCACATGGCAGAAAATCAGCTATTGGATAACCAGGATGCATGCGCACTAGGCATTTCAGATATGAACCTGATATGAACCTGAATTCCGAAGTTGCAGGATGTAGAACGCGGTAGAGGAAACTCAATCGCTGGCACATGAGCTCAAAAAGGGGCTGGGAATGAAGAGGTTATCTCGTTTTCTGTGAATGGGTTTCCTTGTGGAAATCCAATTTCGCCGAAGTTGGATTTTGTCCCCCCTCAGAGGCCGCTCCCAATCGATCATTTCGACCGCGGGGTCAGCGATTTCGTCCTCGCAGACTGGCGAATTCACACTTCAACTTCGGAATTCAGGTTGAATCCGCTAGCGGCTTGAGGCCATGCGCGGGATGTAGCCCCGACTTTACAGCTAACCAATTGGAAACACAGTGGTTGCCTAAACTGGAAATCTCCGATGGTTGATGCTAAAAACAAGAAGCTCGTCCAGGTGTATCCGTGTCCGAAATTTGCAGTTCAAAAGGGTGTAAGGCTCCGATGCCCGCGGGTCTTGCTGCGGAGCGGATGTGCATCTTGCACTTCACACTTTTCATCGAAAACGAATGCGCCGAGATGCGCCGCGAGACTGCGCCCGGAAAAACGAACCACGAGCGTCAGACGGAGCTAATGAAAAGGATCGTCACCCGCGGAGATACGCTGGTCAAGGTCGCTACCAGCGGCTTCCCCATGTCGGACGAAATCAAGGCGCGCATCCTGAGCACCTTGCTCACGCTGATGAATTGCCGCGAGAACATGGACCGGGCCGCCATGCGGCAATCTGCACTGCGCCGCTTCGCCGGTTAATCGCTCGATTTCCCACTCGCATCCCGGCGCTTAGGAAATTCCGCGCATCCCCTTGCGCTCAGGCACCGATGTAGCGCGCGTAAAGGGACCGGGCCACAGCGGGATCGTTCGTGCCTTTGATGATGGCCCGCCCATCGGCAAATACCGTAACCTCATAAGGCTCGACGCGAAAGCGCACTAAGAAATCGTTATTCCGCACATCGGGCGCGGATACAGCGAGACGACGGCCGAGCTCCCTCAAATCGAGTTTCCGGTTGCGCTCATGGATTTGTACGGAATCACGCCCGCACATGGTGACGTGCGGCTGCGCTTCCCCCTCAAGGTACGCAAAATCGTGCCGGACGCAGGCGCGGCATCCCGGGTTGCGTGCCACGCGAATGGATTGGAATTCCCCGCTCCAGACATCGCACGAGGTCAGTTTTCGATCGAGTGCGTCTTCCCTTCCCGCCAGCAGCTTCATCGCTTCGGCCGCTTCGATCGAAGCAATCACGCCCACGGCCGCGTTCAGCACGCCGACGGTATCGCAAGTATCTTCCAGGCCCATGAGGCCGCTGTTCGCGCCCCTTTCTGAACCTTCCAGCACGCACGCCAGGCAGGGTGTCTTGCCGGGAAGAATAGTCATCGTGACGCCGTAGCTTCCAATCGCTGCGGCGTAAATCCATGGAATATGCAGTGACACCGCCGCATCATTCAGCAGGAGACGAGTCTCGAAATTGTCAGTCCCATCGAGAATCACGTCAAAGCCGGTAACAAGCTCTGCGACATTCTGCGGCGTAAGGTCCGCAACGATGCCTTCGATCGACACGCCGGAATTAATCGCGCGCAATCGCCGCTCGGCCGCCACCGCCTTCGGCAACGCCTCTCGCGCATCCGATTCCTCGAAAAGCGTCTGGCGCTGCAGGTTGGACGGCTCCACATAGTCGCGGTCAATAATCCGCAGCCGGCCCACCCCGGACCGCACCAGCAGATTCGCCGCAACCGTTCCTAACGCGCCGCACCCTATGACTATGGCGGCGCCTTTCAAAAGCCTTTCCTGCCCGGTTTCTCCCAGGCCTGCGAACAGAATCTGACGCGAGTACTTTTCCCGTTGCTCGGAGTTCATTGACTTTCCTTGATAGGAGGACATCTTAGCGCCTTTTCACGAGGGGCAGGCAACGCGGCTGTGCTAACCTTTGCTCTCACTTCTAGGCGACTTCTAGGCGAATGATACGACTGAGGAAACGCTCGTGCCCGCATACCTGCATGCCTGCCCGCGCTGCCAGTTGGATCGCAGCTCTGTCCTGCGGCCTCTTTATGACATCGCTCGCGTGGGCTCAGCAGGCTCCGGTGGAAGGAAAGCCGGTAACCCAAATCCGGGTCGTGGATGAGTCGGGAAAAACGGTCTCCGAACCAATCCCGCCGCTTCCCCTGGCGCCGGGAAAGCCTTTCGATTTTGCGGCGGAACGCGACGCTTTGCGGAAGTTATACGCAATGGGCGACTTCGCCGACATCCGCGTATCGACGATGCCCGAGGCAGCCGGCATCGGAGTGGAATTTATCGTCCAACGCAATTATTACAACAACGTGATTCAGATCGAGGGGCTCAAGGAGCCCCCGACCGAGCCTGCCGCTCTCGCCGCGCTTCGTCTCAACCTCGGAGAACCCTTCCGTGAAAGCTCTCTCAGGGAAGCAGTCGGCCGCCTTGGGGAGACCCTCCACAACGACGGGCTCTACCAGGCAAAGGTAACCTGGCTGCTAGGTCCTCATGAGGACACGCGCCAAATGAACATCTATATCACCATCGATTCAGGGCCCCGCGCCAAGATCGGAACCATTACAATCGGCAATCAAACACCCTACACTGATTCGGACATTCGCAAGCGATCTAAGCTTTCCGCCAAGAATGAAATGACGTCTCAGCGTCTTACGCGCGCTTCTCAGCGCTTGAAATCATACTTGGTCGGGCAAGGCTATCTCGGCGGAGGCTCCGTGATTACGCCCGGAACCTACGACCCAAAAACCAATCGCGTGCCGCTGATGTTTTCCGTCACCACCGGCCCTCGGGTCCGTGTCGCGCTAAGCGGCGCTCGTATCAGCCGCGGGCAAAGGCGCAAGCTGTTGCCGATCTATGCAGAAGGTGCGGTGGACGACGACCTGCTGCAGGAAGGCCGCCGCAATATCCGTGATTACCTCCAACGGCAGGGCTTTTTCAATGCCGACGTTCAGGTCACCTCAAATCAGGAAAAAGGGCGTGACGGGCGCGACGAACGCGTAATCGTCTACGAAGCGAATCGAGGCGATCGCTTCCGCCTCGCCGGCATCGGTTTTATGGGCAATAAATACTTCAACACCGATCTTCTCGCGCGCCGCTTGCAACTTCAGCCGGCCTCCTTCCAATCAAGCGGCCGCTTCAGCCAGCAATTATTGCGGGCCGATACCGATTCGATTCGCGCCCTGTATCTTTCGAACGGTCTTCGCGACGTGCAGGTTACCTCAACGGTGGAGGACAATTATCGCGGCAAGAAGAACAATCTTTTCGTGACTTTCCATCTTGTCGAAGGACCGCAGAGCCGCGTCGCCGATTTGAACATCGACGGAAATCAGGCCATCTCGACTGCGGACTTGCTGAGCGTTATCGGATCGACCCCGGGCCAGCCCTTTTCCGAAGCGTCCATCGCGAGCGATCGGAACAATGTCCTGGCCATGTATTACAACGATGGATTTCCCGAGGCGCGTTTTGATGAAGAAGTCTTGCTTGCCGGCAGCCCAACTGAAGAACGCCTCGTGTACCACATCACTGAAGGACCTAGGATCGAGGTGTCGAAGGTTCTCCTGACGGGCTACCAGTTCACCCGGCCCGGCATCATCGCACGGGAAGTCACGATCAAACCGGAAGGGCCGCTGCGGGAAGGCGACATCGTTGATACGCAGCGCCGGCTCTACAATCTCGGCGTATTCAATCGCGTGCAGATCGCCTCGCAAAATCCCAGCGGCGCGGATCCTCAAAAAGCAGTGGTGGTGGACACGGAGGAAGGCAGACGCTATACGATCGGCTACGGGGTGGGATTCGAAGTCCAGCGCCTCGCCGGAGGGAGCACGAACCCCAACGGTACAACGATCGGAGCAAGCCCTCGCGGCATTTTCGAAATCGCTCGGTCCAATATGTTCGGCCGGGCGCAAACGCTTTCCTTCCGGGCACGCGCCAGCACTCTGCAGTATCGCGCTGCACTCAGCTACGCGGCGGATAATCTCTTCGCGAAAAAAACTCTGAGCCTTCAGCTGACCGTTTTCGCGGACAAGACGCAGGACGTCGACACATTTACGTCCACGCGTTTCGAAGGATCGGTACAGCTAGCTCAGCGACTCTCGTCTTCGAGCTCCCTGCTTTACCGGTATTTCTACCGCCGCGTCGAGGTTTCGCAGATCGCCAACACGATCAATCCGGAGGAGATCCCGCTGCTGAGCCAGCCCACCCTCGTTTCCGGTTTCGGCGCGACCTATGCGCGCGATCGCCGCGACAACCCGAGCGATGCAAAGCACGGCAATTTCAATACCGTTGACGTCAGCATTGCATCAACGGCCCTGGCTTCGAGCGCCGATTTCTTTCGCGGATCCTTTCAGAACTCGACTTTTACTTCCTTCGGGCGTGATTTTGTATTCGCCCGTTCCCTGCGTTTCGGCATCGAACAGCCTTACGGAAACACGACTGAGGGCATCCCGACCACGTGCTCTACGACAGGGTCTTCTTCAGCGCAGCCGGTGATACCTTTGCCAGAAAGATTCTTCGCAGGAGGCGGCACATCCATTCGAGGCTTCGGTTTGAATCAGGCGGGCCCGCGTGATCCATGCACCGGATTTCCGATCGGTGGTCTGGCGTTGCTTGCCCTCAACCAGGAATTGCATTTTCCGACTCGTTTCTCAGTGGCCGGCAACCGGATTGGCGGCACATTCTTTTACGACGGCGGCAATGTGTACCGGGACATCAATCACATTTCCTTCGCGTGGAAATCGCCCTCGCTCACAGACCTGAACTATTTTTCGCACACCCTGGGCGTCGGTCTGCGCTATCCCACGCCGGTCGGCCCGGTCAGCCTTGACTTCGGCTATCAGGTCAATCCTGCCCAGTATCAGGCGACGAATACTGCGACGAACCTCACCCAAATTTACCGCCTGCCGCATTTTCAATTCTCCTTCAATATCGGGCCAGTTTTCTGATGCGAAGAACAATCCTCATTCTCGCCTTGATCCTGGCAGCCCTGGCCCTCGTGGCAACCACCAGAGCCCAGGCGAATCTGCGCTCTGTTTTGCCTCCCTTGACTGCCGGAACAGAACACGGGCAGACAGTAGATGGTATTGCCGCGCGAATCGAAGACGATATCCTCACCGAAAGCGAGGTGAGCGAACTGGCAGCATTCCAAACGCTTGTCGACGGGCACTCAAAATCGCGCGACGAGCTCATCCGCGAACTTGCCGATCAATGGATTGTGCGCGGCGAAGCTGCCGCGACAAAGTATCCGGAGCCGTCATCTCAAGACGTCGACAACGCCTATGCACAGCTTGAGAAGCAATTCCCTTCCACCGAGGAATTCCAGAAGCGCTCCGCAGCCGTCGGACTCACCGACGCAGCCGTTCGCCGTCTGCTCACGCAACAACTTTACCTCTCCCGATTCCTCGATTACCGCTTCCGTCCCGCTGCCCAGGTCGACGAGCAGCAAATCGCGGCGTATTACAAGGATGACTTCGCCCCTCAACTCCAGAAGCGGGGCCAGCCCGTTCCGGCCATCGAAGATGTGGAAGACACCATTCGCGAAGTGCTGATCCAGCGGGCCATCAACGACCGCGCCACCAGCTGGCTCGATGAGACTCGCGAACGCCTGCGGATCGACGTGATGTCCGAGGAGAACAAGCGATGAGTCGCCGGGCGAAGTTCTGGATTGCCGCCACTCTCTTCGTGATTATCGCCACCGTTGCAGCGCTCGGCCTTTTTCTCGCGACGGTTCTGGGGCAGAACTGGGCCCGCTCCCAACTCATCACCCAGATCGAACAAAGAACTGGCACCCGCGTCGAAATCAATTCTTTTCGGCTGGATCTATGGCGTCTCCGTTTCGAGATCGGCGGCATGACCGTGCATGGACTCGAAGCTCCAGGCGCTCCGCCCTTATTTCATGCGGACCGCATCGACCTCGGGCTGCATATTATTTCGTTTTTTCGCCGCCAGATCGAGATGGATGAATTGATTCTCGAACAGCCAGAAGTTGTCGTACGAATCGAAAAGGACGGCCGCAGTAATGTGCCCTCTCCCAAACGGCCCGCCACCAACAGCCCCTGGCGCGACACATTGTTCAGCTTGCGCATCGGCCATCTCGCGTTGCGCCAGGGTAGCGCAACCTTCAACGACCAACGTATTCCCCTCGCAATGCAAGGCCGCAATCTCGAATTCGGCCTCCATTACCTGACCTCCGCGCGCGCCCCGGATTCCTACGTCGGAAACCTTCGCTGGCAGCAAGTCGAGCTCGCTGACAAACGCAACAGGCCATTCCGCTTCGACATCTCCACGAAATTCACTCTCCACCGCAATTCGTTCGAACTGGATGACCTAGTCTGCAAATTACCCCACTCGGAGCTCAATCTCCGCGCCGAACTCGCGAGTTTCACCCACCCCCACTGGAATTTGCATTATCGCGGCAGGCTTTCATTAATAGATGTACGCACGATCTTCCGGGCGCCCACCACTCCGGACGCCATCGCTGACTTTTCAGGTCAAGCGCAATATGCCTCCAAACCCTCCGCAACCGGCGAATGGACCGCAAGCGGCTACTACAAAGGCCACGACATTCGCATGACCTACCGCTATTTCCACGCGACTGGACTTGAAACCTGGGGTGACTACGAAATCAAAAAGAGCGTCCTCGTCGTGCCCGATTTGAACGTCCGCGCCCTGGGCGGCTCACTCGACGGAAAGCTCGAGATGAATTTCCACGACCTTGCGTTCCACACCGAAACGCGTATGCGCGGTGCCAGCTTGGCCGCTACGCTGGCTGCTGTGAACGACGACCAAAATCTCCCGGTCAATACCCTGCATTGGTCGGGATCAATGGACGTGGATTCGGTAAACACGTGGGAGAAAAATTTCCTGCGCTTTCGCACGGTAGGTCAGACCCGGTGGTCGCAACCCCCCACGCCAGAATCGGGTAGGATTCCCACGGCGGCACAAGTCGACTTCGACTACAAGAATTCTGTTAGCACAATCGCGATCTCCAGCGGCGAAATTGCAACTCCGCGCATGCAACTGAGTATGGCCGGCTTTCTCGGCGCGAACGATTCTGACCTTGACGTCAAATTCCGTACCGATGATCTGCTCGACTGGGACGATTTCATTAACAATCTCCGCGGCCGTGGCAATCCTCCGAGACGCGTCGCCGGTAAAGCCACATGGAACGGGCGCATTCTGGGGCCTCTCGTGGGCCCCACGTTTGCCGGTCACGCTCATTCGACAGAAATCCGGTACGACAAGCTTTACTGGGACGAAATTGACGGCGATATGGAATATTCTCCCGACGGTTTCCGCCTGGCAAAAGGGATGCTTCGGCGCGCTAGCACAACCGCCGACCTCGATCTCTCGCTTCGTTTCGACGGCAATTGGAACTTTCTTCCCTCGAGCCCCTGGACTCTAACCGCACAGGTCGAACACGCCCCGAGCGAGGATCTGCAAGCCATGTTCGCTACCTCGTATCCGGTGAAAGGTCTTTTAAGCGGGAACATCCGCGCCGGTGGAACACGCGGGGGGCCCGTCTTTGATTCCAATGTCATCTTCGATGATATCACTGCGGCGGGATTACGATTTGATCGACTCACCGGCCGGTTGCACGCTGAACCCGGCGAAATCGAGCTCACGAGCGCGGACCTACGCAAAGGCTCGGAACGTGTTGCAGGAAACATCCTCTACCGCCTGCAGAATCAGGAAGCCGTGTTCGATGTAACCGGGACTGGCATCTCTCTCGAGAGTATCCCGCAACTTGCAAATGCATCCCCGCCGATCGCCGGGCAGTTGGAATTCAAGGTCCGTGGCAGCGGCCCACTGCGAGCGCCTGTCGCGCTGGCCAGCCTGCGAGTCGTGAATCTGAAATTAGGTACCGAAGTACAGGGCAATTTCAACGGCGAGCTCTCGTCCGATGGCCATAGTGCGCGCCTAACGGTGTCGTCGGATCTGGCGCACGGCAAACTCCAAGGACAGGTAACGGTGAGCTTCTCGGGAGACGCGCCCATTTCCGGCCAGCTAACGGTCGAACAGTTCGACCTCGATTCAGTGATTGTTGCCGCCCTGCACCTGAACCAACTGACCGGGCACAGTAGTGCCGATGGCATGTTCACGATTTCCGGAGCCCTGCGCCAGCCCGATTCAATCGAAGTCGACGCCAACATTAGCCGAATTGCGTTCGACTACGAATTCGTCCAACTCAGCAATGATCAGAGTATCGAGCTCAGCTACCGCCGCAACGAAGTTCGCATCTTGCAAGCGCACATCCACGGCACAGATACCGACTTGCAAGTCAGCGGGGTGGCGCGATTCGATCGCGACCGCGCGCTGCATTTCACGCTGGCGGGCGGAGTGAACCTGCGATTGCTCAAAGGAATGCTCCCCGAGCTTGAGGCGCAGGGTCGTGCGGATGCCAACGTATCCATCGATGGCACGATGTCTCGGCCTCGAGTAACCGGTCGCGCAACTGTGCGCGATGCGGCGGCCACCTATGCGGATTTCCCGGTGGGCTTAAGCAAGCTGAACGGCGATATGCTTTTCGACAAGAACCGCTTGGTATTCGATCGCCTCACCGCGCAATCCGGCGGCGGCGAACTCGCGTTGAGCGGCAGCGTTACGTATGGCGAAGGTCCGCTTCGCTACGAGGTCAACGCCACAACGGGCCTTGTGCGGGTCCGCTATCCTACCGGCATGAGCTGGCTTGTCGGAGGCAACCTGCAGCTGTCGGGGACGCACAACGCGGCGCTCCTGAGCGGCCGCGTGCAGGTTCAGCGCCTGCTGTTTGCACAAGGAGTAGACGTAGCTTCATTTTTCGCGGCCTCATCTGAGTCGTCTGCCGATCTCACCTCCACCTCGCCTTTTCTGCAGAACCTCGCCTTTGATGTTGAAGGCCAAACAAATCCCGGCGCCCGCATTGAATGGACGGGGGCGCAAATCGAAGTAGATGGAAACGTCCGTCTACGAGGAACCTGGGGACGTCCGGTGCTGCTCGGGCACATTCATTTGCTCGACGGGCAGATGCCATTCCGCGGAAACACATACCAACTCACACGCGGAGACATCAATTTCGCGAATCCCTTCCGCCTCGATCCCATTCTCAACGTGGAAGCCACCTCAATCATCAGCCAGTATCAGGTGACGATCGATTTTTCCGGACCCGCGAGCCGCCTCACCATGAATTACCGCTCCGATCCCCCGCTACCCGATAGCGACATCATTGCATTGCTCGCTCTCGGAAGTCCTGGCGAGTCGAGCGCTCTTCGTTCCGCGTCTGCCTCGCAAAACTATGGCGCGACGGCACTGCTCTCGGAAGCCATCTCAAGCGGTTTAGGTGGACGAATCGAGCGCCTCTTCGGGATCAGCCAGTTTCGCGTCGATCCCTTCGTCGCCGGAACTGCCACCGAATCAAACGCCGCCGCGCGAATCACCATCGAGCAGCAAGTGAAAAATAATCTAACGATAACTTATTCCACTAATGCTGCCACATCGAACCAATACCAGCTGATCCAAGTGGAATACGCCGTGAAGCGCGATCTTTCTGTTTTATTCCTCCGCGATATCAACGGCACCAATGGCTTCGACATCAAATGGGTAAAGCATTTCAAATAGACAGTTCTGTTCCGCTTTTGCCTGCGATACCTGTTCTTATTCCCTTACAAGAAAAATCGCATCCGCTGAGAGGCTTGCTTGCCACGGAAGAGGACGATCGCGCAGTCGTTTCCACTTCTCTTTAGTCACCTCCGCCTGCAAATGATATTCCCCGCCCCGCCCCGGCGGCTGGTGAAGGTGCAGATAAAGCGTGACCCGAAATGGTGTTTCCGAAGCGCGCACGAGCCACCCCGGAAAGATATTTTCACCGGTCCCCGCATCGCCGTTCGATTCGACGAAGTGAATGTGATGTGCGCGAATGCCGGCGTAGGCGTGCGAACCGGCCACGTCTCGTGAAACCAGGAGTCGGCAATTCCAATCCACTGCCTCGATATGGTGTCCGTCAATTGCACGCGCGCGCGAGAAGTTCTTGCACCCTGTAAGCCTTGCCACTTCCATACTGGGCGGGTTGAGAAAGATGTTGTCTTTGGAGCCAAACGCGGCCACTTTCCCTCGGGAAAGTACAAGCAATTGCTCTCCTAGACGGTAAGCTTCTTCGATATTGTGAGTCACAAGCAGAGCCGGTTGCGCGTATTGCTCGAAGGCTTCCTGGAGTTGAGCTTCCATCTGGCTTCGCAGATGCGTGTCCAGAGCAGACAGGGGTTCGTCGAGCAAGAGCGCTTCCGGCTCGATCGCCAACGCTCGCGCGAGCGCGGCCCGCTGCTGCTCGCCTCCCGATACTTCCCGCGGATAGCGGTTTTCAAGGCCCGCGATATGCGCGCGCTCCAGAAGCGCTTCAACGCGCCGCCGCCGCTCATCGTCGGGCAGATGGCGCAGTCCGAACGCGATGTTCTCACCAAGCGTGTAGTGCGGGAAAAGCCCATAGTGCTGAAAAAGCATCCCTACGCGCCGCTCCCGCGCGGGAAGCTGCAGACTCTTCTCACTATCGAACAACACCCGATCGTTCAGCACGATGCGCCCGCGGTCGGGATGCTCAAGCCCCGCAATGCATCTCAGCAGCATGCTTTTGCCCGCGCCCGATGGTCCAAGGATGCTGAGCGGCGAATTCCCGGTTGTAAATGACACATCAAGCGCGAAGTCCGCCAAAGCTTTCGCGATTTGGATTTCGAGTGGCACCGTTCAGCGCCGCGCCCACCGCGCGCGTCCGGGACCCTGCGCGTTGGTCCAGTAGTAGAGCCCGCCCAGCAAGGCCAGCGAAATAACCACGTCGATCGCACACCACGCAATCGCGCGCTGGATATCGTCTGCCTCCACCGCAAAGTAAATCGCGATAGGAATCGTCGCCGTTTTTCCCGGTATATTCCCGGCGATCATGAGCGTGGCTCCAAATTCTCCCAGAGCCCGCGCGAAGGAAAGGATGGTGCCGGCCAGTACACCCGGCCACGCGAGCGGCAGCGCGATCTCGCGGAAAACCCGCCACTCCGAAGCGCCAAGCGTCCGTGCTGCTTGCAGAAATTGTGGATCAACCTGTTCAAGCGCCGCCCGTGCTGTGAGGTACATCAGAGGAAAGGCCACGATCGAAGCTGCAATCACGGTAGCGGGCCAGGAAAAAACGATTGTGGCGCCAAATCGGAACAGCAGTTTACCAATCGGCCCGTTGCGGCCAAAGAGCAACAGCAGGAAGAAACCAACCACGGTCGGGGGCAGAACGAGCGGCAGGAGGAAAATCCCGTCAACCAGCGCCATCGCCGGACCCGAGCGGCGCTCGCGCCACGCCGCTGCGGCCAAACCAGTAACGAGCGTGAACGCCGTTGCCGTCACGCTCGTTGCCAACGAAATCCAGATCGGAGACCAATCCACGGTCGTCATCGGCTCTGGATTGTAACTGCATCACTACCTTTCAGCTTACTTTTCCGTACAAGAAACTACTTCGGCGGCGCGGCACCCTGGGGTGAGGGTGGCGCAGGCGGCTGCGGCGGGGCTCCAGCACCAGGGCCAGCCCCAGGAGCCGGTCCAGCCCCAGGCTCCGGCGGAAGCATCTGTTTCAACTCTGGGTATTCCGCCAACATACTCCGAAGGACATCGAGCGCCGCCTTCTGATCCATCTGCACGCCGGTCTGCTGCGTGTTCTGTACTACCTCTGGCAGATTCTTCACCACCCGCTGCCCGAGTGGCGACTCATAGAACTTAACGAGCCCCTGGATGTCTTCCATCGAGAAATAGTGCGAATAGATGGGGATCTCCGCCTCAACAACGGCGCTCGACGGGGCAGCCGCCTGAAACTTTTGTGTAAAGGCATCCATGAACTTCTGCAACTGATCGGGCTGAATCGCGCGCCCCATCACTGCGCGAACTTGCTGAGTGATCGCACCCGAAATGTTATCGCCCAACTTTGAAGTCTGCGTAATTCCCATCAAGTGCCGGATCGCCGCTTCTTTCACAGGATCAGGCTTTTCAAGTGTGGGGACCTGACCCGCTGC